>Ga0126342_10012997_pt1 | contig 14793 bp, 15 predicted proteins | sample Cyp1metagenome_FD_92528 | JGI IMG/M metagenome (GOLD analysis project Ga0126342, IMG submission 92528) | Coral microbial communities from Lord Howe Island, Old Settlement Bay, Australia - Cyphastrea 1 metagenome | ecosystem: Host-associated > Invertebrates > Cnidaria > Coral ... | reverse complement strand
TACGTATGTACGTATGTACGTATGTATGTATGTACGTATGTACGTATGTACGTATGTACGTATGTACGTATGTACGTATGTACGTATGTACGTATGTACGTATGTACGTATGTACGTATGTACCTGGAGCATCCTTTGAGCACTGTTTTGTGCTCGAGGTGTTGTGGTGCTCGAATATGTTTTTTTTGCTCGTTTATGTTTTTTTTGCTCGAGGCATTTGGGACCCCACATAAGTAACACTATACCCCAGTTATGCCTTAGTTATGCGATTAAATTATCATGTATTTTGTGTTGTTATCTCCCAACTGGATACCACCGTCCCCCACAGCCAACAGCTGCTTGCACATCGTGTTTTCCATTGCCTTCCTCGAATCCTTTTGCCAGGATCTCAGGGATTTGGGATCAGCTAAACTCGAACTTGGCACACCCTGTCCCATTCTCTTCTGTACCCAAGTAGAACGCGGGACAGAGTTCGGTAACACAATCTAGCTGAGTGCAAGCAATGTCGGGAAGTGCGGCTAACTCGTCCTATCATGTCCTCGTCGGCCCAGCACGATGTGCCTCACAGGAAGTGCATACCATGCAGCACATATCGCCTCTCTAACTGCGCAAGTTAAGTTCCAGACTGTGTGGATTGAAGATCCACTCAGCGTCGGGATTGGCCAGCTCGTGTTGGGACTGTAGCCTGAGCTAGGTTTGCTGGACTTTTTACAATGGGTCTGTGGCAAAGGACAAGATAGGTGCAGCTTGGAAACACAACATGCTGCATCATGTGTATCTTTGGACGCATGTACCAGAGACTGTAGCCAAGCCTTTTTGCCATTCTCGCTGCTGCCCCAAAAGCTTCCTGAGAGGCAGCCCGCGTAGAAAAAGTGATCAATTAAGTAGTTAGTTGGCCCTTTTCTTAAAAAGAATGGTTGGTAGCACGCGCGCTGGGAAACCAAATGAAACCAAGTACAAATTGACAAGGGTCTGTCATAGCCCAACCATCTTCAACCGTTTTGACTGCTTGAGTTCGGTGGAGCCAAAGATTGTTGCCAGGCTTGTACACTGCACGAAAGTAGTCATTGGTAGCTTTGTTGCCCCATTTGATCACTCGAACCATGTCACGCAAGTGCTCCTTGCACAGCAAACCATGTTTTTGTTGTTGCAGTAAGTGCGAGATTTTTCACCAAATAAAACTGATCTTATACATACAGTAAAATAGTAAAATAGAAAACTACTCAAACAAATTTGTATGGACTAGGCACATCAACCTGGCCTAAATCCACATGTGATAGGACACTCTCCAACCAAGCTCCCACCACTGCTGTGTCGGATCCTTTTCCAAGACCTCTGGGAAAGTCTTGCAGCCTCAGCAATTTCAAGAAAGGCAAACTTGACACAATGGTCTCAAATGGGGTTCATCTCTTTGGGGACGTGGAATACAACCCTGACTGCGGAGAAAAATGCTAAGACATTGACCTAGCTGCGAGGTTATTTTCAGTTCTTTTTTGCTGAATTCCAGGATGGTCGTAGATTTTTTGTTTGCTACGCACCACGCTTTGAAACTCACCCAAGCACGTTCTAGTTGATCCTCATATCTTCCAGGCCCCCAGATCTCACATCTTACTGCGAGGAAAACTAGGCAGGATGCCAAATCATCCTTCCCATAACCTGCTATCGCGTAGGTGTGTGCTATGTCTATCTTGATAGACTTTGGATTGGCACCCCCCTGCAAATCTTGCAAAGGAGATTTGCGTCCACGTTTGAATGGATCAGGGGGGACATAGTTTGGACGCAAGGATCGTATGGGCCCGGTAGGTCCAAGAGCATGCCAGTCCTTAGAGGGGCAGGGGATGACATAGAAACACACCTCAAGACCCTATGGTTCATTGGTCATTTGAAACATGTTGAAACCCAGTGGTTGGCAAAAAAAAATGCAAACTTTGGATACCAAATTTCAACAGCATCACATAAGTGACAAATTCGGGTGCACTGATAACCTGTCGCAAGTTTGTGAGCAGCTCGCAACCATGGCCAATCACCCTTGCTCCCCAAGTACTTGAAGTAGACGCGAAAATTCTTGTCTCCCTTCTTCACCTGGTATTGATCAAATATTGTTTGAAGGATATAAAATTATCTGAGAGATGACAACCCAAGTAACATTGCTATTCATGAAGCATTGACCCACCCAAACTAATGGAATCCATACAATCCTATCCCATTTGAATTCCGGATATTGTTTTGAATTGAACCACCCCAACATGTTGGAATTCCCAAAAAATGACTCGGCTTTGCAAGGGCTCACAAAGACTTAAGGGATCCTTGATAATATTTGGTTAATATTATTTTTTCTGGTTTTGATCATATAATAAATTGAATAAGGATCAAACCCCAAAACATATTTTACTGCATTGTTTTTCACACCCTGCCTCAAGACCCTCAGTTTCCAATCGAACGAGGTCAGACACCAGAGCTTCAAGCAGACCGTCAACGGTTGCACCGCCAGGGGCATAGCATTCAGATGGCACCACCGTGTACACTAATCGGCTGGTGTAGGTATGCCTCAGATGTGCAGGGGCAAAGGATCTGAAGGTTATTTGTAGCAGGTCACTTGGGGATTGGTTCTAATCCCAGCATGGCAACAAATAGCCACTTGTATGAGTAGAGGTACTTGGTAGACGGGATTTTCTGTCCACCAGTCCATGACATAGTTGGCTGAAAGCTGATCACCAACAAAGGTCTTTTGCCCAGCCCCCTTCCTTCATCTCCATGGATGTAGAACGGAACAGTTTGAGAGGGATGCTCTGGCACAAGACTAGGATCAATGTTTTTGTATCGACCCCAGAAAGTTTGGAGCATAGCTTGGGCATCCTCCCAGGTATCCAAGGTGTTCCCACCCAGGAAAAAAAACCATTGTATTTGCTATTCTCAAAGCACAGCCTCGCCCAATCTGTCATATAGAGAACTGGCCAAGGCTTGACGAGCAGTTTCCGACGGCGTGGAACCTTAACCTTCACATCCACAGAACTCAGGCGTACAGGTAAGGTTTTGTCCTTCCGGTGGATCATTCTATGCATAGCACGACTAAAGTTGCGAGATTTCTTTGACCTATGGCAGCTTCCAAATTCAGCAACCTTCTCGTCATATACTCCTAGGTTTTGGTGTGTCTATGTGGGTCTAAAGAATGTGTGTTTTTGAAAATGTAATCACCAAACAAAAATGCAATGCTAATTGATCATTCAAGCGTCCGTGCTTTTTCAAAAGTCGTTCGGTTCTGTCAGCTTGCAAGAATACTTCTTTGGCTGATGCCTGGGCTTTGAGTAATGAATGAGAAATTTGGGATGGATAGAAGCTGAACCCCCGAGACCATCATAGGAGCATATAGAGTACCTTCTAACATCACATACTGTTATATATAATATATAAAATAAGGTGTTGGCAATACACACTGTTATTGCTGGCAAGTCACTCCTCGGGCGAAGTTGTCCACCAAACCATCGACTGCTTCATCATCAGAGCTGCTGTAGCCAGTACCTTACCCCAAGTTCATAAGGGTGCAGGCAACTAACATATACCAATTAACATAGACCTTTGAGAATGGGTATGAATTAAGATATAAAGAATTTCATTACTGCCCCAGCTTATGGCAGGGGCTATGTTCGTTGGGGAGATGATGTAGGTCCAAATTCTTGAAGTGCCGGCCAACACATGTAAAGCATCGGGTGGTTTTTTGTGGTGAATTACCCAGATGGGGAATCAGTGATATTTTTTTTCCAGGAAGCTTGTTGGGGTATCAATGCAGACTAGGTACATCTACGGCCCACATCATCGCCAAAACCTGGCAAAGCAGTGGGTGACAAAGTATACCCATGGATCTTTCCCAACATAAATGGGGTAATCACATCGATTCTAAACACACCCCCACGAGTGTATTAACTTTGGGGTCCCATAGGGTGGTGTTTATAGTAATAGGGAAACGGATAAATTCCAACCGGTGCAGGGTACTTCTCCGTTCTTTTGATTCTTTTGTGCGAGATGCTCGATCGGTGCTGCAACTAGACCCTGCAGTGCACAGCCCCAAAGAAGGGAAACACAGGGAAACATATAATTTATATAATATTGATGATGTTTTTAAACATTACTATCTCAGAGATTCCAACCTGTTCCAACCAAAGGGCATGTACAGCTGCGAACCCCATACTTGTATCATAGGATATCATACTGGGTGTGTCGAATTAACACACGCCATGTGCAAAAGCATGGTCGCCATGTGCAACCTTGCAAAAGATTTGGTATCTAGGCATCAGCCTTCGGCGATTTCTTCTTCTTAGTGGCAGACCTTTTGGCCTTTGCCTTTGGCTTTGAAACAGCACCCCCCGGAGACTTGCTCGGCGCAACCGAGGACGCCTTCATGGGCCTTGGACACAGGCACAGGCGCAGCATCCGGAGCATGTTTCAGGAAGTTACTCAATGCATAGACCAGAAAATCTGGGTAAAAGTCACACCTATCGATGTGCATGAAACATTGTAATGTATTATAAAAATTACGAATGTTTATACCATAAACAATCCATTAAGTCAAGTTACTTGGATCGCAGCAAGAGGGAATTCATCGAAACATCCAGTTTGGTGCATACCACGAAATGCTCCTGGATCTTCGCTTTCTGGTGCCTGGGCGAGAACAAACAGCTGGGGCCCTAATTGTTTTTAATGGCCAAATTGGTCAAGCTACAATTTCTGAATTGCATCCCAAGAACTTATCCATATTCTCAGGGTTCACCGTAGCTTCCGACAGCAAGTTGGTCAGGGAATCATACTCTGATTGCATCTTGGAAAAGACAGATTCCATTTGCGGCACTAGCCTCAATGCAAAGGGTTGGTTAAGCGGATAAAAAAAGATATGCGTAATTCAGAATTCCCAAGTGTGTTTGTTGATTGATCTTTGCAATTTTAAGCTATGAACTTTTGGCTTGCAGCTGATCCAACTTGTCCAAGACGCTCCTGAAGATACACCCATCAAAAAAAACCATGGTTGTATTATTGTGAGTTTGCATGCATGAACTGCTACAGTGTGCATACCAGTCCAGCTCCGCCGATATTTTGTCCAGTTTTTTCCCCAACACTTCAACCCAGTTCGGCAGCACCGACATGGGAGAAGAGTTCGCCGTAACGGTTGGAAAAGACATCCTTAGCAAATCAAACCCCATCAAGACGCAACAATATAAATCAATTTCAATGCACCATTATAATGTGATTGAGCATTTGATAAAACAACTTGAGAACCCTGCTTGAAGGACATAATCCCACTTGCATTTGGTGCAGAAGGGGTAGAACTGCTCTCCCTTCCCGCCGTGGCCTTTGGAGGCAAAAGGAAATCTGCATTGGCATCGTTGATGTCAGGCAAGGCAGAGTCCATCATGCTACCAGACTCGTCCTGGCGGGAGATGTAGGGAGGAAATAGTTTTCGGATGTTTCTGGCATATATTACCCATGGCATATTTATAAAATAGATAAGATAACATATGGGTTCATATGGTATAGCGGGGTAACACTTCAAAAGGATTCTAAGGGATGCAAACCTGTCCTGAACAACCATGCCCCCTTCCCTGTTCGTCTCTTCTTGGTGGAGTTCTTTGTGGCAGAAAGTCTCACTCAAGATCATGCGAATCTCTTCTTCGCCATGGATGGGATTTACCCGAAGGTTATTCGTCTTGCGACCCCAATCAAGGGCCTTCTGAATCATGGACCTCAATGGGATGAGTACGGGAAATAATTGGATAATTGGTAATTTTAAAAACACATAGGATGGTAACCTGGCATGCATGCATGAAGAACATAAACAGAACTGGGGACCTTGCTTCGACCAGCCCTCTTTGAACTCAAGGGCATGTTTGGTGTACCAACCTCCTGTCTTCGCATCTTCCCTAGATTTCATGTGGTGCTTCTTCACCTGAATCTCTAACTCCTCGAAGGAACCATGCTGATGGAACATGGCCTTGAGCTTCTCACCTGAGATGTGCAAGGGATCTATATCATATCTTAGAAGTATTGGAATTATGGATTTATGGGGCAATCTATTTTGATGAACTCACATGAATTCACCATCGTGTGTTGTAAGTTGTGAGCCATGACACGTCCATCTTTTGTCTCCCACATCTTCAGAGCTTCAGGGCTACACTTCACCTTTCCACCTTTTGGACGGAAGTACCGATAGAGCCTGGGGACAGAAACAAAAATCCCATGTGATGCATGTGCATGGATTCAATGTTATATTTAAGTGTCAGCTAAAAGGGAAACATATCAATCGTTCATACATTCACCCAATCATTTATGCATGCACAAAAAATTATTGGGGCCTCCAGCAACCATCTCTCGAAGGAGGGCCCGCATGCGACACAGAATCTCCTGGCTCAGACTCCTCAGCAATCGTCGGCGTCAGGCCACGATCTTCAGCTTCAGCAGACGGCCCCGAGGCAAGGACAGGAGAGGGCGCTGGCGGGGCGGTTGGTTCAGGTGATGGGTGCATAGTGTTCACCACTGCTTCAGAAGGTGTATGAAACGTATCTGGCTTTCCGGGAATAGTTGGGGCAAGGGATGCTTCAGACACTGGAACTTGGGAATCACATGGGGGCCGAACCACAGAAGCCATCTCCTGGGTTTGGGTATCAGGCTGGCGCTGTCGGTCTGGCAGCTCTGGAACTGTGTCTGGCAACTGTTCAACTGTTCCTGACCTTGTTGGGTTTCCTGCGCAAAACTTGCCCCCAGATTGACCACAGTGAGGTGCTCCTTAGATTGGCATTGTGCAGTAGTTAAAACTAATTCTTGAGGATCCATGGTCCAGTTGAAAAATTCTATCGTAAGTCGTTTTTGTATGTCTTTGTCCCAAGATATTATGGCCATCATAAATACCCTAGCAAGTGTCCGCTTGGTGGCTCTTCTGGAGAGAGGGTGGAAGCCTGGTTGCTCTTCTTGCGTCGTAAGGCATCCACTCGTGCACGACTCGCCTCAGGAAGGGGGCAAAAAAGTGATTAACCATGCATATGAATCATATGCCCATTATATATAGATTTCGATCTAAAGGCCATAGGCTGGGAAATATAAGGGCATGCAATCAAGTAACTGCTATTTGTTCCTCAAGCGCCCGCTTTCGATCTGCAACAGACCCATGGCCAACTTTGTTCATTCCCTCAACCAAAGTATTGGCGCTATGAAGCCGGCTTGTCATACCCAAGCGCCACTCAAAGCAGTGATTTGATCCCAAATGTTCTACAATGTATCATGTGTGGTAGTGGATGGCTGATTCATGCTGATTCCAACAAAAAAACACGAAATGGTTCATCTAAGGGCTGTAATGCACCATATGACAAAAACCCAAATGAGCACTTTTTGAGAGTGTGCCCGTTTGCACGTTTGTGCGCTCGTTTGCACGTTTGTGCGCTCGTTGTGCGCCACTTTTTGTGGAGACCAAAATCCACAAAAGCCCGCAAATTGTTACAAATTACATCCCAAGTCTTTAGGGACCACATGTTTGCAATCTTCAGTGCATGTGGGACTAATCCTCACATTTGACCTCACATTTTACCCGTTTGGGTTCACGGCCCTCGTTCTGCAACACCATGAGCTCATCGGTCAAGCTCTTGTCCCCAAGCACCTGCAGTGGAAGTGCATAGCTGGGCTTTGCCGGTGGATTCAAAGGTTTTAAGTTTAAAGGACAAACACAGCTATATAGGCTATATATCTTATATCGATCTGTCATACTGTTGTATACTATATAATAAAACTCCAGGTATAATCAAACCCCTCGTGAAATGGTTTTGGAGAATGTTTTGGGAACCCTTTGGAGCCTCTTCCTTATACTCTTGGTAGAATGAGTGCATCGTCTTCTCCCATTCGGTTGGGATCCTCCCAAGAACCAAATTGACAAACAAATTATTAAATGCATCAGTTGCACCAGTGCTTGATTGAAACCCCAGGGTCCTGCAGTGCTTACATTCCATCAAGTACGTGAGTACTGGTAATAAATCTGCATCTTCCCAGCAGTCTCCTAGAGGTAGAAGATCAAATTGGCTGATCTCATCCAATGTCCGGTTGAATTGTGGCTTGAACCGGAGATCCCTTCGACCAGGACCAATCGCCGCAATGTGGGCTTGAAAGGCCCGGAGGAGATTTCTCCCAAACTCTGCAGGGTATGCCCTTGGCTGGAAGGGGAAACATAATATCGGAACATGTTATGTGATTCGACATATTGAATGGCATTGGTTGAACATACAAGCAGCTGTTTTCAATATAAGTCCCAGGTTCTGAGATTGAGAAAGTGCAGGCGTGCCCACAAATCTGGATTGCCCACTTCCATTCACATATTTGCGAACTGTTTGTACTGATGTTCTTCGTTGTTTTTCTTCTTTTGTCAAAACCCCAAGATCCAAACCTAGCACCTGGGGCATGTTACTCCATATGCATGTCCTCTTCGGGCTAGGGCTTCCATGCAAGGCCATCCAAAACTCCACTCGGTACACCTGGGCGTGGTTATGCGTGGCTTTCGGAGGCCGAGCAGTGTTTCAGGATTGACGATTTCAAATGATTAGAGCCCCAAGAGTTTGTAGTAAAAAACATTATGCCCCGAAAAGGGTGGATTATGGTGGGTTGAATTTTCAAATTCCAAAATCATGCATGGTGTTTTCTTGGGTGGAAAGTACATTTGTATTTTTTCAGTGCGCCCCACAAGCTTAAAAGACACCTCATGCCCTCAGCGACCCCAGAGACATTGGCCGAAGTACATATGCAACATGGTTTATCATCCATTCGAAACGTCTCCATCGACCAGCCAAGCTCTGGTGTGGTTGTTCCAGAACCCATATGCAATTGTTGGCAAGTACCAACAAACATGCCAATGTGCACCTTAGTTGGGGGGTTGGAAAGACCGAGACATGTTGTTTTTTTACAGCACTTTTGCTAAGACTTGTAATCCCTTTATCTTGATGCGAGGTACCTTGACAGCATGATGTTTGAATTTCGAACCCACGTCAGGAACAGGTTGCCATTTACATTCATGAAATTCCGTAAGCTTGTCCCTCGAGCGGGAATGCCCCATGAAGAGCAATCTGGTGCCAGCATCACCAGACTATCTGGCGCCATCCCCAGGATCACCCAGAGGCATAACCTGAAGCGATCGGCCGATGGGAGACCCAGTGGATTTGCTGGAGGGCATGGTATGGCTTGAATCTAACCATTCAATTTCCAGAAAACACTAGTTGGGTGACAAGGTGCAGAAAACCTGGAGCTGTCAAAAAATCCATGGTTGATTGGCAAAAGTCCCGGTCGAACGAAGCAGTTCGGTATCCAGCATCATACCTCTGATGGCTTCAAGTTGCAATTTTTTTTTTGGTTGTACCCATCAAGAATTAATCTAATAGCCAGTACACAGGATTCGTGTTCAAATCAATCTGAGGTAGGTGCCAGGCAGTTGTAACTGATTGTCGCCCGGCAAAGATTTCAAGCATATCATAGCCAGGGTTTGGAGGCAATAGGCCATCCGTCCATCCCAATAACAACACCTGAGTTGCTAATGGTTCACCCCATACAAAATCATTTCAATTGATCTCACACAAGCTATATTCCCCCAAGATTCAGACCAGAGCAATCAGCACCTGACCAGTCAGAAGGGGATGGCTGGTACATGATACAAGTTGTTTTTGATATCAAATCTATGATATCATTTTTTGTAAACTAATAAATCATCTGAGTCCCAATCCTTAGGCGCTTGAACATGTTGAAGTCGGGCCACGGGATTGGACATCAGCGGCATGGGAACTGATCAGTAGGGGATGCGCTAAAGGGACACCAAAGCAGAACTGGAAAAGCTGCTGCTAGCACATGCATGGAAGTAAGGGAGAAGGAAACCATTGCATGCACATGGTATTCATCATTTTCCCAAAGATTGCACACTGAATTGGCAACCGCCCACCCAAACATGCCGTGGCTGACGACTCAAGAGTGAGGTTTGGACTGCCCATGTGCTTATTCTCTTCTGGTTTCGCGGCATCTCTGCCTGCAGGGGGGCAGTGGGAGAATCATAGGATCCATGGGCTGTAAAATAGTGGGAAGTTACCCCTCAGTGCTGTCCAATCAAAACGAACCAAGCTGGATATTTTCTTTGATTATATAATTTTCCTTTTGAATCCTGAGTTAATTCTAATGAATTCCCAAGAGCTAAAATCCCTGAGATCAGGCAGCTACCAAGTTGTAGAAACAAATCTGCATTGCTTGTTTTTTTTGAGCCGCTAGCAACTTTGGTGCATGGAGCTGTCTCCACTACCATCACTTGATCACACATGGATTGAAGACCCAGTAAATGTCACATGGGTCTATAGGATATATCGGCTCTTGCATTGCAAGAACATGACCCCAGAAACTGCAACAGCTCGTTCTGCAAGCTGGTGCGCGCCCCACAACCGAAGCAAGCTGTGCTTCGAAAGAGATACCATCGCAGCTGCTTTCTCGATCACTCAGTGTTGGCATATGCCTTAGATCAAGACATGCTTTGCACCAAAAAAACATCCGAGATCATCCGAGGGTCAACAAGAATCCGTGGCATGAGAACCAATGGAAAAAAATAAGCCTATAGCATTAACATATGAAATACTACAAAAATCTACAAAAAGAATGCTGTTTCAACTGAACTGCTTCCTTTGCGAGCTTGTTGGCTTCCTCTGGGCTTTTACCTGCCTTTGTGGCTGCCAACTTTGCCTTGTGGTATGCGCTAGACTTTCGTGACTGCCGCTGCTTGGCTGCTTGTGGATCCGTGGCTTTGGAATCTCCCTTCGGAGATCTCTTGGGTGATCCCTTGGGTGCTTTGCCCTCAAGGTCCTTTGCCTTCCTCTTGGGAACTTTGGGGACATCTGTGCTTGAAGATGCTTTCTCCTCCTTCTCCTTCTTCTCCTTGGTTTTGCTTTTGCGTGTCTTTGTTGGCTCCTGGTTCTCGTCAGCCTTGTCAGCCTCCGGCATCTCATCTACAGCTACCTCATGTTTTTTGGCTTTCTTCTTTGGCACCTTGTCACCCGGGTCAACTGCCTTGGATTTGCTCTTGCGGCGATCATTTGCTGCCTTTGGTGCTGGCTCAGTCGTTTTTCCTTTTGCCTTACCCTTGGCGCTCTTGTCAGTCATCTTTGCTGCAGGTTTTGCTTTCCTAGTTGGCTTCTTGTTGCTTGCATCTGCCTTGTCAACCTTGTCAGCCTTAGATTTCTTGGGTGTTTTGCTTGCTCTCTTTGCTCTGCATGGTCCATGCTTTGCGGGTTCTTTGCATTCATTGTCATCCGATGCCTCCTTGGCACCTTCCTCGTTCTCCTCAGAATCCTTGCCGTCTTCCTCTTCGTTCTCCTCATCATCCTCAACCTTTCTACACCTACCCTTTCCTCGCCCCCGACCTCTTCCTCTGCCACGACCCTTCCCCCTCCCGCTCTTGCGCTGGCCCTGCTCACTGGGTTTGATAGGTTCCAAATCATCCACAACATCAGATGGACGAGGGTTGCTCACTGATGTCGGCAACGCAGTGTCCTAGAGGGGGTGCCAAAAAAACAGAATGTTGAGACTTGTGATTCCCACCTGTTTGCTTAGCTACCATACTACATCATAATATAGCATTTGAATCCAAATATAATTTGCCTGATAGAATCTTACTTATTTTTTTTGGGTGTTTCCCAAAATATTGATCGAACAAATGTTTTGCCCAACCTTGTGATCTTCACAAGCATCATCATCACTAGGAACTTCCCCCAACTTCAGGGTTCTCTGGCGAGCAATGATTGATCCCGCATCCATGGTCCCAGACGTCTCGGGAGGCTCGGACTTGGAGCCAGCCGAGTCAACCACAGCAGGCACAAAGGGTTCCGGGAACTCCATGGGCAGGGTGTCCAGAAGGTCAGGACCTGGGAGAAGCAGGATTACCATTTGATTTTTCATGTGTGTGTTGGCTCGGTTGATTGTTAAAATAGGGAACCCTCAAATCCACAGGTATAATTTCCCTCATTGAAACCATTGACTTTGTGGCATATTTTCAATCACACTATAAGAACCTACTATAATACTATAATACCATTTCTACAGGAACTACAGGGCAGGGGGCATGCAACCAAATTGGAAAGACCAGGAATTCCCATAGGTGATGGTTCAAAGTATGATTAGTTGGAGTCTAGGTGCAAACAGCTGGAACCGGGGTAGATGATACCAATGGTCTGGCAGGTGGGCGAGCAACATCTTTCATTGACAAGTCCTTGGCATAATTCATTTGAATGGTTTCCTGTTCCTCGAGAGCTTGCATCTCCAACTTGTGGAGTTGCTCAGTCATCTCTAGGATTTTCAACTCCTCCTCCATCATTTGAAGGGCCAACTCCTCGTCTTCGATCTTGTCATGTTCATGTTGAATCTCTAGCAAAGTCATAATCTCCATGGCCTCCTCGGACTTCCCTGCTTGCAGGGCTTGATCAAGCTCTGCCGACAATGACTTAGTATGGTCAACAACGGTCTTATCAGGGTTGGCCTCAATCACTTCCATGGGTGAAGGGGTAGGCTGTTGCGATCTGCATTCCCGAGACTTGATTGAGTCCCAAGAGCCACGAAGTCCACATTTGAGACATTCACCTTGATGGGTTCGTGATTTGACTATGTTGTGCTTTCCGGGTCCCGGGAACTCCGCATCCTGTCGATCATCATGATCATCCACAGAACCTAGGCTATGCTAGGATACAAAAATGAATATGCATGAGTTCTGTTGTCCAGGGATTACCCAATGCTAAATCAATTGCAAATAATAGAAGTGATACTGGTCGAAGCTAAGATACACCGAGGTGTTTTCATCCAATCAGTAGATCCGTCATCCATGGCGACCGGGGGTGGAGAAGTAGTGTCACCTGCCAATCACTTGAAAAACAATAATCTATAGTACTTCTGAACTGTCTTAAACCCACTTGTTTAGAGTTTATGCATGCCCCACCTGACTCAACATTGGGGCCTGGCCCTGCTGATTGATGCACTTGTCCATCGGGAATTTCATCCTCGTAAGATGGAAATGGTTTGTTGAAAAAACATAAATGAACCCAATGTGTAAACCAGGTTCAATCCCATAATTATTTTAAATGTTTATGTTACTAAGGATATGACCCTCTTTTCAAACAAAAAACAAATGTACATTTGAGCGGGTATCCTTTGGGTTCACCTCCACCACAGGGTCGGATTCCTCGGGCTCACTCTCTGGACATTCCTCGTCGTAGGCGCCTTCTGCTTCTTCATCATCAGCATCTTCAAGTGGAGCAGGCTCAGAACCTGGGATGGCGATGGGTTGGCTGACCAGGCATTGGATCTAGAAGTGCGGCATATATAATGGATGATTCCCTAAGGTATCGGATGGTATAGGGAATTATAATTCATGTTTTTTTACTTCCAAATAAAAATGTAACTATATGTATAGCTAGAAACTTTGGGGTGAACTCCTATTTGCTGGAGACGTGTCAGGGATCGGAATCTCTGCTACTTCCATCAACTTTCTCAAAGCTGATTCCCGTGGACGGTGTCCACGACGCACCGTTCTGGAAAAACAGTAGATGAGCTTCCGAATAATCCATGATTCCGCTTTGATCACACGTCCTTAGGACAGATCAGGGGTTTAGATTGGTTGATGTTTAAAGTTCAAAATCGGACCAACAAGTCATCATATTCCCCTATCATGCCTAGAATCCAGTAGGCAAACTTTTGCCCCTTGGCCTGGAGTGGTAGAGGAAACATTCCACTGCTTCCGCAATGTCCTCCAAAGAAGGCCGCAAACCTGAGATGACATGGGCTAACAATTTTAAATGTCGACATATATAAAAAATGTAAGTTTTTTTTTTGGGGGGGGGTCAGTAGTAACATATAGGAACCCAGCATAACCCAATAGAATCTGAGAGAAAACATGAAACATAAAATTGGTTCCATTTAGATGTACTAAATCATGGCTAAAACACCGAGATGTTGGATTACCGGTTCAAGAATTGCCGCATTTTGGCAAACCTCACGGCGGTTCAAATCCTGCCAATCTTGCACATAATGCCCCCAGCTGCATGCTCCACGAGCGTAGGGAGACTCTTCCATTGCGCAATCACCAATCCAACAGGGGTTTTCTCGGGTGTGGCCCTTTCCGTCATCCCACCAAGAAAAAGTGGGTTCTTTGATCCACGCAGCTGATGGGATATCAAATGGCAATCATGCTTTTTGTGGGGAAGATAACATCGAATTTGAACCGCATCAACCAAATACAGTTCTGAAGAAAGATGATCCCCGTTCCCTCAACTCCAAATAGGCCTCATGATTCTAGAAGCCCTCGATCCAGTGACCATCGCTGTACCTGCAAGGTGGCAAGATCGACTCCTGCGGTGGTGCGTGCACTTATGCACACAACTGGTGGGGGCGCACTCCATCAACTGGAACTTGGAGCTGTTTAGGCTGTGTTCGAGCCAAGTGGCAACCCACTAAAGAACCCCCATCAATCTGGATTTGAATCTATTACGTTATTGCATGTATATTCTGGTAAAGATTTCAGTAATCACAATTTTCTGCTCGATTCTTAAAAAAGTGCTCGACCATCAGAAGAAAGCTCGGAAGCCCAGAAACATATACAAAGAAGGCATTGAGCAGAAAAGTTTGCTCGATGGAATCCCTAGGTACGTATGTACGTATGTACGTATGTACGTATGTACGTATGTACGTATGTACGTATGTACGTATGTACGTATGTACGTATGTACGTATGTACGTATGTACGTATGTACGTATGTACGT
>Ga0126342_10012996_pt1 | contig 14793 bp, 14 predicted proteins | sample Cyp1metagenome_FD_92528 | JGI IMG/M metagenome (GOLD analysis project Ga0126342, IMG submission 92528) | Coral microbial communities from Lord Howe Island, Old Settlement Bay, Australia - Cyphastrea 1 metagenome | ecosystem: Host-associated > Invertebrates > Cnidaria > Coral ... | reverse complement strand
GGGGCAAGGGGAGCCAACAAGGGGCAGTAAAGTATTCAATACAATCATTCTCAAATGGAAGCCGGCCACCTGCGCGAAAACCCACAAACTCCTCAACAGCAAGAAACACTTCAAGCAATCACCCAAGGGCTGCAAAAGGCTGATGGGCCTTCTTTTAGCGGCAAGCAATCCAGCCACCCGACGCAACGAAATAATTAGAAGCTAACTTCAAGTGGGGAGCTAGCAATCTTGTTGCTGTTTTCACACTTGCTTGGGTTCTCACCCTTTCATTGTTTGGGCCTCAGACTGAATTCGTTTGTGCATATTTTTGGAGACACGGTGGGCTAAGCTATCGTGTGGGAGACAATCCATGGATTGGCTCCGGCCCCGTTTTGTGTTGTTTCGCTGTTTTCTCTGCTGGCGAAACGCAAAATCTGGCCGGGAGATTTACGTGTCGTCGCTGTTGCCGTGTTTCTTTCCGTTGTTGTGTTGTTCCATGGTTTGCCTCGTTTGTGAAGCAAAAGGGTTTCATACTTTTTGCACACTTTTCTACTGCTTCTCTCATCGGCCTTGGAGCGAGATCGGCCGCAACAGAGGGGAAAAAAAACAAATCGCAGGAGCGTGTGGCAATCCTGGTTTTAGAGTTGCGAGATGACGCTCGAACGCCCCAGCTGCTTCAAAAGTTTGAAACCATTAAAAGACAGGAAGGATGACACAAATTCACCTGAACTGGGGAAAACCACTTCTTCGAGTCCAAAAAGTCAATGTTTTTAAGGTCCCGAAAACGAGAGTGCTGCAGTGAACTTTTTGCGAAAAATGACGCAAGCTTTAACACTCTTGCAAGTGGAACGGAATGGCAGGATTCTGGGGAACACGGTTGATTGAAGGTCTCTAACCCAGCCTGTTTGTTGCACTATGTTTGGAATTGTGAAGGCGTGGAGTCCGTATTCGTTCTGTTGTACTGGGGTCCAGCCGCAGAACCATACTGGAATCTTGCCAGCAGCAGGCACTTTGCAAAACATTGAAGTCATTGAGTTCCAGCCGCCGTTGTGACCTTCTATGTCTGGTTCCCTTCTACACATTGTACGCGTGTTTGCGCGCGGTGTGAGCAGCAGCACCACTGCGCAAGGCCACTATGCCTTGCAGAAGGAGGAGGATGCGGGAGGCCGTGGAAAATGAGCTACACCCCCCAAAGATTCATCAGTCATGCACGTGCGAATTTTTGGTTGATTCCTTTGAGAACATTGTCAGCTGCTTGGAAGAAGGCGTAGCAAGGAGATTGGGCAAGGGTCATGCGTGGATGTCCACGAACTTCGGAGTTGGTTTGTCCACAGACAAGCAGCAGCAGATGTGGTGATTAACCCGTCTCAACTCTGCAGTCTTGACCGCACGGTCTGAGGGCTTCTCTATGTGGAGTTCTGCTGACACCGACTGTGCTTGGTCGAAAGACTAGACATGCACGAGGACGTGTGTCCGTCACTAATTGCACTCAGCCGGGTGATCTGTACTTATCGGCTGCATAGCCACAAAACGAGTCCGTTGTGGCAGAGCTTGGACAGAACGTGACCCTTGCGGGTGGTCTTGTTAACGATCTGCTGGCACTTGGACTTCATTCACACCCAACAAGCGGCGGGGTTGTATTCTCCTCCGGTTGCCATCAGTCAATCTTATTTTTTACGCAGCCACCAGGTGATTTGCGTTCGAAAAATGAGAATTTAACAACAGACATAGGATAGAAACAGAAATAGTTTGGGTTCAGCGAAGAACACTCGGAATGAAACCAGCAAATACTTGGGTTATAGGATTTACCTTCCAAAACCAACAAACATTGGGTATGAGGAGCGGACATATAGTGATTATAAAACAAATTAAGCAGCAAACATGGTGATATCATGTGGACGTATGAAATAGTTAATCCATTTAATGGTGATATAACGAGCCATAAGGGTATTTCAACCAGCAACCATATGATCATCATGTTCACCATGTTCACCATGTTCACCATGATCATCATGATGATCATGATCATGTTCATAATCATCATCATCATCATCACCTTCATCATCTCTATCGTCATCTTTATTCTCATCCTCGTCATCGTCATTGTTTTCATCATCCTCCTCCTCCTCCTCCTCCTCCTCCTCCTCTGCCTCCTCCTCCTCGTCCTCCTCGTCATCGTCATCTTCATCGTCATCGTCACCATCATTATCATCATCATCATCACCAACATCATCATCACAATCGTCATCACCATCGCCATCCACCCGCCACCACCACCATTGTCATCACCATCAGCACCATCAGCACCATCATCACCATCATCACCATCATCACCATCATCACCATCATCATCATCATCATCACCATCATCACCATCCTGATTATCGCCAGCTAAAAAAACACTGGCGCAGGCAGGTTGTGCAAAGATGTAAAAACACTTGAAAATTCGCAGTATGTTTGTCATTTTACCGCCACAAGGAGGCGAAGGGGGCAGCATTGGATGGTGTAGCAGGCCCTGACCAAAGATGTACTTTTTAAACACTCTTCGGAGATGACCAGCCATCGCATACGTTGCCGAGACTTCCTTTTTTTGATACTACAATTTATGTAAAAAATGCATGCTCATATTGGTCCAGGACGCAAAAGTAACCTGTACTTCAAACTCCATGATCGAGCAGCATCTACCTTTCGTCCACCCCAGTCCTCTCAAGTTTCCTTAATGCTCCGCCAGTCGTTTTCGCTTTGTTTTTTTTTAAATGCATGCAGTTTTTGGGAAAAAAAATGTCGAATTTTTATGCAACATTTTTCTTGCAACTGCAACAACGGGCATTCAAAATCAAATTGAAAATTGCGTGATGTGTGGCGATTATGTTTCATTTGTTCAAACAATTGCTCCAATGTTGTTTCGTTTCCTTTCTGGTATGCAGTTGTGAGCATCCCCTGGTAGAATGTGATAAAGCCAAGGCCCAAGTAAAATATCCACCGCCCATTTGGGGATTAGTTTTAACATCCATTTCTGGTAAATTCAACATCACCACATTGTATCATACTCCTATATTTTCAGAAAAAAATCAGAGGTTCGTATGACCGATGGACAAATTCAGGAAAATTGCCGTGTTATCTGGTGAGGTGGTGCTATTTTTTTGGTTCAAGTCCTTAGATGTTAACAACACAACCCAGAATGTCCCAGATTTAGAATCAAAATTTCATGTTTTTCCATGATCGATACAAATAAGGTTTGAACAAAACAAATTGTGCAAATTGTAACCATCAGCAACTTTGGATGCGAATCAAACCTTCACAAGACCAATCGAAAACAATTGTAAATGGGAAAAACATACCCGGAATTTTGAACCTTCACCGCAAAAATTGTCCTCGTAAATGTTTCCGCGGCCGTCGCCCTAATTAGAACCATGGAATTGGCGGAATCCGAGGTTGCCACACTCACATCGCACCAATCGTGGCATGGCAGAGATTTTCTAAATCCCCAAATTGGTAAATTATTGGTGGTTTGGAACATTTTTTATTTTTCCATATATTGGGAATAATCATCCCAACTGACTAATATTTCTCAGAGGGGTTGAAACCACCAACCAACAATTGTTGGATTACAACTTATAATGTGTGATGGTGGAGAGTGTAACCACAAACAGACCAGATATTTCACGGTTCATCAACCTAAACTGGCAGTTGGCATGTGGCCAGATGACGGAACATCAATGCGCATTAACAACTTCACCAGGTCACAAGTGTTTTTTTTCCGTAAGTATATGACATTAATATGATATATGTACATATACATGTATATATAGGTATATACATACATCCCCCATCCAAATTTGTGGGCACCTGCTATCTTGTTCCATATTTCCAAAATGGTGTGCGGCAAATTTTCCAAATGTTCATTCCAAAAAAGGGGAACAAATCAAAGATTTTGGTCACCGATGATGGGTCCAATTTCTGCACCGGCCATTCAGCCGCTGATTTTTCAGGTCTTTTGGCACCTTGGCAGCTGAAACCGAACTGCGACACTTCTTGAAGTTGGCAAGGCCTGCATGGTGGGAGTTGTGTCGAAAAATCAGTGACCAACAAGAATGGCGGAAAACTAACTGATTAACACATGAAAAATGTCAAACATGAAAGATAACAGCATGTCTTCACGGGTGAGGGGGTAACTAACAGGGCCCCCTGAGTTTTTAAGGTCCCAAATTAACAGAATTTGGGGTATTCGTAAGCATTCGTAGTGAAGGCGATATGATTCTTCAAGTTGTCCTCCAATCCGACCTTTTTGTCCCGATTCGACTTTCTCTTGTGTCTTCTGTGTTTCTGCCATGATACTTTTTTGAGAAATCAAGAAAAAAAAAGGTGCGTGCTTAGAAATTTGTTGGGTGCTTTTGGGACACCACGTATGCGTGTCATTTCGTGTCTGTTTTGACTAGTTTTGAAAACCTGCCAAAATTCTACCTTGAGATGTCGCGTCTCACACCTTACATTCGGAGACATGGGAAAAAGAAAGGCTCGGGCCTCGTCAAATCTTGTCAATACACGAAAGTTCGACATAGTTCGACATTCGATTCTCAGATTCAGAAAAAACCGATGGCGAATGTTTTCGGTATAGCTCTATAGCCCTGGTTTCCTGCGGGACCATTGTCAAAAAAATCATTGGTTTGGGATTGGAAGTTATGTTTTTCTGGTGTCCATCTCCATGAACGCTAAGAGGTGTATAAGAATCTCAATTTTCAAGACGCCAATAGACGCCCCTTTGAACGTGCTGGTAGTAATATAATTATTAGTAATGGTTTTTCATCAACAAGACATGGGGTTGATTTTTTATCAACATGCTGGTTGTGTTGTCTGTGTTCTGTTTTAAAATCCAAATTCGAAGACTTCTTTTCAAAAATTCTTTGAAACAATTCAAGGGATGGTATGATGGTAGGGTTTTGTTAGTTGGCACTGACGCCACCCCATGTCGAGTCTGGCGGCAACATGGGATTTGACGCTGGCAACGTGGCAACATGTTTCAAGTATAATGGCCAAAACAATACCCCATCTTCTTTGAACAAATCAACTAATTAAGGTGAGGGGAGAGCTAGTCAACAAAATTGTGATGGTATGAAAATCAAACAATAATGCGTGGATGTAAGGGAAAACAAATTGGTAGAAACAACAGAAAACTGCCAATGATAGCATCCTTATTGGATGGCTGACACAAAGCTGTTTCTTGATGTCTTTGAATTGGTTTACATCCAATATAATGGAAGAACTCGCAGCCATTCTTTGGAAGAATCATGAATTCATGAACATGAACATGGTTTTGTGCAAGAATTGAAATACCTCAACATGTTTATTTTAACATTTTTAACTGGGAAAATGATGATCAACAATGGAATTTGTAGGGTGCCTGTTTGGACAAACAAATCTCCCATCCCAGACTTCCAGATCTCGAACACAGCTAGGCCGGAATGGTCCAAACCATGCAGAAGAGGGCGAAGTGATGTGGTGCGAGTTCAAGCGAAACTGAAGGCTGGAAATCAATTTTGAGCAGCAAACATAGGGGATAATGATGTAATTGATGTACCATCTGGTTATTTAACATAGCCATGGAGAATCACCATTTTTAATAGGTAAACCATCTATAAATGGGCCATCTATACCATGGCTATGTTAAATAACCAGAGGGTAATTGATGTAACCAACAAAAACTGGCATTTACTGGCACCAATCATTATCAGTGGTGATATCAGTGTGTCTTTTGTGGGCCTTTTTTTGTTGCTACAACCCAGTTTGTATACCTACGGAAAAAAGGATAAATTTAGGTCCTCGGCTAGTTGGAAGACCTACAGGAAGTGAATTGCACTTTTTTTGATTCATCTGAAAAACGGTGAACCGATTTTTTTTAACGATCGGATCCCTGGGTTTCTTTAAAACGATGGGAATCTGGGGGGCGGCTTGTTGACCCACTTCCCAATTGGGAATATAAATGGAATATGGTCATTCCAAAGGAAGATTCGTGGATGTAATCCCATCTTCGTAAAATCAAAGACCCACCTTGAACTTTTGAGTATTGGATCAATATTGGATCTACTGTACTCAATTTGGGTTGGGCTTTTAAAATCTTCTATCCCCCCAAACATGGATGCTTTGAGCTTCTAAAAATGACCAAACCATAGCCATCATGGAGGCCATTGGCATCAGCGACATAGACACCCTGATCAAGATGGTGGATAAGAACACCATCAACGAGGAGATCTTTGCCCGATGTGGTTCAAGAGTTGGACAAGGTGATGGGGAAAACAAACATGAAAACCATCCTGAAAACAATTTTCTATCCTGGACCTTTTCTACATTTTTGCTGCCCTGATCAGCTTGCTGATCTGCTGGATCTTGGAAAACATCATTCTTGTTGATTTGAAGATATCAATCCATCCGGACTTTTTTCCTTGACAGAAATTGTCTGAATCTCTCGATGTGATACCGCTGTTTGAAAGTGAATACCCCAATTTCGTCTTGGCGAAAATCCATATTCTCGTCGATGAATGTCTCTACAAATTCTTATGGTAGCTGGGCCATACCTCCATCGGATGAGGATCTCCCCATAATTTCTAGGTTTCCAAGTTTTGGGCATCTACTTTGGCCTTGCGAATGAGAAAATCCTTGAAGGAACGCCCATTCAAAAGTCACTCCATTGAGCGCAGAAATGTTCGGTCCCGCTGGCGTGGGACGTGAAAGTTGCACCGCTGATGGCGTTGATCCGAGGAGTTGTACAACCGTGGCTATGTGCCTCTGAGCCGAGAGGCTTTGGATTCCATTCGGAAGCAGAAGACCTTCATGCAGGCTGCGGGGGCTGCGGTGGGATGTGTTTTTTTTTTTAACCGATTTTTTCGTAAAGTGCCCCAGTTTATTGTGGTTGATACCACCACCAATTGCCAATTGGTAAACCAGGGTTTATTCAGTTTATTCATTCTGGGTTGATATTAGCTGGAATCACCTGGGTGACTGTGAGAATTCTTGGGAAAATTGATGGGGTAAAATCTCTGGAAAGTGGGGAAGAGATGTTACCTTCGTGGGAAGTTTCTTGGGACGACTGAAAATTGATTGGACATTTCTGGAGAGTCTAAGCAATATGTGAAATATGGTGGAAAATCATGTGGAATAGACATGTATATAATTACATACCTACATAATCCTACATAGATATCCACATATATATATATATGATTATGATGTATCTATGGAAAATGTATCGGCTGGTTCTTGTCCCACATGTTATTCGTCCTACAGTCAGCCCAGGTCTTGTTGGCCAGATACCTAAAAAATGGGTTCATCACAAAGTCATAGCCACCAGTGATCGCCAATTGTATGCACCCCAATGTTTGGGATGCCAAAAACGGGTTGCCAAAAATTTCATATTCCACTCTTTTCATAAAGCTTCAAGAAAGACCCTGGGGGTTTTCCTGAAATGGGGCTACCCATCACCTCCATTTTAACAGGATTTTCCATGAAATCAACCAGCCAGCAGCCAGCGGTTTTGGGGGTACCTCCATTGGTGAAAAACCGGGTACCTATCCGTCCCTGTCAGGCCCTGGATTCTGTGGATGTTCCCAACATTCGCCAGGCGATGGTTGCGACGGTTGTGGCAGCCGATGTTTTTATGAATTGGATATACCCTCTGGTTATTTAACATAGCCATGGGAAATTGCCCATTTCTAGATGGTTTACCTATTAAAAATGGTGATTTTCCATGGCTATGTTAAATAACCAGATGGTACCATGGGTTTTCCGGTGGTCAAAATACCCATTGGGTACATGTGAGAATGGACATGTCATGGACATATGAATGTTATTCTTACTTTTTGGAAGACCAGATGCTCCGGGATTTACCATGGCGGCCATGGTTACCATCCCCAAATAGGGATGATGAGTTGGTTATTGGGATGGAACCCACTGTGGATATTGTCAAAGCGACAGAAAGGGAAAGCTAATGGCTAAGATAAAGCATAATATCAGTGGCTCTAATATGTCTTTGGGGCTATTGTTGGTTTCCTAAACTTTCGCGCTCAAACACTGCAGTATATCATTTTTTATGCTGACTGTTTCCATTTCGGCCTTGGAAAAACACCTTGTAGCTCACTGTAATTTCCCAGATTCACTTTAAATACATATGTTACACATATACATACATACATACATACCTACCTACCTACCTACCTACCTACCTACGTACGCACGGACGTACGTACGTACGTACGTACATACATACATACATACGTTACAGATACATAGATACATACATATATACATACATACCTACCTACCTACCTACCTACATACATACATACATACATACGTTACAGATACATAGATACACAGATACATAGATACATAGATACATAGATACATAGATACATAGATACATAGATACATAGATACATACATTACATTACATTACATTACATTACATTACATTACATTACAGTACATACATACATTACAGTACATACATACATTACAGTACATACATACATTACAGTACATACATACATTACAGTACATACATACGTTACAGTACATACATACGTTACAGATACATACATACATACATACATACATACATACATACATAGATAGATAGATAGATAGATACATACATACATACATACATTACAGTACATACATAGATTACATTACAGTACATACATACATACATACATACATTACTTTACAGTACAGTACAGTACAGTACAGTACATTACATTACATTACATTACAGTCCAGTACATACATTACAGTACATACATACATTACATTACATTTACATTTACATTTACACTTACATTTACATTTACATTTACATTACATTACATTACAGTACATACAGACAGACAGGCAGACATACATACATATAGATACCCACCCATGTGTTCAATTTTAGCATTTTTGCTGTCTGTTTCCACAGGTTGGCATCTTTGATCCAGTGGCACAGATGCTGCGGCTTGGACAATCACCCAAAATCCGATGTCTTCGCTGACTAGGGCCTTGAAGTAGGACGATGTTTTTTTTAGATTGTTGCCATGGGAATTTCTCCCAGAATTTTAACTTTCTTCCTATTTTATCAATTGAGATTTTCACGGGAAATTTGACCTCTTTTTGTAATTTCCCAGCAAAGATGTGGCTTTGTGTGGAAATGGATTGATTCAAACATGAATGAAGTGATTATAAAGTCCCATGAGATTTCGGGGTTCCAAATTTCTAGACAAGCCGATAGTTTTTTTTTTTACAGGCCGGAATCTTGATCTAGGGGCAGTTGGAAGGCGGTTTTTCGAGGCTTTGCACAGACCTGATGGGTCACGTTTTGGTCAATTGAACTGAAAACATAAAACAGGAGTGGCCTACTGACATTCATCATCTGGTGGATTTTCGCGAACCCCCCATTAATTCTGGTTCCATTGAAAGTCTTTCAGCATTTTATTTAAAACCCAATAATTATATAAGATTGACTTGTATCAAAAGAAGGCAACTGTACCATGGTCAAAACATTTGGTTTCTCCATTCATCGGGTTATTATACCCAGTGTGTATAAAAAGGATAGTTTCATAGAATTGCATGATGGGGAAATTTTAACCGGAAACCCCAATATTATATTTGATGGTAGTAAAAACCCATGGGTTTCCTATAGATTTTCCCAACAAAACCAATCCATTGACAGGACTGGGGCCATGCCCCTCCCATGGTAGGATGACCATTTTTCTCATCCCATAAGGTCCCGCAGCTCGCTTGGTGCGGGGCCTGGGGCCCCCCATGGGTGTGGCACTGGGATGCCGCCATTTTTGTTGGAGAATAAAGCCATGGAATTACTTCAGGGGTATGCGGTATGCATGATTTTGAGACAAAACCATATCAGTTCTGGCTTTCTGGGCCTTCTGGGCCTTCAAGGTTAATCCATCCTCACATCTCTTTTTGTTTGGGTGCAAACGTAAGAGCCCTCAAAACCCACATTTCATTGCAGGGATCAGGGAATCAATAGCATCGGTTTAGCAAGGGGGACCATAGTTTTTCACTTTTTATGCTAAGGAAAATTGATGATGAACCATGAAATTTTGGGCGTCGCCGAAATTTTCGGACAAAACCAGACGATCATCGCCTTTCCCCCACAGTGGGTGGCTTTAGGCACGGGGGCCCGCGGTCGCAACTCTTCAAAGAAAGGAGGAGCAGAAGAGACGAGCCCGGGGCCCGAAGGATACTATGGGCAAGCGACCTGGGGTGGGTTTGACCAGGAAACGCAGCCAAAACATAGGTAACATATGGTAAAAATTGTGAAATCAACTTTTAATGGGAAACATATGGCTGGAAGAAATCTTGATGCAAAGCCATGGCCCCATGAAGGTGTCAGCCTGCAGGAGTCTCGACATCAGGTCGTATCATTTGTTGATTTTGTTGTTTGTTCGCTTTTATTAATACAGATCCATCCATTTATCCATCCATTTTATTGTTGGTATTCCTGTTTGTTTTCCATTTCCAGCATAATTGGTTACAAAGCCATTCTTTGGAGGAATCGATTTCAGGGACAATTTAGATACCAATTTTGGTGCTGGGTTTACCCCCAAAATCCCATGGCCCATGGCTCTATCATCGTTCTCCATTTCGAAGACTTATTTCTATTTATGGAGAATAACCCCAAAAAGACCTGGTTAAACACACAAATAACCCCAGGTTATCATAAATAGAATAGGTATTTATACCTGGTATAACCCCAAAACTGATACCTTCATGGAGTAGGAACCACTCATTTTTCATACGGACCCAGTCCATGGACAACTCTTGCCGCCCATCGCCCGAGATTCCCCGAAGACGCGGCTTTTGAGACGTCAGAAGCGCCGGCTTTTGGGGACTGGAGGGGATGGTGGGTAGTGTTGATGGGTAGTGCTTGACTTCGCTACCAACGAACGGTTTACCAACGGTATTGTTTCATGGGGATGGGCGATTTGTGTTTGAACAACGACTCGGCATCTCCATGTCCCATTTGGTGATCCTCTAAACAACGCCCTTGAATGGGAACCCCCAAATGTGGTAGATATCTATCAGCGTTGGACGTGGCAATTTTCGGCTTCCATGATGTTGGCCTTTTGGATTTTTACCCCATTCGCGCATCAAATCAAAAAAACACATGAATCCAATGATATCTGAACATTATTATCATCATTTGCTGGTTCTTGGGGCCATTTTCTTTTCCCACGACAAGAATCAGGGCCGTTCCCCTGGAAACAACACCGGCACCATGCCACGCTTCGAAGGTCCGGCCATCATTCATCAGGAGATGGACTTGCCGGGGAACTCGGGTCCCGACTTCATGGCAGTTGTGGGCAAAATCGGACATGAATTCCACAACTGGACATTTTTTGAGGCTCTTCCAGTTGCTACACCATGGCCAGGTATCATGATCTGCCGATGTAGCCAAGTCGAAGTAGCAAAAGAAAGGGCTCTAAGATTGGGGTGGTCCCTTGGGTCTGAGCAGTTCCAGTCCACCATGAGTTTCCTTTCCATCTTCCTTGAGGCAGGACGATATCCGCATTCCGTGCGACTGCCTGGTGGAGGGAGCAAAGGATATATCTTTGGGATTTTCCCAGCCTTAAGGTCTCAGAATAAGTAGTCATTTGCACCAAACCAATGGCTGAAGGAAAGGGGAAACAAGTGCGTGAGACCAAATTTCCTGAGTTGACCACCTTCCATGTGTGGAAAGAGCAAAATCAGTGGATCTTTTGGGAGTACACTTCTGGGCATCTTACTTGGAGGATCAGCCCAGTTCAACACATTGGAACTGATATACATATATATAATTTCAGCATTAGTCTATTGGTATATATATATATAAAATAGAAGTTCGACATTAGTTTGTTGGTATGCATATATATATGTAACAAATCAATATACATATTATGTGTGCTTATATATATATGTATATATATATGTTTAGACGAACTTATCAGCTGGGTCAGAAGTCTAGTAGGCTATCCCCCTTGGTGGGATGATCATTGGGATAGATGAGGCCTTGGCCCAGACTCCGCGGCGTGAATCGACGCGACAGGCCTCCATTTTTTTCTTGGAAGGGAAATTGGGCGAGAAATCTGGTGGTGAAACAATGCAACAAGTATATCGGAGGTATACTATTGGGAATATCCCAACCATGCCCTTTGGTAAACATAGTTTGCTGGCAAAATCACCCATTTATGTCCAGGTTTTCCAACATATTAGATGCCCAATTAGCGCGGGGATTTCGCAGTGGCCCGCCATGTTTGATTTCCAGAGGGTAACTCATCAATAATTTTGTCCTCCCTTAGGTTATCCTGATTGAATCATATAAAAACATATAAAAACATGTTCAAGTACTAATGAAGCACCATTTTTGGGACAAAAAAAATGAGTTTCAAGTTGTTGCGATTGGTTTCCTGCTGGAACACCCCCGGCCCTTTGGGATGATTGGATCATCCCAGTGGCGTCAGTGGCAGATTCTCTGGTGATTTTAGGTGTGAATAACATCTGGTGATTCCAGTTTTATGATAACCAATTGCAAGTACTACTGTATTATTATTATTTATTATTGTTTTTTAATTATTTTTCATTATTGTTTTTTTTTTTTTTCTGTTATGTTTTGGTTTCTTACTACTTATTATTTATTGTTATTCTTATCATTGTTACCATCTTCACATGACGATGGTTATCAACATTTCGTTCCCATCAATCCATCCGAAGTCCACGTCTGCAGCTTTTCGCTCGAGGCCCAAGAAGAACAGCAATGCATCCGCAGGCGCGGGGTTTCCCATGGCGGCGTTGCAACGATCTGCTGGAAATCTGTTGGCCGAAGATTCGGTCATGGTCATCTGCAACATGTTAAGCTGTTGATGATCCATAGAAAATACGATGTTGACGATGGTGGGTTTACTTAAAACCCAATAGAGTATGATCTATCCTCACTTGAGTGCTTCGAGTCAGCAGCTGGGTATATGGTATGTATCGTCTATTTTCCGGAGATGAGGAAGGGTATAGAACCTCTGAATATGGAGATATAGTAGAACAAAAATCGGTGTATAACAGTATGACTAGATTTATGGACATATTATTATGATTATTACTACTTTTCTTATTGGTACTATATTGATGCTATTGTTATTATTGTTGTTGTTATTCTTATTCTTATTCTTATTGTTATTATTTTTGTTATTCTTATTGTTATTCTTATTGTCTTCATATTGTTACTATTATCGTTGTTATCATTCTTATTATTATCATTGAGGACGATTATTATTACTATTACTATTACTATCACTATTACTATTACTATTACTATTACTAATTACTATTACTATTACTATCACTATTCCTTATTACTGTTACTGTTGCTATTGCTACTACTATTTACTATTACTATTGTCATTACATACTATTATCATTAGCTTTAGTATTAGTATGAATATTCGTACTAGTATTATTATAATATATATATACACATCTATTTGTGGTTGATTGCTTCTTCGTTTGCTTCTCATTTGTGCCAACTCTTGGGCTGATTTCAGGCTTTATGTTGCCCCCCATGCACTCAGGAGGCATCTGTTGGGTGGTGGCGTCTGATGGGGCGACAATTTCTGGCATGTTGACTGGCAAGGGGTCCCTCTAGCTCCCTAGTCATGGATTGAAATTTGAATCGCCCCTACTTCAAGGTGGCTCATGGCTATCATTTACATTTACTGTACCAAATTGTCCATTCTCACCTTGCGAAATCCGTAATGATCTAATGTTAAGATATTCCTGCTAAATGTGGAAACTTTTTATTGCCAAGAGGGTTGACCAGAGGATAGGTGGGTGAATGTCCAGAGAATTTGCCAGATCCCAGATCTGTGTGATATGCTGTTTGAACTGGGTGATTCATGCAAACACTAGCAAAAACCATCAACGTCATAGATGGTCAAAGTAGAGTTGAGCAGTTGGACTTTCGAGGAAATGTGGTGAATAGTTCGATGAGATCCCCCCCAAAAAAATGGAAGCGTCATTTTGGGCTTCCAGCCTTGTATTTTCAGGGGGTGTAGATGGTCCAGCTGGGATCCCATCAAAAGCATCCGGGATTCACGGATGTTCACTCAGCTCATGGTTTGCAAATAGAGAAGTTTCATGAGGGAAAGCGCTGGCCATTTTGGGAAGGGCTTCATAGAACTACATGGCCCCCAGGGATGAATTGGCTTCCTAACAAGGAGAGACCATTGGCAGTTTTTGGGTTCCAATTTCAGGACGGTTCCGACATATCCTTGCGTAAAAATCAGCATTGCCATGGGAAACCCCAGTTGCTGATAATGAAATTACCTTGGAAATGAATTGCTGACAATACCTACCGAAGACTTTTGACCAGCCCACTTACTGGTCTCAATCACGGATAACCCCAATGAATATGATATATGATATATGATATGTATATATATATATACAAATACATATGTATACACACATACATGTATGAATTATATCCCCATGATATTCCCACTGTATTCCCAATGTCCACACCGAATCCATGGCGCCAGGCAGTCCCATGTCAAGGTCCTACAGCGAGGGGAGTGGATTCAGGCCAGGGAAACGAGAGGCACTTGGAACCAATGAAACATGGGGATGGAATGGTGAAAACAGGGGTATCTATGTATATTTACATTGCACGCGGGTTCGGGTACACGCGCGCACCCTGAAAAGCGTCAAAGCCGCAAAGCCGCAAAGCTGCCATGGAACGCGCAAGCCGCAAAGCCGCAAAGCCGCAAAGCCGCAAAGCTGCATGGAACG
>Ga0126342_10012995_pt1 | contig 14795 bp, 13 predicted proteins | sample Cyp1metagenome_FD_92528 | JGI IMG/M metagenome (GOLD analysis project Ga0126342, IMG submission 92528) | Coral microbial communities from Lord Howe Island, Old Settlement Bay, Australia - Cyphastrea 1 metagenome | ecosystem: Host-associated > Invertebrates > Cnidaria > Coral ... | reverse complement strand
TATATGTTGTATATATGTTATATATATGTTATATATATATGTTATATATATGTTATATATATGTTATATATGTTATATATATATATGTTATATATATGTTATATATATGTTATATATATGTTATATATGTATATGTGTGTTATATATATATGTTATATATGTATATGTGTGTTATATATGTTATATTTATAGATGTTATAATATATATATTATGTTATATATGTATATATATATATTAATATATGTTGTATATTTATATATTATGTTATATATATATGTAATTGCCTAATTGTGAACCACTAAACGGTAGTGAATTGCCCTCATTGACATCGTCGATGGGTGAACTCAGCTAGGAATCCCATTATGAACCAATATTGCAAGAAAAAACTAAACCAACTACACAGTTTTGCACAAAATACTCCATAACAAAAAAAAACATATATATGTATATTTATACACCCATGGATAGATGTTCATACCATCTCATACCTGGATTCATACCTCAATTTATCCAAACAATAAACTGTTAACCTTCCAGTAGCTCCAGGGCACAGCCTCTTCCAACGTCCGCGTGGCACGTGAAGCCAGGGTGAGATTCCGCACACTGAGCCGCGCCTCGTAGTACCTGGGACATGTTCGCGACCCGGTGACCGTTCCTTTGGAAAATCGCGAAGAAAACCATGGAGAAATCCCGAAGTTCACCTAAGATATCTGCCATATTTATGATGTTCATGAACTGTTTATGGTATCCACACGTCTTATGGAGTTCAACTAAGCAAACATGGTGAGTGAACCAAGAATAAATAGCTGGTTAAAGCAACACTAGATAGAGATGTGAATAGATGTGATTTTGGCAGCAAACATATTGAATTGTTGCAACTAATATATGGAGATGTAGAAAATATGAGGATGTCTTGGTCGGGATTCGGCTGCAACAAAACGATGCACCAGATGGGGGATACGTAGGGCCCAAATCAGATGTATCTGACCCTCAGACCCTCATCTGAGATGACCCTTGTTGTGAGGCCCGTGAAACTGTTTCAAGTGATATTTGTTTTCCCTCCACATTACCAAGTTCAAGGCAACAAACTTGCCAAAAACCATCCCAAAAGCCATGACCATTTCTTCATATCCAGCAGATATCGGAACATATCCTGCCAAGTGGCATGAACCCCCTCGACTTTAGAGTGTTCACACCACGATACCTCGATGGAAAAATGTGGCTTCTGTTGGGATAAAGTCATCCCACCAAGCAGAGACTGTGTTACTTTCGTGGCTGCGGTTGTTGTTTTGATATGTTTTGATATGTTCCATTTGGTCCATGACACAACAGCAGTAACCCCATGACTTTGTCGGACTATGTCGGACTCTACTATGGGGCTGGGCTTGGATGTGTTAAGTTTAATTTATGCACCCGGCAAAATGGATTGTAAAGCCTCAAAATGAGGTGCCAAACATGTTCCCATCAATGGACACATCAAACAAACCTTCACATGTGCCATGATGAAAACATCAATGTCCCATGTAAAAGCAATACGGATATGGTATGATATGGTCATCCCAACATGGGAATCCATAGCATGGTTATAATATGGTATGGTGGACTTCGTGGATTGATGATTGATGACCATCCCCCAAGATGCCCAGGCCATGGGATTTATGCTTGTCTAGGCCAGAAAAAACAAGGTGGTGCCCGATAGTTAGCCAAGTTGGTTTATGGGCGCGTAGCTTAACTAGGATTTTTGTATGATATATATATATAGATAGGAAGTTTCCTAAAATGGAGGGGAACCCCGAAATCATCCAAAATTGGACAGTTTTTGTATTGAAACCTATGGTTTTGGGGATCCTCCATTTTTGTATATATATATATACACTGTATAATATATGAGATATATTATGTATATATATATATATATTTATAGATATCTCCCTATAGTTAATGTGGTTTATGAACCAACCAACATAACTGGGAGACTGTGGGGTACCACCTTGTGCCTTTCCGCAGTCCAAGGGTCAGCTTGCGCCCGTGCCGCTTCAACCCTGCGCCTGCGCTGCTCGCAGGACCCTGAAAGTCCACCCGGCACTCGACCTGGACCAACATAGCGAACTTGAACATCACCATTTCTTGTAGTAAAAAAATCATGCAATAGCTATAGAGCTACAATCAACATCAAGAGCTATAAATCATAAGCATTCATAAGCTATCAATCAACATAACTATAAATCATCATTTTCAACCATACTATAAATCAAGAGCTATAAATCAACATAGACGATAGGTAAATTAACATAAATCATACATCAATTAACTATAAATCATCATTTTCAAGAGATTATATTATGTTGAATTTCCAGAGGGTAGAACAAAATGAAACACATGATGGTGAGATCGCATGAGATCCCTGGCAAAAACGTGACATTTGCGACCGCCTGACGTGGCTCTGGATGAATCACCGGTCTGATGAGTTCATTTCGATCACAGCCCCACCTCCTCCTGCAGCGGACCTCCTTGCACCTTAACATGGTGGACCCCAAGTGATCAAAATGGGTCGTCTTTATTGGGGAAACCCCTGGTTTTGGGGTACCCCAATCTTGAGAAATCACCATGTGGCTGTGGGAATAGATCAATGCTGGACACCCAAAAAAAAGATGGCTTCAACATGAAGATGAGCCAAATCTGCGGTCATCAAAGGGGGTCCATGTTTTGAACTGTGCATGGTTCCTTGTCATTTTCCGCTTTCACATGGCCAGGAATGTCTGTATCCCCCACTTATGGGAAAAACAACGATACCATATCATATCCTTTGTTGTACATCCCGTTACATCCAATATTATTTTCCCATGACTTTAATCCCCGATATTTTCTTGCTTGGAACTTCCCATCTTTTCCCACCTCCCCACCTGATTTTCTATGCTCAACGCTGGCGCGGAGTTTTTTGGTGTCTCATCATCGCGGGAGACAGGCGACACTTCCGAGCAGGCGCTTGGAGGGTCGCCTCTGGAGGTGGGTCTTACCCGAAAAAGAACACGCATCCAATATATTACAGAATAATGACATAATATATATATATACAAATACACATCCTACAAATATATATATATACACATATATACACATATAGATTTTATACATATATGTGTATATATAATATATAATATATTAAATATATTATAATATATATATATATTATATAATATATAATAGAAGATATAATATAAGATATAATATAACATATATATATAACACAGCAAGTAAATTGATGTAAATTGGCCATTTGCATGGCCATCTGATCATGATTCAGGGTGCGAAGATGAACCGCAAATTGGACATGTTACTGGCAATCATCACTTTTTCAGCTTTGATTTTGACGTCATCATTTCCCTCTACTTCTGCCGCCGATTTCTGAATCTCCACGTTGTTGATGGCAATTACAGTACACGCGTAACCCAGAAGGATCAGTGACGCTTCTTTGCAAATCCCTATATGAATCACGAACAAACAATATGCTGATCGTTCTGTACAGGTTTAAGTGTCGCCATGTGTCGCCCGAAGATAGAAAACCGAATCGACTACGGTTGGGATTCTCATTCCTACTGTTGGAATTCTGGTGTTCTTTGTTTTTTTTGAGAAAAGCTATACATTCCTATCGATTCCTATCGACATGCTCAGTATTGCCCAATATTCATCAATCTTCGGCATCCCTTCAATCAACATGTTTTTTTGGCTGTAGTTAGTATCTGTCTGTTGTATCATATCATACATGAATACTCACGTCATGTCCCCATTTCCCGCAACGCCAAGTAGCAATGTGGAAGGCAGGCACCGCAGCTGCCTGTTGCGGCTTCCATTTGCTCCAGCAGTTTCTGCCGGAGCAGTAGAGACCTGAGACTCTCCGAAGGTTGGGGGTCCCCATGGGTCAACCGAAAAAGGCCCTTTTCAAACATCCATAAAACCAGAGATTTTGTTCCTATCTTGGGACTTCTCTTTGGAGTCTTTAAAGAGTATTTGCCCATGAAATCACATGAAATCATGTAGTACTCAAGTTTGGACCCAGGTTAACACTGGGATTTTCTGGGGCTTGAACCAGCATGTGTTTTTCGATTGAACCTTCATAAATTAAGGATAATTTGGGACTTTCACCATGCGTTTCACTGTCAAAACGCTGGTGATTTCCATCGATTTCCTGTCAAAACGACGCCGCGGCACATCTTGGAGATGACGTCCTGCCGAATTCTTCGAGGACATTCAGCCAAACATCGCCTGCCGCATGGTCGGATACTGCCCGGTGGTGCCCCATAGCTGGGTTAGTTGGCAATATATCGTTAACTGGGCTTATAAACCAACCACAATTTTGGGGGGTATCCACCAATCTAGCTATAGTTAGCACCGTAAATTCACAGTTCACCTGCAAGTATGTTTACCAACTTAGCTGAGTATGGGTCAGCCCTTGTATGTGTGCATCTACCTGAAACCTCAAAGGATTAGACAATAGACCATGGCTCCTGTTTGTCAAGAGCAATTTGTTGACGTCGGGAATCTTCAATACTGCTGTGAAAAGCAAGAAAGAACCATCAGTGTCCAGTTATTTGTGTAGTTACGTTTCCAACGTGTGGGTGATCATGGATAATTTTGAGGTAACTTCTTGCAATCCATCTGGTACCAGCAAAAAACACATTAAAATTAATTAATGAGATATAACTGGGGCGATTTTTCATTGCCAGGTTGACCATACATATGTACACCATACATTATCCATGAATAATCCGAATAATGGCCAAACGTAGCCAACGTTTACAAGATTTTGCAAGTCCCAAAGTGATCAAAGTGGGGGGAGCCCGCTGCCCAGGACAACTTATTCAGTTAGGTAGAAGTAATGTGACAAAGCACATACGAACTTCTTGAGACCAATCCTGATAATTAATCCTGTTCAAACTGCAGTGCCCACTCCATATTTGCATGTATGCATGTTCTTGATTTTTTCCCACCCGGCAGCGAACACATTTTAGTTCAGAAATACCACGCACATCCTAAGAATTATCCAATTTCCAGTCCAATATATCCTGCAAACAAAAACATGTTTAGCTGGATATGATCTGCATCAGAATGGACAAGCATATCGAACACATAGAACCGTCACCAAGAAGGGTGTTTATTCCTGGGTTTACATGGTAGGACGGCATAACAACGCTATATATAACACTAGATATATGAGGGGCAAAGGCTTCTCATAAAAAGCCTAGGTATATTGACTACTATATGATACTGAGGACTATACCATATATATCGCAGTGATATCCGTGTTTTGGGAATTTTGATCAAAACTGGGAGGGAATCAGATTAGATTTGAGATATTCCAAAACTGGCATCGACTACGTTTGAGTTTGACAATTTGAATTCCCATCCTCCCTGTGATTGTTAGAATTATTACCCTCTGGTACTGGGGCATCACCATGGACAATTACAAATTTCTAGATGCTTGAACAACAAAAAACATGGTCACTTTCAATGGCAGAACGGCCAGTTAAATATGGTAGGGTATGTTTTTTTACATCACCGCCCGAAGATAGGAGTCTTTGATATTCTTTACTACAAAAACTCTCATTCTTTCCAGGCAAAACCTGGGATTTAAGGAGGGAAACTCGTTCTCTCCAAATCCCATGGAACGTGCAGCCTGGCCTCAATCGACTGAGGTATCTGGCCAAAATTTGCGGCTTAGATCTACGCAGCTGCGTGGTGCCATGATGCCTCGAAATGCTGGGCATTGCTGGGCCATTTGGGGAATAGTTACCCTTACATTAAGATACATTAACCAATGTCGCAGTGAGCTTGGTAGCATGCATCCACAAAAATACGGGCCATCTGATCATCTGATTCTGTTGGATCAACATTCCAGTTTCATGGTCAATGTCTGTTCGTCCACTTAACACTTATATCTTTTAAGCTGCTTGTGGTTAGCAAAAATTGCCATTTACAGCAAAGAACGAAAGGATTCAGGAGGATTCAGGTTTACCTCCCTCTCATCGACCATTTTGAGCCACTTCCCTCTTCAACATGGATCTGAGTAAATTATAATAATTCACCAACCTGAATTAAGGCCATGTGGGGATGATTTCCCTTATTAACCATGATTCCAGTGAGGTCGCAGTGAGGTCGTTATAATTTACCCAGATGGATAGTCTTGAAACTGAAACATTGCTCTGTAGAGTAATATCACACATCGGCATCCAAACACGCATCGCATTGTCTCAAATCGGGAGCCCGGGAATGCAGGGAGTCCCCCTTTTTTGAGACCATACTAAACAGTCGGTTAACATATCTATAATTTTCTGAATTGTTGATAAGTTCACATTCAATATATCACATTATATCACACTATATCACCATGTTGATCCAGATCCAGCAGCCTTCCAACGGAGGTTGGTTCCTGCGTTGCTCCACAGCTTGCAGCGCTACGGCTTGGCTTGTGCTGTTGCGCTGACGCCCGGGCAGGGTGGGGTGCTGGACACTCGTGCCTGCGATTCAGAGGCTGCTGGGGCTGGAATTCCCATGGCTGACCTTATCCGGCAAAATGATGCAACATGGGGATATAAATTTATAGAAATACATGATGATAAATGTGTATACATGTGTTTATTTACAGTAAATGGGATAGTGTACCTCCACATGTTATGGCTGAAAACTAATATGCGAGTCACCGGAATCACAACTATCCAGTCGTGGTTGATATGGCACTTGACGGATTGGCAAATGAGTTGCCTTTCTCGGGCCGCTCGGGTCATCCCTGAGTCAACAAGCCTGGCTATGTCCGTTTACCAAAGCTTAAGGAGTTTGCAACACTCTACATCCCATGTCCCCTGGTCAATCATCATTTTACCACATTTTACCATATTTTACCCACTATTTAGTGATCGGTAAAGAGAGCATCCATCTCCAATTTTGCAGATGACAGGGATCATCTAACATCCACCAGTCTTCCAGGTCTTGCAAGGTGACACCCCCAGTTCATCCCAGTTGGTTTCTAAACCCAGTCAGTTGGATGTTGGATTTATCATGATTTATCCCTCAAGCCATCCTAGGTAGCCTAGTTATGTGGCCAAGTCACCCAACGAACTGGAAAACATTGGAAAACCACATGCTAAATCCGCCATGATGAGGGTCATGTCCGCGTTTGAAACATCTGCGACGTGACCGAGGCCCACCTCTGAATCCGTCTTTGCCGGTCGTAGCTTTGCCGCGCAGAAGCATTGAACAGGACCTCGAAAGCCTTCCTTGGAACAGCAGCTGGTAAATGGGGGATTCAACCATCCACAAAGAGGGATTCAATGGGATACTGATGGGATTTTAGACATCTACACAGGTTTCATTAAAAAAGGGAATCCCCAAAAGCCTCGGTTTCAATACTAAAATGGTCTACTTTTGGATGATTTGGGGTGCCCCACCATTTTAGGACACTTCCATACAGTATGTATCCAACTTGATGATGTGCGTGTGTCGAAACATGTCGGCATTTAAAGCGTAATGGCATTTTTCATGCAGAACAAATAATGATCAAGAGCTCGGGTTCCGCATGTTCAAACGACACCACGGAGTCAATGTAGCCCAAAAGATTGAGATTTGATCAACAAGAATTGCGTTGAGTTAACACAAATAAGACTTACCAACGCTAGTTGGCAAATTGGGCTTAACCAATTAACCAACACAAACAAAGATAGGGACTTATTCCAGATTTTTTGTTGCACCAGAAGAAAATTACAGTACATCTAACGTGTTTAAAATGGATATGTAAACATCATCAGCAACGATGAAACACAGTGAGGGATGTTCATCCCGCAGCTGATCCATCATTCCAGAGACGTGGCATTTGGGGTCGTTTCTTTGTTCAGCCAGATGTACTGTACACATGATGTATGTATAATATGAAATTAAATACGAATATGGCCATAGATATTAGTATGGCCATATTTAGCCGTAGATACTTACAATCTGAATTCAATCTATCTAATCACATGATGTATGTAGAAGAAGCCAGTGTAACACTGTAGGAACAAAGGAGTGTGTATACCCATATAGACGTATAGCCGTTAAACATGAGAATGAAGGGGGCATCACGTTAGAAACAACACTTACTTAAAGCAATTTCCAATGAAGGTAGGGGTTCCAAACAGGCAACATGAACGCTAAAGAAAACTATTGATGCAGGCAGATCTTGATTCTATCCACATGAGCCTTGAAAACACTCCTATTCCATCCCATGAAATACTGGTTGATCATAGGTATCCCGACCTGAATGCACATCCTCGACAGAAGTGAGTAGCACAACCCTCATTTCATAACCAACCAACAAGGCCTGGTTGGTGGTTTCAACCCATCTGAAAAATATGAAAGTCAGTTGGGATGATGACATTCCCAATATATGGAACAATAAAAAATGTTCCAAACCACCAACCAGAGGCTCTTTTTAGTTTGAAGAGGTCAGTTTTCCGTTCCCTCTCCACCGTCGCAGGAAGTTCCTCCAAGGGACACCACCAAGCGAAACTGCTCAGAACTGCCGCCCTTATCCTTGGGGGCATGGGATGATCCCAATAAACTGACATAACATGTTGAAATATCACCAGATGGGCCCCAAACAGATGTATAATATAGACAAGCCATATGAACACTATGAATACATCCGATGTTAAACCAGGCTTTTGCAAAAACTAAATCAATGCTGTGAAAATATTGCCACATGGCAATATGTTCACAGCTTGCGAAAGCTCAAACTATGGCAACTTGGGTCCCCATTTCCACCATCTAAAACTGAGACTCCCCAAAAAAAGCAGCATGGTTTCCCACGGAAACGATCCAGATTCATAGTGGGCTGTGGATGTGCCATATCTGTCAGCAGCGTCTGTGACGCTGCGCTTGTGAACATAAACCGGAATACAAACAAATTCTTGGTGAATTACTAGTACAGTACCCTCCGGTAATCAAACGTGGCAATGGGAAATCCTATATTTATAAGTATTTATGGATGATTCACCCATTTTCCCATTTAAAGCTCCATTGAAACTGAATTTTCCAGCCACCTTTGATGACCGGAGAGTAGTCCTGGGGCCAGCTTCCAGCCAGAAGACCGGATGAGACCGCAAGGCCTGGCGTTTGTAGGCCGCCTTGATGTCCTGCATCGAGGATACGCAGCAACATTAAAAAAGGAGTTTGGGGTTTATGGATATATGATATATGATATATATATACATATGATATATATATATATATTATTAATAATTATATAATACATATATATATATGATATTATGTCATGATGATCTTATCTATATCAATGATGGTTTTGAATTGTTTTCAATGTCCTTAACTTTTTGGTATGTACGTGTAGATTCAGAAACAAATACATTTACCGGTCAGTCAATGGCAATTATTTGGAAACCATTTGGTGAATATTTGTTGATAAATTGAGGTTTATTTGGGTGTTTCTTGTCCTCAATGGATTGGGCGGACGTTTAGTAGTAGGGGAGGGATTCTTGTATGACATGTTGCAAAACATAAGAGAAAGCGATGTATGGCAAACTGCGGCATGGCGAACTACAACGAGAACTCTTGCATCCAGGCTGCCTTTGTGACCCTAACATACCCTAATTGTAATGTGGCACTATGGGAATTCCTCTGGTAATCTAACCTGCCAATCGGAAATTCCCGCTCGACATTACGACACTAAATGAAACTAATCTACATAATCAAAAACCACCAAAACAAATTAGAGATCTTGCTGCTTTTGTCCGGCCTAGAAACCATAAATTCTTGGTGACATGCCTATTTTTGCTGCTGAATCTCCTGTGGCAGGATTTATGTCAACCCTAAGGCAGCTGCTTTGGGCACTGAAAAGTGATAGTTGCTGGTATAATCAACCTCTCAAAGAGAAAAAACGCAGGGGGTTGTGACTTTGGGGTTAGTATGGTTTTATCCAATAAGCGATGGACAACTGAAAACAATTGAAAGCACCAAGAAAAGTTGTGGAGAGTCAGATTGCTGGGCAAATCAGTAACCAACCCCAATAACTCTGAACATGTCCACCAACAAGCATTGCTTCTTGGTTGGGTCATCTCAAACATTGATGACTAGCCACAGATTTTTGGAATCCGGAAGTGGTTAACAATTCAATCATAGGGGTCTTAGCAGGACGTTGGCACAAGAGATTCACTCCATGGCAGACCCCTCGCTCTGAGACTCAATTCATCCAAGCGTCTGAGGAGGTAGCAGCCTGCTCCAGACCCAAAATGTCATAGTAGTCCCAACGAAGGGTTCCACTGCCTCATATGTCAGGGGTTGGCATGCTGAAGATATGAAGAGAACCTGAACTTCAATGGTAATCTAGGTGAAGTGCTAAAGATATACAGTATATTGGTGGTTTCAACCTCCCTGAAACGTAACAGTCGTAGCAGTCCTCTTGGATCATTCTAAATATCTGCAGAATCACACAATGAAATCACCAATCAAAATTGCATATTTTGTTGTGCCATCCTTTGACAAAACCCTTTACCCATCCTTTGACTAAACCTGTCTGCAAATCGTGGACTCAAGAACCTTGCCGCCCAGGTTGCCGTGTCTGCGACGCGCGTCACGCATGCAAAATGCTACAACCGCAAGATGCCATGGCTGGAACGGTTCATCTTCTCGCGAAGATGCATCACAAAGCGGCGTGAGCAAACGCCAAGTCTTGTTTCAATCGTTTCAAGTGGCTCCAAAATCTGGAATTGGAAATGCAGGGCAAGATTTTAGGTCCTGGGTAATTCTATCAATGGACCAATGCCTCTCAGAACATGTATGTGGATTTGGGGACTGCTAGAGCGCAACCATCCACTCTTTTGTTCCTCAACATTTTGAGCCGCACATCCCAGAAACGTTCGTCAGTTGGGATGATTATATATATGATTATCAAAGGTAACTGATCAGTATGTTGATCACCAACAGCAACCATCAAATCTGGTGGTTTCAAGCCACCTGAACATAGGGAAAACATGCGTGCTGGTCAATGGGGATCATCCTTCCAGAAGCTGCAAAAGTCAGCTCTTACACTTGCTGGAAACCAGGGGGTTTCCAACTACTGACATGTTGCAAGAGCAAATAATTCATCATGTGTGTTGGAATTAGCTGAACCATTGCTCGGACCAGACCAGCTTCTAACGATACTCCCTTTGATTCCCTTTGACACAATCATGAAAGTAAGTAGACGTAGACACCACTGACATCCTGCAACTTCAATACGAAACAACATCTTGCACCAAAGCAGCTGCTTGTGAGCAGCACATGGCAAGCGACAACAGGTAAACAAAAACAACACTAGTATACTGCACACCTCAGCCGAAGAACATAGCCCAACTCAGCAATAAAAAGGTGTTGTTTGATAACATACAAAAGCGACATTCGACCCTCACTCCTTTTTCCAAGATTTGTATTTACTCATTTCTTGTCAGTGAGGTTTCATGAGTTCACCATACACTTTCGAGATAGGTTGACAAGTTGACAAGTTTCGTTCAGCAAAAGTCTATCCACACCATTCACTTCTCACGCGGGTACCCTCCAAACCCAATAGTTGATCAGCCTCTTCTGCGGGGCCCTCCACGGTTCCTGAATGGACAGCATGCAATGTACCCAGTTTGAAACGCAGTCCCTTCCGTTCAGAAAAGTTGATCAAATCAGAACTTGTGTGGAACCACACTTAAACCTCCTTGCATTGATTAAGCTGAACCATTTACTTTATTATACATACAATTATAATATATATATATATATATCACATATAGATATCATATATATATATAATTATAATCATTAAAACATGTATTATCTGTGTATATATATATATACACAATATTATAAACATTTCAAAGAACAACTTCCAAGTCTTCAAAGGGCAATATCGGATATAGTGTGAGTACTGACTAAGGTTTCCCATAATTCTGTCACAACGAATATGTCATATACCTACTATTCACCAATCACCAAGATTACAGGTAACTGTCATCGCAAAATGCCGCAGGATCATCAGCCGCCAGCCGTGGCTAGATCTTGGATCTCGCAGATCCCCGTCCCCCGCAATAGCAAAATAACATCCGATTGAATTAGATTTGAATTAGTGTTTTGTTCTTTCTTAATTATTGGGATTAGAAAAGAACCAACACAATCCAAAGATCTAAAGAAAATGGAACATGATCATGAGGGAGCGCCACAGCCGTTGGGCATGCGGATGCCCCACCTTTTTCGCTGCCCTTTCGACTCGTTGGAGACCTGACCGATGAACAACTTCCTCCCATTTGGGGTCCCCCTATAGATCTTTTCCTTAGTGGGCACGGTGAGTTTTACTCTGTTCAAAAGAACCACGACTTGGTATACATCCCAACTCATATCAAAAGAAACACCCTTGCTCCCTATTGTCGAAGTTAGGGGGTTCAGCAAATCCACTGGCCTCTTTTTCATGTGGGATGAGATGCGCGCCCTTTAGCAAACCATAATCTCTTGAGGCCAGGGGAACCATCACGTACAGCCAAAATTGGGATGTTCAAGTGCCGATCATGATGTACATGGGTTTGTCTGAAAATAGGGTATATTCCCAATTATGGCCATTTAATAGGGATAATGATCATTAACCATTGGGTTTAGGGGTACACTATTTTCAGACACACGCACATCGGAAACAAAGAATCTGCGGACCTCTGTTCTACCTTCAGTAGGTCATCGGAGTTTCCCAGCCAACCATGTTTCTTTGATGACTGGAAGCTGCACGCTCTACATTGCAAATCTTCAATAACTTGTAAAAAGATCAACATGCTATAGTTGATTCTATGTCCACTTAAATATACTAAAATCATCCCTTGTAGAAGTGGGAACCTCATAGGTCCCCATTTTATAGACATTTTTCAGAGGATATAGAGGATCTAAAATCCCACTTAAACATATAAACGGCTCAGCCCCAGAGTCACTGGGAAGGTCCCAACCTCTGATGGCCGCTATGGCCGCCACCGGGTTTCCGAGGCGCCTGACGTGGATATGAGCCATGGAATTTCCATGGAATTTCATCATCAATTATACTATGTTATAGATCATTTATAAACTTCCATCAGTGATCTAGAATCATCATCAATTTTCATTATAATGTTTTCTCATTAAAACTTAAAACATCTAAAAGTAGTAGGGGATTCTTATGTCCAATCAGCGAGATATGAGTTGCCATGATACAGTGGATGGAAGAAATCCTGCACCAGTTCATAAGTGCTTTATCATGCTTTATCCCATTACTGACAGGGTTTCAACTATCCTTGTGGTGGCGTAGGATTTTGCAACATCCACAGTATCCCTGAGATAATGTCTGGTCAAACACGTAAAACCTCGTTCACCACAAAAAGAATCACCAGGCTTTTCGAGTTTGAACCACGTTTTTGAGCTGCGGCAGCCTTGGTCTTTAGTGCTTGTGCTGGTGCAAACGACAGGTGTTGGATGATGCTAGATGACCTGGTTGATCTGCACCAAATAACTTTCCCACAGGTGATGCGTCCAACTGTCCAACTATAATAAATCGGCTGGATTTCTAAACCCACACATTTTTTGTGTGAAAATAGGCCGCCCCGAAAATCCATGACAATCGCATTGATGTTCAGCATCCCTATGAAAATACGTTCATTGTGAAGGTATACACACTTAGTATACAGTAATTATACACAAACCTTTATAGACACACCATATAATATTACGATATATTAAGCAAATATATTAAGATATACTGAGAATATATTTTAAGATAATATATTGAGATTAAGATAATATATTGAGATTAAAATATATTAAGATTATATATATATATAAAGATATATATGGGCCACGGTCAATATTTGGTATATAGCTCCAAGTCATCAATTTTTGGAGAGTGTATTATTGTTTTTCAGGTTTTGGTATATAAGCAAGTGTTGTCGTTTTGTGAAGAGTGTATTATCGTTTTCCAAACCCCAGCTCAATTTCCAAAAAATAAAGATGTCTCTTACTACTCTTCATTAACCTAAATTTTGGCTGTAGCTCATATAGATATATTAAGATATATTAAAATATATCAAAATATATTCAATTAATTATTATACCCTCTTATCCCACATTATCCCATCTATCCCATGACTTCACATGATTTTCCCAGTGTATATCCCAGGCCAAATCTGCGGCCTGTCTGGGACTGCAGCTACTGCGTTGAAGAAGTGCCTGGGTGAGACGACCATGGTTCGATTATCATCCCATGTCTAATGGTGGAATACTCGGGCTGTATGGGTGAACACGAAAACCATCTAAAAATATCTAAAACCATCTAAAACCTATTTGGAATCACCAGGAGGAACTTCAGGAACTTCATGCAGATTCAGGGATTCTGTAGCGGATATGAGTGGCCTGTGAGTGATCAAGATGTGATTCATTTAATGACATCCCCTCGGCTCGCTTTAATATTGGAATCAGTTACTTCATTTCCTTCAAATTCGATATCATTGATATTACGGGTGATGCTCATTTCGAACAATCACTTCCCTGGGATGGTCACCGAATCCAGGCACTGAGATTTGAGGTGCACGAGTCAAGTAAAATGAGCCGCTCAAGGGACATGTTTTGGATCCACAGTAATTCTGCTCAAGTCGAGACATCCCCGACCCCAACTGGTTCAGGAGTAGGGGGGGTGGATCCTACATTTCTGATAATGTATGAACATAAGGGGGGGGTTAACCCCCTCACTTTTTGCCAAAAATGTATGGGAACTAGGGGG
>Ga0126342_10012994_pt1 | contig 14795 bp, 12 predicted proteins | sample Cyp1metagenome_FD_92528 | JGI IMG/M metagenome (GOLD analysis project Ga0126342, IMG submission 92528) | Coral microbial communities from Lord Howe Island, Old Settlement Bay, Australia - Cyphastrea 1 metagenome | ecosystem: Host-associated > Invertebrates > Cnidaria > Coral ... | reverse complement strand
CCCCCAGACCCCCCCCAAGCAAGAAAAACAACCTCCCCAAGAAACAACAATAGAGTGCAACGTGCGCGCGCTCCTAGCGCCGCCCACACCAAAAAAAACAACCCCCACACGGCCGTCTATAAGCCGTGGTCCAACTACATACATAGATATAATATGTGATTATATGCAATTATATCTGTATACATATATATATATACCGCATGTTTATTTGCTGAAGGTTGGGGTTGACTCATCATTATCACTGCAGATTGGGATTAAACCAAAGATTTAGATCTGTAGGTCGAGAGGTCTAACATGGACGATAACAAAAATGGGGAGAATGGAGATACCCTCTGGTTATTTAACATAGCCATGGTATAGATGGCCCATAGAAATAGATGGTTTACCGTTCTTAAAAATGGTGATTCTCCATGGCTATGTTGAATAACCAGATGGTAACCATTAACCACCATGAATGAGCATTAAGCAACAGGGATACATTACCACTGAACATTGGGATTTGTCTAAATATAGGCTAGCTTCCAAATCCCATGTCTAATCATTTTCCCAATTCAAATAGCCATTCAATGGATATAACCACGTTCCAACCCGCTGAAAATCCACCAAAGACCCGGAACCCCGGACAGATTCCCCGATGTTTGGTTCATGGCAATAGAGGCGTAGCCCATGGTTCGGCACTGCCTCGGCACACTCATTTCAGAGAGAGTTGGTGTGCTACTTAGTTTTGAACCCAACGACTTGGTGATGAGAAAAAGGGGCTCGACACTGCTTGAGTCATTGCTAATACAATGTCCTGTGGCATGAAGGTGCTGGTATGTTTTCTATTTCATGAGTGATTCAAGTCAACAGTTTCGTCGAAATGCCGTTGCGATACTTGGATCCAGGATGATTGCAATCCCTGGCAATCCCAAAAAATGAATGACAAGAACTCACATAAACTCACAATACCCAAGCCGTGATCTTTGGCAACATCCCAATACTTTACTGGTTGGTGGTTTGGAACATTTGGATTATTTTTCCATATATATATATATATTTTGGGAATTTCATCATCCCAACTGACTTTCATATTTTTCAGAGGGGTGGCTCAAGCACCAACCAGTTTGTACCGTAGATACCTCTAGGACTCTAGGAGCGTCACGTCCGCCCCCTTTGGATCCCTTGGTGATCTCAGGACGAACATTTCAGGTTTGTGAGTCGTCAATTTAGGAAGACCATGTTCAACGGAAGCGTCGGAAGACATGGTAGTTGTTGTAGCATCACATTGAGTCTACATACGCTATATACACATATATATATATATATAATATACAAATATATATATAATATAAAAATATATACATATATATATATTATATACATAATGTATATAATATTGTATATTAAAATTGTATATTCATATACATAATAATTATATATATATACATGTATTATAAATATGACATATATTTATATTTATTATGTATTATATTAAATTATATACATATCCTTGTCCAGAGCCATTTGCGCCAGAAAATCTACCAGCCATTTCAATGCCTGGGCTTCTCACGAACTTTCTCTCTCCTTTCGCGACGAGGTGCGTGCCGGCTCACCTTTGTCTCATCGGCAGTTGAAGCTGGGAAATTCATGGAAATTCAACCTTTGAGCAATCGACATGGCCTTGTTGGCCCATTTCCTGTGGGGGAGATCCGCTAGGAATACATAGGTTATTAGCGCTATTAAACGGTGGATCCTCAGGCATAGAACCTTTGGAACCCTTGGCCCAATCGACATGGGATTTTTTTCCGGGAAAAAATGGGCCAATGTTTTGAGTGACCGGTAGATGGACAAGATATCGGTTTGGTACCCCAGTAAATGACAAAAGAAACATTCCAAAGCACAAGAGTCCTTGTTGGTGCCAACCAACAGAAAGATGAGTGCGCTTGTAATTCAAGATGACCTAGTCGAAATATATACCCTTGACTGGATCTATCTGATCTGGAATCTTAAATCTTTGGTAAATGCTTGAAATGAATAGAAACATCCTAGCTCTGGGGTTGAACATGACCCCGTTTGAGGTAACTGTTAGCTGATGCATCTTGGATGGTTCAATGTTTTTGTTTGCTCGGCAGGAAACACGATACGATCACTGCCTTGATGATGCCTATACCACTATATGGATGCCTATACCACTATATGGATGCCTATACCACTATGTATATATATATATATGCATTCACCCTGTAGATGTCTTACCCTTCAATTCTTCTGGCACTCTTTTGGAAGCCAGGGGACTTCCCCTTTGATTCTTTGATAATCTCTGGTCAGCCTTTTAAACCATATCATATCTGGTTGGTGGTTTCAAACATTTTTTATTTTCCAGAATAAAAAAGAGATGTCATCCTTCCCATTGACGAACTCATATTTTTCAAGATGATTATTGCACCACCAACCAGATATTAATTGTATCTACTTCAGGATGATTGCATTGTTTTGCAGGTCTTCGTTCATTTTTTCAATGGGGAGATGATCCACATAGTTGTGGTATGTTGTGCTGTGCGATGAGATGAGTCACCGCGAGCCTCAGCGTTTTCCAAAGGAGAAAAGTCAGAGTCTGAACCTCAAAATCTGGATGCGCTGCAGTTTTTGTAGCCCCAGTTCTACCATCAAATTCCAACATGCATCAGTCAGAGTAGCATAGAATAGCAAAAATCTCAGTGGGAGATGATAGTTCCCATGCTTGGCAATGATTGCTTGGAATCCCAAACGATCCCTGCCATGAATTGGTCGGATAGACATACCCCATCCCCATTTCTGGACGAAACACGAATCAGCCCATTGATCACAGAGTGACTGTAGTGCTGTCCTCTTTGAGCAAAACATATAGAGAAATACAACAAACAAACGAACTTTCTGTAAGCAATGAATTCACAAAGTGAATAACCAACAAGTATTCTACATACTTACGTAAAATAACAAACGCTTTTTTGGGTCCATGTGGTTTTCTCTTTTAACATATACATCTTTCCAGTGTACTTAAGATGAATAGACTTGAATATTTACATAGCGTTTGGGATTGGGGTCCGCTAAGCGTTCTTCGCACCGATGCACCGATACACCGATTGCCGTCCGCCCGCCCCCATACACTGATACACCGATATACACCGAATGCCGTTTATTTCGGGTTTGGGTTTGGTTTAGGGTTTGTTTAGGTTTCGTTTTGGGTTGTCTAAGGTTTGTTTAGGGTTTGTTTCGGTTTCGTTTAGGGTTGCCCAGTCAGTCCAAAGGACGAGTTTAACGCGGCCGGTCCTTTATTCTAAATGACTAAAGGTATCAAAAAACTCATACCTTGAACATAGTCAAAAGTTTCGCACCGTAAGATCAACAGCAGCCACATAGAGCGGGAACACTCATGAGAAAAATTGGTCTCTAAATCCAAAACCATTCTTTTTGCATTTTTTTGCGCAAACCTGATTTTGCGGGTTTTTTACGGCCTTTTCACAGGGTTTTCACTGGCTTTTCATGGCCTTTTCACGGTTTTTTCACGGTGTCACTATTTTCGCAAATCTAGAAGTTGCGCCCTCAATTTTTCAAGCAATTGGATATCTTTGGGTGGGGGGGACCTTGCCCGGCTAAATCTCACAAAAATACGACTTCAAAAATAATCACATAGAGAAAACCTCAGTCCTAAAAGCCTATAGTTGAACCAGGCCTTTGGCAAGGGCCTAGTTTAGCGAGGACTTCGACCGACAGGGTTGTTTAGGGTTTGTTAGGGTTGGTTTAGGGCTTAGGGTTTATTTAGGGTTGGCTATAAGGCACCGTAAACGCACCGTAAACACAGCGATCGGCGTAAACACAGCGATCGGCGTAACAGCGTATCGGCGTATTTACGCTTACGGACCCCGATCCCCAACCCGCTGATTCATACACCTTTGGAGTTCCATGTGTCTACTTGTCAGTATCCAACAGGTGCGTAAGCCTTGTGATAGTCAGCGCTCGAGGCACACTCCAATCCCTCGGGCTCAAATTTCTGTGGATTTAACCAACACATGGGGAAATGATGAGGATGTTTCTGGTTTTATTGGGATATGTGACTTCATCATGGGATAATGATTACACTTTAACCAACAACATTTATGGGGGTATACGGAAATCATCGTAGACATGAAGCCACCTTGCCTCGATCATTAATGTTGCCCGTGAAACATTACCCTTTAACTTGATCAGCAGTTCTGCCATCGAACATTATCCATGAAAATAGATAACTTATCTATTTCCATGGCCATGTTCCATGGTTCTGTTAGTTTAATATAAAACCAACTACATGAGAGGTATTTCAGTGTTTCCTAATAATTCGCAGTATATTTTGTGGAATATAAATTCGCAACTGATCTTCGGGCGACCCAAGGCTTCCCCATTTAAAAGAAGGCCACGACCTGGCCCAGTGGACTTACGGTTGGCCTCACAGAATCTGGCACCGCAAAGATACCATCTGGTTATGACGTTCACAGTTCGCCATGGGATTTCGCCATGGCCCTAATCGAAATAGATGGTAAACACCGTTCTTAAAAATGGGTGGTGATTTTTCATGGCAAAGTGTGAATGTCATACCCAGATGGTTTTTCGAGGTGATTAACCATTGATTTTGGTATCTTCCTTTCTGGCTAACTTTTCATGATTTATGTTTGGAGGGGTTCTGGGAAGATTTTTCAAAACTGCAGCTGCGAAAGAGACCGTAGGTGCTTAGGACGCGCACATCACGACATCACGACTGGGCTTAAAGCTGACTGCTGCTGAAGCACCCAAGCAGAATTTGCAATTTTTAGCACCTGGGGGTTGTGATTTGCAAGGATATATCACATGATGATATCACATGGCATCAATAAATAAAATTCTTTGCTGGTTTCAAACATTTGGCGAAAGATAGAAAGAATAATGGGGACGTGCCCGCAGATATAGTACATGGTGACTCGAACTTCTGTGATAAGCTTTTTGTGACTCGTTGCTGAATTGCAGTTATTTTTTTGGCTGTGACTAGAGGAATATGCACTATAACTATGGAAAGATCCACCATTTTTAATGGGTAATTCCACTATTTGGACTGGGCCATTTCCACAATGTAAAGATCGAGTGTTTGGAACTGGCGCTGGTCGCGTTGTTCAGCTGTGAGCTGATCTTCGCTGATCTTGTACCTTCCAATGATGATTTTATACATTGGGATGGTGTTTTTAGGGGAAGGCATTGCATAATTTTTATGATTCTAGTAACATCTAGAAACTAGAATTTACATATTTAAATTACAAAAAGTATATATATATATAATTAGTGAGTTATCTAATTACATGATATTCGAACTATAATTACATAAGTTATATACGTAGTATATATGAGTTCGATCATACTCAGTGGATCTCAATGGTGAAAAATGATCATCCCATCATGGAAATCCCATCGGAAATCTTCATTTGAAAAGACACAGCCACGATAGAAAACCATAGTTAAAGCATGTTAAACCACGTATAAGTCACATGAACCATAGTTAAACCACTGATAAGTCACATAAACCATATTTCTGGGGAAATTTCATCACGACCTCACTGTTCTCCCTCACTGGAAATCATAGTTAGTAGGGGAAATGATCCCCAAATGGCCGCAAGATTCAGGTTAGTGAATTTTTATAATTTACCCAGATTATATATTTTTTCATATAAATGATAATCTGGTTGGTGGTTTCAAACATTTGGATTATTTTCCATTTCATATATAGGATGTCATCCTTCCCATTGACGAACTCATATTTTTCAGATGGGTAGGGCTCAACCACCAACCGATAATCTAAATATGTATTTTTTTTCTTTCTAAACGCACCGTCATTATAAGTTTGACTGTAGCAATAGATGTTATTGTGGACTTGCACCTCTAAGTTTCCATCGTCTTTCCATGGCCATGGCCAATGCGCGGTGCGACTCATCCTCCATCTGGAATTTTCTTCGGATCCATGGAAACAGCAATGGGATATAGTGAGGGAAGAACCATATGAAATATAACCTCTGGTAATTTGTGACATAGCTATTGAAAATGGCCATGTATAGTGGATTTACCCATTGAACATGGTGATTTTCCATAAGTATGTAAACGTTTGCCAGAGGGTAGATGGAACATATGTGGAAACTATATGGAAACTATATGGAAAATATATGGGAACATATATGGGAACATATATATGTAGCTTAAAATTCTAGTCATTTCCCTCTTTGCTATGGAACATCGCTATTAAGTTCCATGATTTCCCGATTCAAAACAATGATTTTCCACTTCACAAACTGGTGCACAAATTCCCAGAGGGTAACGATCATGTATATATATATATACATATCCCACTAAATCCCATTCAAATCCCATAGTCGCAGCAAATCCCTACTAGATACCATGAAATCCCATAAATTGCTGGTGCCCTTCCACTTGTATTGTATCATGATAAAGATGCTGGGTTTCTGCAGGAACGCTCCGCCCGCCTTTTTGTGATGTCTGGCACCAATTCTCTGCCAATGTGGGAAGGTTGATCACACGAAAGGAAGGGGCTGAAATTAACATGGGTTAAGCAAAAAGAATGATTTCCCAAGCATAAATGCCGCGGGATTTCTTGAGATTTACAACAAGAATAGGGATTGATGGTATTCACCAAGCAAAACAGGGACAAATGCGATATCGAACCAAGTTTAATCTGAATTTTGGCGTGTCAGAAAATGGGGACTCCTTCGAAATGATTAAGAGGAACAGGAATGATTGTCCTATTTTCAGACAAATCCGTTTCAGGGAATATCATGATGGATCGCAAGAAATGGGTTTTCACCTTCGCTCGTGAGTAGTCACCTGCGCTCCTCAAAAGCTGCGGTTCTGGAGCATTGGGCACCTCAAAGGAATTCCTAAAGTAAGTCTTGTCGCTGCAGGATTTTTCGCAGATCCTATTTTTTTTTGGAAACTGATCCACCATGGATTTTTGGAGACAGTGACACTGACAGTGCTACTTTCTCCAGAGCATGAAAGGATCCTCTTGGCCCATCTGCGCAGCTTTTTTCAAATCCATTGGAAGGACAATCCTCAGGGCTAGGTCAATCTGAAACATGGATACTTTAATCCTTTAGTCTTTTGGTATTTTCATGGGAATATCTACGTTCACCAGCATTCAGAATTTCATTTTTTGCAGGGTATCTGGCTGATTGGCAATGATGGCTATATTCAAGCTTCTCATGTGTCGTGTAGAGGAACATATACAATTACTCTCTCGTAATCAGCTCCACGGTTTGCTGGAATATCCCCTATTTACTGGTTGGTGGTTTGGAACATGTTTTTTCCATATATTGGGAATAGTAATCCCAACTGACTTTCATACTTTTCAGAGGAGTTGAAACCACCAACCAGTTTAGTTTGACAAATACCATATTTATAGTGGATGTTCAACTGCCAGGTTTGATTAGCAGAGGATACGTTTCGAAACTGGAGGCTAACGTCGTCAAATATTTCTGTGGAAATTCAGCATGTCTACTTTAATAGGTAGATCCACACTATTGGTATAATTAATGGGCATATCATGCGATGTATTTGATGTGAAACTTGAGGCATCCAAGATTGGCCATGTACGGTGAATCGATGCTGTGAATTATGGTGTTTATCTTGTTTTATCTTGTTCGAAATTTGATGGAGTTTTTTTTTAAATCATACCGAGCGAAAATATCTAATAATGTATGAGTCATTATGAGTCTATGACTCTGATATCAAGATCGATTCAGTAGGTACTTCTAAGATTAATCATCGAAGGTCATTTGATTAAGTGTAAGATTCAATGTTATTCTTTGCCGACCTTCCTGATTTTGGCATTTCGATCTTGTCTGACCCAACGAACGTTGGGCATGTCTTAGCCAATCAACGGAGAGTCTTCGCCCCATGTGGGGCTTGTGGCTGATTCAAGGCTGAAAATGTGGCGCTGCACATGTGGTTTTTCATAAAACCAGAACTGTCAACAATCTCAGATACCCTCTGGTTATTTAACATAGCCATGGGAAATGGCCCATAGAAATAGATGGTTTACCGTTCTTAAAAATGGTGATTTTCCATGGCAAACTGTGAACGTCATAACCAGATGGTAGTTCCAATGAAGGTTTTTCCCTGCGATTTTTTTTCCCCTGCGAGTTTAGTAATGCCCGGGCTATCAGGGAGCCTCCACTTGACCTTTTTCAAGAGAACCCAAAGCTTTGGAAACTCTACCAGGAGATGCCGGTGTATGTGCCAGATGCCCCACACCAACAGAGCTTGCTGACGGAGGCACTGGGTTTTCTCCATGGCAGACATCGTGACTAAATGCGGGTTTCAGCGCGAACATAATCTATATAAATGGTGGATTTCAACTGCCATCTTCGTTTGCGTACTATGCCCTAAATCAGCAATCTTTGTGGAAATAGATATTAATTATAAACATGAGGGTGTCAAGTATAAAGTGAAACGGGATTTCGCATTTTGAGGCCACTTTTTTTTCAGATTCAAAGTCGCCATAGCACTGGGATAAGAAGAACAGCAACTGACATGGGGCTTCCAATGAATCTACTGTAGAGAGCAGACATGGGGACAACACAGTAATTAATAATCAATTGGCTTGTCTAAAAACGAGGAATGAGATCGCATATAAAATGGCAATTTCAATGAGGAAATATAGGTTCTTAACAAAGGTAATTTGTGGCTTCTACAATTCGAGATAAAGTTGAACCAAGATGATACAGGGTGGCCCTCCCAGTGATGTTTTTTTTGCTTTATAACCCAATAAACTACACTATAGTTGTTATTACTATCTACCGTAAACCATAGTTGTTGGACTTAAAAACGCACGGATCTCGGGGTCAGCACCTTTTATGGAATGTGAATTTAGGTCCGTCATATTTCATACGCGCATGAAAAACTACAGAGAGAGGAAAGGATGTATCCAACAGCAGATTTAAGCAATCGGAAGTCCATGGATGATTAGCCTCGTGTAAACGTTTACATAGATGTGGAGCACCCACAATAGATGATTTTCCTAGGGAAACCATTGGTTTTCCACATCTTTTTCGAACTGTTCACCCCCCCAAAAAAAACAGTTCGTTGTATCCAGTTATGACCAGCGAGGAATAGTCGACCGTCGCCAACTGGAAGAAATGGGTTTTTCCACATCACGCCGTGTGAGGCATATCCCATCCAATGCGTCGTGCAGTTGCTCTGCTTCGCAGGGGAGAGAGGAGAAAAAGTCATGGCAAACGTTTCAGGGGTCCCATTTATGGGTTTTGGTCCACGGATAGCAATGAAGGGGAAATATGATGATTGAGTATTTTTTGGGGTGCAATATGGTATAATTAAACTGTTTTTGGATGAATCCGTATTGGTTTTTGTCATTGTTTACCTATGTTGATCTGAAAATTTGATATTGATGGTGTTTGCATCATTTGGAGATATACCATGATATACCCCACTTTCAGACAAATAATTACTGCAGACTGTACTAATACCGTATTATATGACATATATGACCTGTTTGTTTGGGTTGTTAAAGCATTACCACGTTCAAAACAATCAGCTTCAGAAGGTATATTTGAATGTTGTTTAAGCCTCCAAGATAATACTTGTTTCAACCAACCGTTGAGTGATGTTGAGCGGTTTGAGGGTGGCCTGGAATCTAATCATTGCATTAAACAGTGCCATTAGATATGTTTCGTTGCTATTTATACATTATGCTTGTCAGAAATTGTCATTGGTGGGTTCTGATTTAAATGGCATTGAAAGGAACAGGAGCTGTCATGGCTGACCAGCTTGGCAGCTGCTTGGCAAGCATGATCACACGCCTAAGAATGTAGGCTTCTCCCGTGTGTAAATGGGATGTTGCTACTGGCAGCTTCAAGATCTCCTATCTATATGTGTGATGAACTTCCATGAACAATCCAGAAAGAACTCAACATATTGGCCATAGGCAAAGGGGGTTTGGAGGAGACAACTCTAGCACGACCTGGATGATTCCTGGGATATAACAGCTGGGGTTAAACGGTTAAATCCCAAGATTTCAGCAGAAACAGGCGGAACGTAATATGATATCATGTTTTAATCAACTACATACTCAGACTGTCAGACTGTATGGTTAATCAACTATATGGTTGAACACCAACTCATGTTTTTCATCAACTACAGACTGTACTGCTCACTCATGGTACGTTTCCAACATTACTAGTGACTCTCATGCTAGTTATTAGAAACTCACTCATGCTAGTCAATGTTAAACACCACTGTATGGTTAATCAACTATATGATTAATCAACTATATGTATTACTAGTTAAACAACTATATGATGGTTAAACAATGTTAAACACCACTGTAAATCAACTTGTTTCACAACATGACGAAATTTTGGTCGCCTTTTGGCTGAGGCAAAGCCAGGGAAGTTTCGTGATCCCGGACACGGAAGTGCAGGTCTACAAGGTCTAGTGGTAGCATGTGGTAGCACGCGCCATGGGAACAGGGAAGCAACAAAGTGGGGCTGTCCATCAATAGAGGTGCCCCTTGTTTGATGATCATTTTTCTGGATTTTTCTGGATTTTGGGATGGTTGATTTCCATGGGAACATCCGTTGAACATGGAAAAATGGATGATGACTGGGGGTACCCCATGACTTAGGAAACCTCCAAGTGGGAATGACTGGGGATGGTTTGTACAAATGGTGATTTTGGGGATGGGGACTTGGGGACTGGCACTGCGGCAGGTTTTACCACAAAAAACCCTCCAGGGCGTCATCTTTTGAGACTTCAAGCTGAAACACCGACCATATCCACCATTTACCCTCTGGTAAACATACAAAAAGCTATTGAAGATGGCCATTTATAGTGGATTTACCCATTAAAAATGGGTGGGTTTTCCATAGTTACGTTAGTTTAACAGAGGGTAGTTCGATGGTTGTCCCTGACTGACTCTCCATTTGGTCAGGGGATCTCCCACAACTATGTTTGATTACCGTTCAGGGTATCCCCGGATAGCAATGTCATGTTTACAGCGGGGGTTGACTTGCCGTTGATTTAGTCGCCAATCAAACACAAATGATGGATATTCATGGGAACATTATGAGAATATCATGGGGACAATGTGGCATATAACTTGATATGAGCAACAAATCTGGAGCAATCAACTGGAGGGGCACTAAATTCAGTACGTTGACCTTTTGCCAATAAACAGGGAGGCTCATTATGTGCAATTATTAGTATATCATATTATATATATATATACCCTCTGGTTATTTGACATAGCCATGGACAATGGCCCATTTATAGATGGTTTACCTATATTAAAGATGGTGATTTTCCATGGCTATGTTAAATAACCAGAGGGTATATATATATACATATACACATTATATATCGAGCCCCTCCAACTACCCATAACATTGGTGTTTTACCCCATCAGAGTACTTTGCAGTTGTTTCGGTATTTGGAGGGTCTAGCTATAAACAGTATACGCACACGAAAACAGTTGGCACAACGTATTTCACAGATCAGCCTTGCCCGAGCGTGCTGGTGAGTTTGGGTGGATCAAATATATGTTTTTCCAAAAAATTGCTACCAGGGTCCTTCTTTTTCATTGGATAAACCAGGGAACTGACTGAACATATGGCTATGGATCAATACCTATAAGTACCATTTTTAGGGTGATGAACATCCATTTACCAGCTATTTTGAGGTTCACCAGGGGTACAAGGTTTTGACCCATCCCCATATGGGTATTTGTCTGAAATAGGGTACCTCAAAGTCCAGTGGCTTGTAATCATATGAAAAATTTACCATGCACATATCGTCTCAAAAAAACCATTTTCAGACATTTCATAATGCCATATGCATGCTTTATTTATTACGGTCCTATGGGGATCTTCCAGTTAAACATGACGATTTCGGATTGCCATGATCAATGACAGAAAGTACCCGCACAAGATCGCAGACCACTTTACAAAGTCGGTGCGAACGTGACAAAACTGCAAGTGATAGGGACTGAAGGACTATCTACTCTGCCGTAGTCGAACAGCATGCTACATATTGAATGTACGCATATGCATAGGAAAGCTGGGCGTTTCCGCAACCTGACGAATTGCCGTGCTCCAGGTATAGTCCCCTCGTAGCGGTGAGGGCCCCACGCCTGGGATGCGCCCCTTACGAAACCAAAATGTGGCCATGCACTGGCGCTGCTTTGGATTGTAATTGCTGTAGTAAGCCCGGATGGGGCATGGCACTTGGTCGAAAAGAGTGACATGTTACATTTTTATGATCGGATACCAGTCCGTAAAATGGGCCTCCCAATGACTCATGGGCCCTTCTGTGCATCCCGCGGGACCTTTTTTTTTGAATCTCTAGGGTCCCCAACTTTTTTTTGGAAAGGCCGGCCTTTCTCTTGTAGTGACCAACACATTTTGATTTCAGTTAACGGTGGTTTTGAAATATGTCAGATCCTTACATGTATTAGTACGTCTTCAATATATGTCAAATTAATGCAAAAAACAGCATCCAACAGCGCCAACTGACATCAATTTCTGAAGGGACAGCTCGCAGGAAACCTTCGCGAAGATCGGACTGCCTGGCGGCAAGTCCTTTAGCACCACTTCGAAGGTTGGGGGGGCTGGATGATCGAGGTGCCAACAATGGATCCACAGAGCTGCTGGAATCTTTTTTTGAAGGCGGTCTTCCCTAAGACGATGGTGATTTAACCAACAAATCATCATTTCGCTAACAAAAATGCTCATTTAATGGGATATTATTAGGTGGATTCACTGGGGATATCATGGGGTTTGTAGCCAAGTATAGCTAACTTGGTTCACAAGTAAGAAGGATTTTACTAGTGTTTATGGTAGAGATAACGAACTATATAGTGAATGTGGTGTACAAACCAACAATAACAAATTGGGGGCGCCATAGTGTAATTTTTTGATTTTCTTTAAACATGAGTAGGAAGTAGACAAGTAAACAATTCAGTCCCAATTTTGCGCTTAATAACTTAACATTGGGATTTTTTTAAAGTTGTTCGTTGAGGAATTCACTGATTTCACCATCCATTACGTGGATGTCATTAGCAAACATATGGATATGTCACCAAGAGGTTTCGAGGAAAATATGACTCAATCAGTCAAACAGGTAATGCCATGTGGGTATAGGCAAACAGCACATTCCAGTAGTCCAGAGATAAAGGGGTAGATACTGTTGCCTTTCCCAACAGATAGGCAGAACAGGGGTATCATCAAACCAAAATGGTGGGGAATTTGTCTTTTTAATTTCGTGGCTAGCAACCAAAATTTGGAACATCACCCAAGGATTATCATGGACTATCATTATTTATCAGTATTATTGTGTTCATTGTAAACAACTGGAGTATATGCATATTGGTATATAATGTCATATCAGATTGTCATACGGGTCATGATATAGGAATTTCAGCAATATTTAAGATCAATCATGGGGATCTTCGACATTGAATATTTCACTTGCAAAAATGAACAAGTTTCAATGCCAGAAACCATACTTAAACATACTTAAACCTCATAAGGTGGGAATAGGCTCTTTGGGAATTACACCTTCGCCCTGGTCTGGTATTGCTAAAAAACCCCTCATGATCTCAAAACGGCCTTTCCACTCGACCACTTTGTTGCTTTCCATGCCCGTGAGTGGCTGGTTTATAAAAAAATATTTATATTTGGTTTTTGGTCTGTTTTCCCCAGTCATGTGCTTCATATTCTTCGTAAAAATCATATAGCGACCACGAGACACATTTCCAAATTGGGGTTTCTTGCGTTTAGAGGTTTCCCATTCATTCCCATCGAATTGGGGTTTGCATATTTGTTCATAGATTCTTCCGACATCCCCAGACCGGTCATTGGGAATCATGGTCCATGGTCAGTTCCAAACCATATCATTCAAAGCCGTTGCCCCAGCCCCAACTTATGTTTCTTGGTGTATGTTCACCCCAGGAAAACTATATAAAACTATTATAGTAACTAGCGATATATCTACCATTATCTACCATGATTCCTACTTAGTATGTTTTTCGTTTTCGGCTACCACCTTGCAGGATATGTCAATTCGTTTCCGCGAAGATTTCTGCACTATACCTGGGAGTGTCCCAATGGCTGGTTAATATCCCATGCCTCGCCGGACAGGATGTTTGTCCTCAATTTTTGTGAATCCCATTCCGTCCCATGCTTCAAAGCCTGATTTACCCATAGTCTCGTTGCCATAAGCTTTGTAAAAAATGGATGAACGTGGTACTTATCTTAAAAAAAACGTGTATCACTTTATCCTTGAAATTGGTTTCGGATCATTTTCCCCATGTTTTTTCCCCATGATTTTGTACGTTTTGGACATGGTCATCTTGATATGATATAAATCCCCATCCAGGACACGGACGGCAGCAGCATCACGCGACTCTGGCGTTGGGACAAAATCAAGAATTGGAAGGCGCCGCAGAAAATGCAGAGTTTTTACCAGCCAAACATGGCAAGGTGCGGGTTTAACCATGGGAAATTGAAGTGGCAGAAAATGAATTTAAACAAGAACCATGTCTTTTCTTCTTATGGGGGTTTAATCTTTGGATAGATTTGGTAAGCCAACCAACATCTAATTACATATTTTATATATTTTATGTAATATATATTATATATATTATATTATATATATAATATTATATATATATATTTAATATATAATATATATTATATATATTATATATATTTAATATATTATATATATTATATATATTATATATATTATATACT
>Ga0126342_10012993_pt1 | contig 14795 bp, 13 predicted proteins | sample Cyp1metagenome_FD_92528 | JGI IMG/M metagenome (GOLD analysis project Ga0126342, IMG submission 92528) | Coral microbial communities from Lord Howe Island, Old Settlement Bay, Australia - Cyphastrea 1 metagenome | ecosystem: Host-associated > Invertebrates > Cnidaria > Coral ... | reverse complement strand
TACTATCCATATACTATCCATATACTATCCATATACTATCCATATACTATCCATATACTATCCATATACTATCCATATACTATCCATATACTATCCATATACTATCCATATACTATCCATATAATTACTATCCATATCCAATGTAAAAAGCCTCAGATGGGGTTTATGGTCGGGGTTTAGCACAAAAAAACCGTGCCACCAGATGGGGTTTTTATTGGAGTCTGTTTGGAAGGTCTCAGAGTGTGAGAGGTTCCATCAGAAAAATATGGGGATGGGTCAAAACCAAGATTTTTCTTAGGATGGACCATCAAAATAGCTTGGATTTATGGATGTTCATCCCCCTAAAATTGGTATTTATAGGTATTGATCGCCATATCATGATGCTTCCAAGTGACTTTTATCTGCTGAAACCACCAACCAGATCTGAAAATAGCTACCATCTGGTCTGATAATTTTTCACAGTTTGGTATAGAAAATCACTGTTTTAGATATTTTTACCCTCTGGTAAACTAACATAACTATGGAAAATCACCATGTTTAATGGGAAATCCACTTTAAATGGCAATTTTCAATAGCTACGTTAAATTACCAGAGGGGTAGGTAAATCATTGGTCATGGCTTCCACAGCATTACCTCCGGCTTCGTGTCAGGCAGATGCCGTGGAGCAGCGGTGTGGTGTGGCAGTTGCTTTACAGCCCTCCTGGCTGGTTGAGTCGTTGAGAGCTGCGGATGTGAAGGTTCCATGGTTCCCCCAAAAAACATGGGTTTGTATGGTAGATTCCCCATAGATTCCCCAAATTTCTGGAGGGTTTCTTGGAAATCGACCAGATTTCTATGGCGAATCGGACAAAGTTTGGATTTCTTAGGGACCCAGCAAATCCAAAGACCTGAAAGGCCGTTGGAAAAAAACCACACCGCTGGGAGACACGCCTTGCATGTCATGAAATTACATAACAGTATTATATAATATCTGCAGATTCAATCAGATAGTATCTACATATGTATCATAGATATGTATCATACATATGTATCATACACATGTATCATATATATATATATATTGTATATATATATATATATACGCATTGTATATACACATATGACTAGTTATAAGTGTATAATTAATTATAACTATACATTCTGAAGCGTTTGCGCAAATCGTGTTTTCCCATCTGCCAGGATTGGAAGCATCCTGGCACAGGTGCTCTCTTGGGATGGTCAAGAGATGTTCATCAGTTTCCTACCCAGGAAATTTATAGGAAACATATGGAAAAGCCATGAACAAAACCCATGAAAACTCATGAAAACATATGGAAATGATTTATACCATTTACTGATTTGGACATGATTAAGTTTCTGATCAATGTTCTTCCCTCCAGAATTATCACATAGACAATTTTTACCAAGCAACAGTTCTTTTAGATTTACAACAGCCAACGATGTGTTTTTTTTGTTTGATTTTTGTGACAGAAATAGATAATTTACCCAATGGTAAGCCTGGCATATAAACTAGCTTGGATATGGAAGACCCAAGGGGAAACCTTGGGAAAATGATCTATCGAGGGTTTTCCACATGTCAAATTACTGGAGAAAGTTTAAGTGTTGTTTTTCTTTTTCCCCCTTCCAGTAGGTCGTTGGTCTTTTTTCTTATCAAACATTTTTAGTATGGACCAAACCGGGGCTGAACGCGGAAAGATTTGCAATATACCCTCTGGTTATTTAACATAGCCATGGAAAATCATCATTTACAATAGGTAAACCATCTATAAATGGGCCATTTTCCATGGCTATGTTAAATAACCAGAGGGTATATTTTTTTAAACCAAGAGAATAAGGATTTTTGTCCTAGCCGACAGTTAGCTTCTGCCCTGGCCCCTTCATTGGCAGCGAAGACTATGAATGTGACCTCTAGCCTCTAGCCGAGTCAACGTTAGGAGGCTATGGACCGCCATGGATTTTTTCCACATGGGATGAGGCAAAACCAGGGGTGCTTGCCAACTACCAACCCAGCATATTCCCAGCATCATTTGTTTGTTCAAAATACTCATCGAGGTCTAGAGACATACGGACTTCGACGATGATGTTTTCCCTATTTTGAATGCATGGGCTACTTGTCTTGAAAGTCTTGAAAACCTGAACCCCTCCGGTCCGAAAAGACATGGGAATTGCTGGAGAATTCCCCAAGTTCGATGATTTTCCCAGCTAGAAGTAGAGTAAAACCTCCATTGCTAGTTCAGGGACTGTTCCATATATTGCATGATATTCCATTATATTTCATTGTATTCCACTACATTCCACTACATTCCATTATATTCCACTATATTCCATTAAATTATATTCCATTAATTTCCATTAATTTCCATTAATTTCCATTAATTTCCATTAATTTCCATGAATTTCCCATGATTTCCCATGATTTTCCCAGAAACATATCACCTCCACGGTGAGGCCACGTAAGGGGACACTTCTTTTCAGGTCTCCGGCGCAGCGTTGCAACGCGCGCGGCGCCCACAGCGGGCCAAGGTGGGCTGGAGTCGGATTGCTGGAGTCGGCTGGAGTCGGCTGGAGAAGCCCAATGTGGCTATGGATCAATAACTATTAATACCATTTTTAGGGGGTTATTCACATCCATAAATCCCAGCTATGACTTGATGTGAACAAAAAAGGGGTACTATTGGTTTTGACACACTGCCATGTAAGTGCTGAACATCAGTGGTCATGAAGCATCAACCAGTGGCATCCCAATCCAATGGTTACCCTCTGGTAAATAAACTTGTTGACCCTGAAAATAGCCAATTTTGAATGGAAACTAATCTTCCAACCCCGACAACTGCCAGGGTCGAACTGTTAATTTACTGGAGGGTAATCTAAGGCCCAATGATTGACATATTTCTCGGTGTTTCATGGGTAGATGTCCCTTAAATTCCCATCGGTTGGTTGATGAAAATAGAGGGCTTTCTTCAGAAAGCCCTGAAAAACAACAGGTTTTCTGGATGCCAAGGGATGAAAAAATCCCGACATTTTTCGGGTACCACGGCTGTTTTCTGGTTTAACCAACAGTTAAACCATGGGAAAACCCATAGGAAAACCATAGGAAAATGGAGATCTAGCATCTGGTTATGACTAATATACACTAATATAGTCATGGTATAGATGGCCCATTGAAATAGCTGATTTTCCCAGCTAGAAACCTCCATTTATGGTTGGGATTTTCCATGGCTATGTTAGTCATAACCAGATGGTAGTTGTTTTTTTTCCCTGAAGGAAGAATTCCCTCTGGTAAACGTTTACATTTTACTATGGAAAGATCCACAATTTTTAATGGGAAAACTCGCTATCTCTATGGCCATTTTCAATTGCAAACTGTAACAAATTACCAGAGGGTATCAACAGAGAACTCCAGAAATCAGTTGACAGTTGGCTCAATTGACTCACTTGTAGTTCTGAACCAACAATTGATTGGTGGAAATTGGATCATCATACTGTTACCCGGTAAACTAACATAACTATGGAAAATTACAATTTTTGATGGGCAAATCCACTATTTCTATGGCCATTTTCAATAGCTATGTTAAATTACCAGAGGCTACTTGTAACACCAAACGTGAAGCGCAACAAGTTCTTGTGTCTGTAATCGCACATATGCGTGCATATGTTTTTCTACTTCCTAGAGGTAGGAGTTCAACCAATTGCAATCTTCTCAGCCCTCCTGTTTCTGCGGTTTCCCCAGCGATTTTGTCATTTTGGGTCTATAGCAGCCCCAAAGATGGATTCAGAGAAATTGGATATCGGATATCTGATGGAAGTTTGGGCAAACAGATGCAGTAAACAAATCATAAAAGTTAAGCACTTCCCGCTGATAATACAAAGACCCCCTTAAAAAGACCCAGTGTTTTATAGTACTGTATCCTTCAGTATTTTTTATATCTTCCTTTTGGGTAAGCAGGAAAGACCCTAGCTTATCCTGGAAAATACATCGATGCCTCAGATGCTGCGTTGGTGCGCCATGCTCCTAGAGGTGGCAGGTACAGCTGGGATGCTCAGCCGTGACATCACTGGCACTGGAATGATGGGTTCAAACAGGGAAATCATCATCAAATGAGCCATAAGAAATACAATAGTTGATAGGTTATAGAATGGGATTATACTATCTGGTTTACTGGGGATTATGATAACACATAGTAGGGAAACCTATCAACCAACTAGTATTTCATGAGATGCGAAAACGGGGTATTTTTAGTGGCTCAAATGGCCAAACAATTCAGTTATTTTCAGGTTGGTGAATTATTTCAGTTACATATGAGCTATGGTCAATACTCATGGTTAATAACCATTAATAGGGGCTAGTCATCCAATGGTTCATAGGGATTTATAATAACCATTAATTCAGGATCCTTATTATGGATGGGATGACCATCAACCATATAGTGAGTAGGCCGACCATGGCTCATATCCATATTCGGGGATCGCCATGAATCCATGACGAGTTCTATCGTGGTGTATATACCCACTATGTTTGGGTTCACATTCAATCAATGGCCATTTCAGGAACCTAAATTGGAGGTACCTACCATATATAAGGCCTATGTAAGGCCTATGTAAGGGAATATCCCCAGAAAATATGGCCTTATATGGTACAGTACCTCCATCTTAGGATCCTGAAATTCCCACTGATTCAAGGATCCATACAACGTCAAAACCCATGGTTTTGACCACGGCACATACAGAGACTATCGAACATGTGGGGAATCAGGGTGAATCAGGTCTATGGATAAATCAGTCTGGGTAAATTTGATCACGACCTCACTGCGACCTCAAACGACCTCACTGTTCTCCCGAGCCCTGGAATCATGGTTTATTTAGGGGAAATCATCCCCTTTTATGGCCGAAGTATTCAGGTTAGTGGAATATTATGGCCTTTACCCAGATAGTAAGTATAGGTGTATCTACCATAACCATAGTTATATAAGTTGAGTTGATTTATAAACCATAGAGCCATAGTAGTTCGATATATCCAATATGAGTGTACAATTTACCCAGACAGTGGAGACCATTGTTTTTAGTTCGGATTCCCCCTGTGAATCTCTTGATTTCCAAGCTCTTTACCATCCAACCACGTGAATTTTTGAAAAATCAGGAGTTTGACATCTTGAGATGTACTGGACAGAATCCGCAATGGGCACATCAAATGATATTTGGTGGTTTCATATATATATATACACATATATATATACATACGTACATATATATATATACATACATACATATATATATATATATCTACACATTCTGTATTTGACATTTTTGTATCCCCAATAATGTTCTACTATTTAGATATCTTTTCCCCGTCTCCTCATCATATCACACCTTGAAGTTTGGAGTGGCATTGCAGACATTGCATCGCACAGAGTATCCAGCAATCGGACCCTAGGTGTATTACATGAAACAACATGCGCTACGAAATGCTGAAATGCACCAATTCCATGTTCATGCCATCAACAAAGCTATGTCAAAGCTATGTCAATTCTTCTTTGAAAATAGGGATATCCCTAAAGTTGATGTTTTTTTGCCTCATTTTCCCAACAGATGCCCTTTTTACACATTAGGGATACCCCGTCATCATTTTTCCGAAATATACACTGAATGATTCATCATTTTCCCATTCAGATTGCAATAGATTGAGGGTACCCTCTGGTAAACTAACATAGCTATTGAACGTGGTGATTTATAGTGAGTTTTCCCATAAAAAATGGTGGATCTTTCCATAGTTATGTAAACGTTTACCAGAGCCTATACCGTATGGTATGGTCGTGGAGACACGGCCAGAATATGGACCAGTCGACTGGATTTGCTCTGAAGATGTTGAACATCTCATGTGGTACCCTCTGGTAAACGTTTACATAACGAACTGGAAAGACCCACCATTTTCAGTTGGTAAAATCCACTATTTCTATGGTCATTTTCAATAGCTATGTTAAATTACCAGAGGGTAAATCCATGGCCCCAGGTCTCTGTCTTGTCTGCCTTTGTTTGGCGGCTCAGGGATAAAACGACACCGTTGAGGGGAACCAAAGCTCCCCAAAATTGGTTCAGGGCTGACGATATACCCGGCCTGGTAAACGTTTACGTAACGAACTGGAAAGATCCACCATTTTTCATGGGTCAATCCACTATTTCGACTGGGCCATTTTCCAGTTCGCAAACCGTAAACGTTTACCAGAGGGTAAGCACCAACAGCCGTTTTTCTGGGGTCACCTTTCATCTCGATAATTCTACCACGGTGTAACGTCGTCCTTGGTGATTGACATCTTGATCTATCACCGGCGAGGAATGTCCAGTAAACTTTTTTCCGGCCAAGAAGCAGTTGACTATGACTAGCGAACAAACGATTTCGAGGACTAAGTTGGATGGGAAGAACCGCAACGTTTCCAGCTCCAATGTGCGAAAACTGTATAAAATTGTGACTGTTTAAGGTGTCGAAAAGGGCTAGGTTTGTCTTGGAATCCCAGTAAATTCAAGATTGACACCTATATTTCTAGCAAATTTCCCCCGAAAAGTCGGTTTGGAGACATTTCTAGACTCCATTCTTGGGGTTCCATGTGGAATAATCAGGGACTAATTGGTCACCACTCCCTTCTTGACCTTGTTCAGCTCTGGGCTGATCCCGCTCGTGGTAAGCTCAATCATAAACCATGGCCAATTCACCATGTGCGGTTCAGTATATACATAACTATATAACCATATATGGTATATATATAATATATATATATATATATATATACAACTATTATATATATATATGTAACATTACATAACTATATATATATATATATGTAACACTATATAAATATATGTATACATACGCCCTTTGGTAATCGTGGCAATGGAAAATCTCCCAGGTTACAGATTATTTGATCGGAGGGTGAACCATGACCAATTAGGGGTTTTGTCGGGTTTTCCAAGTTATATATATTTGTGCACATATATGCACATTTCCTTTCTTGTGTGAAGAGTTTTCAGCCCATGCCGGTCCAGTTGACCCAGTGTCAGGTGTGCTACTTGTCGCGGTTTCACAACAAGTCTGCAGCTCAGACTTGATGTCTCCACGCAAGAAACGGCTCCATTTTTTTTGGGGTCAATTCAACTTGATCTTGGCTTTCCCCAGTAGTTCCCAATTTATAGATATTTATAGGTGTTTTTTTCCTCATGATTTTCGCAAGTATATTTACCATAAATAACATAAGAAGGCTATACTCCAAGCAAACTATGACTGTTTTTTTCCGCGACTGGAGGCTGCACATGCTGGCGGCGGAGTTCGTGTTTGCGCAGACGGTGTGGTTCCGAGTGCGTTTCAGCCCGTGGCAGGGCTGGTGCGGGCCTGGTCAAAGTTCATCAGATTCTTGATTTAACCTTGCACCTTAGACCTTACCCTCTGGTAAATTAACATAGACCCTGGCTGTTGTCGGGGTTGGAAGACTAGTTTCCATTAAAAATTGGCTATTTTCAGGGTCAACAAGTTTATTTACCAGAGGGTATATCTTACTATAAATCAATGGCCATATCACTAGATTCTGGATTTAACCACAAGCACCTTAGCTGGTTTATCATGGGAAACCTATTAAAATGGATGATTCACATGGAAAAACCTATGAAAATATGGGGAAATGACCTTATCTCTCAAAGATGAAATGCTGAGGATCCGTTTCTGGTTCTTTTTTTCACGACCTTTCGAGTATTTTCGAGTTATGAGTATCATCATGTTCGTATGACACTGCCGCTCGACGAATGGGAAATCCACATTCACAGCAAGGGGAATCGATTTTTCGGGCATCTGGTTTTTCAAACTTTCGGTTTTGTTTGCTGTGAAGCAAATCCAATCAAATCCAAGTATTTTTTTTTGGGATGACATGTAAGTATTTCAATGTCAACCAGCTATTTGATCTATTTTGGTGTGAACAGAAGTACAAGAAATTTTCCCGAGCACAGTTGCTCCAAAAAAAAGGGGTGACCTCACTGAAGGATGGAGCCATTGTGATTTGGCCAGCAGATTTCCGGCTGAAGTTGGGCCCTTGCCGGGGAAGCCCAATGCTGTGTGCATCAAAAGTTCGTTTGATAGGCAAACTTTGGCGGATTTTTCTTCGAATCTTCATGAATTTTTAGAGTCTCCGTAGGAACTATAAGTTTTCTTGTTACTTTTTTGGCACGACTCCGGTGGTGACGACTTCCGCATGTCTTCATCGATTGTTTTTAAGGTTCAATCTGCTTAGGTGGATTGTGGTGGATTCATCATGAAAAACGTACGTTGCCGTACGAATTTTGCAATAAGTTGATGCCTTCTGAACAAAACATATATATATATGTGTATATGTATGTATATATATATATGATCCCGGGTGATTGTGGCCAGATAGAATGGTCAAACCCAGTCCCTAAATAAAATGACTGATTTTAGCCAGCACCATGGCGTTTTGAGCATTTCTACATTTTTTTGAGCATTTCTACCATATTTTAAATTGATTATACAAATACCAACAAGATAACATTACATTATTATATTATTGTATCATTATGTATTATATATTTTTATATTATATAGATATATTAGATATATAGTATAATAATCTATACTTCTAAATTAGATACATAAATATTATTATTATATTATTATATTATGATTATATATTATATATTTATATGATATATTATGATATGTTTTAATAATCTATTAATTCGGCTGTCAACGACCAAATAGATATTTTTATTAAATTCACCTATCAAAGAACCAAAAGTATATATATATATATATTAAAATCGCCTGTCAGTCAAGGATAAATAAATCAATTAAAAGACATGATATTATATATATATGTTGATATATTGTACAGTTTGAACTCGCCTGTCAAAGTAGATACTATCCATGATCCTACTGTTTATTGTTTGAAATAAGAATAGCATTGTTTTATTTATCCAAGTTTATCAAGTTTGAGGTTTTTACAATATATGATACAACATGTATAAGAAAACAAACGTAGGGTTTAATATCTATATATTTTATGATTGGTGATGATATGGTAATATTGAATATTGAATAATATTTTCAAAATGCTGACCACTTTTAATTCGCCTGTCACAGAAGGTAATATACATACAGTAATATGTAATGATATTAATTCGGTGGTCAAGCTCAAGCAAGGACGTTCTTGGCAATTTCCAGGCAGAATGAGAAGCAGAAGGAGAAGCAGAACCGGAGCCTGCCACATAGAAGCTTTGCCTGGCGCGGACGATCAAAATCTTGCTTCGTTAGTTCAGGGGTTTTTCCACTCAGCAGTCAATAGTTTCGTTTCTTTGACAGCATTTTGCTTGGTGGACACACAGCTAAAGTTCATCTGGTGGAGTTTTTCAGGTTTTATCATTTCTCTTTCAGATGGGTGCACGCCACATGTTCTTAGTTGCGTTTGAAACAATCTGGCGAGCAAGTGCTTTGCCTTTCTCAGCTGTGAAAATGCGCACTGACGATTTAGCCGGTTCAAACCGTGCGCTTGGTGTGTGTGACCTCAGAGTCTAGACCTCAGAGCCAGTGTAATGAGCATGTGCTTGACAGAATGATGGCTCATGACCTGTCTTATAGCTTTGGGGGTTTACCGTCGAGTGACGTGAGACCCCAAGGCAGCGGCTCGCGTGAGTCGGTTGAGAACTCAGGGACTATGTTGGGCAGTGACGACCCAGGTGACCAACATAGTTCGTCTCCCAATTCCATTGACTTGGTCGTGTGACCACAGGTGCCTTTTCGAGCTCGTGAGAGTCCGGCCCTTTCTTTGTTTCTGCGTTTGGCATCCATGTTTCATGAAGAAGACCCAACCCCAGCTTCATAGCTGGGTGGTGACCGAATTTCATTGGCCCACGAAAGAGGATCACCTTGCCCACATCGAAGATATCGAATGCAGAGGAGGCAGTGCCATTGCGGAATGCGCGGATGCATCGGCGCCGGCCCATGAGGCCTTGGAATCCAATCTACACTACCTACAAGCTCACGGAGCCAAAATCGCCGAGAACGTAAACGGCTACAAGGCAGCAATCTGGCTGCGGCACAATGTTGGAGTACGCCTTTGCCAAACAACTTCAGTCATATGGGGAAGTCCTCATATGGAGCTGGCAGACGGCACCTACAGCCAACCCAGAGCCGGTGCCGCTGCGTGTGAGAAAGCTAATGTCTTTGAAAGCCTCTGCCGCCAATTCCCGCAAAGTTTTGTTCTCGTGCTATATGCCGGGCATCGTGTAGATCCCGTTCAAATGAGCCCGGGATCCCAGGAAGCTGTTATGGCAATGCCGGCTATCTTGCGGTCAGTGCCGGGAGGGCGCAAGTATTATCCCCGGTACAGTCGGGGGTCAATACGTGCAAATGGTGAGGCACCAGTGCAGGCATTGGTCCGCCTGCCATAAACTTGGACCATAGGGGTGCCGTGGATGCAATGCATCCAACGTGGTAAAGGGCACATGTTGGATGTGTACAAACTGGTGTCCTTGCTCTCTGGCCAATCCGGCACAATTTTATTTTTAGGCGAAGAACGCGCCGACCTAAGCGCTTGCTGCGCCGCATACCATTTGGGGTACTGTATTGACAGAAACAGTGCAGTGGACGCGAGGCCGTCTTGGAGCTCTGCTCTGCTCTGCTTGCACCAGGTAAAATGGATTCTTCTTGAGAGATGGTGGTTTGCGCTTTTATTTTGGTAATGCAGAAAATGCTCTCCGGAATGCAGTTCAGGACCCATGCCTGCAGGACATACTGCACCCGTCATCCGGATTGTACAAAGTGGCCGAGCTCTTTTAGCCATGATCCAATTATGACTCTTTTTTCTCTGCATCACGCCGAACTGCGCAATCCTAGCTCTAGCCGGCTGGAGCATATCCATTGCTGATCTCCTGGAATTTAACATTTATTGATGTCCTCAAATGTATGTTCAATATATTGACATTCGCAAGGTCCTTCAACTTGAATTGAACATGTACTCCATCTATATGGATATTTAAACTGAGAAAAGGTTTATTTTTTTGGAAATAATATGGGCCGATATGTGAAATGCAGATCAATTCCTGTAAATGTTGAATTCCAGGTGTGCAATTCACAACTTGTAATGGTCATTCCTCTTTCTGTCTTCATTTTTAGGGTTTGGGGTTTGTGATCTCATCATGGAATTCAGTGTTTTCCTGAAAGTCAATGCATTGATATACCATCCTGATATTGCATGGATGCTTTATTCCATGTTGGGGTTCCAATCCAAACAGAGCAGCACTTTTGGCCTGCTATATCTATATAAGACGCAGCGCTAGGGTGCATCCTCATCCCATGAGCCCTCCTCCTTGGATTCAGTTGTAGCTGGACCGGCTGCATCGGTGACAGGATCCTTGAACTGGTCGGGGACGATGTTGATGTCCATGAGGCGCTGGACATGGGCAACCTGCAGTGGGTGGGAGATGAACATGATTTTTTCAAAGTAAGTAACCTCATGGGCTCATGGATGGCTACAATTTTAATATCGCTTAATTTCAAAGAGTGGGGTGTAATTATAGTTATGAAAACCAAAAAACATAGTACTCATTCAAGCAAATCCTAGAAACCACTGCGCTGCCATGGAATTGCAGAGCTTCAAACCTCTGCCTGTTGATACTTCCTCGGCAGGTTGACTCCTCGCACTTGTTGATGAAGTCCCGCCGAAGAACCAGGTCAGGGTGCATGTCTCAGATGCAGGGATGATCCAATAATAGTATGTGGTGACATGTGGTGACATGCTGTGCTATGAAATCCAGTTCAACCATTTTAGAAGTAGGTGTAATTTATACATAATTAGACAAGGCACTGCGCTCGACCAGCAGTTTCTCCTCTTCATCCATGGTTGTCGGATGTTCCAGTCTTAGCGTTGCAAAGGATTCGAATGAGACCGCAACTTTCAAATCGATCCATGGAATGAAATGATCCTGGAAACGATCATGGAAGCCAAGCAACAAGAGGGTGTCAGCGGTGCAGTCTGCTCAACATATGGCAGAGCATAGCCCATGTCATCCGTGGGGTGATCGAAACCAGTTTCCTGCAGATTCTCCACGCGGATCCGCTTGAGTGTATCCCCAGTCCGTCCTGAGATTCCAAGGGGGATGAAATGGTCGTCCATAAGTATCCAATTCACAATATGAGAGATGAAATATGTACGTTAAAATTTGCAAATCAAGTCACATTGATCACTGCATCCAAGAGACGGCCACCATGTGTCGGAAGACTCATCGTGCTGCGACCGTACTTCGCCTCGCTCACAGCGAACTGGAAGCGAAATGCTTCGGGAATCTCCAGCTTACCGATCCTCCTGGGCACTCCGGTGTTGGGTTTCCTGCCATCGTGGATCACCTGGGTATGAGAAACTGAATGAAAAATAGTGAAACATATAATCGAACCAATCCATCAAACCCTATCCAATCTATATATTTAACTTGAAAAATATTGGCATAAATTTCAAAATCATCTATTACTAGAAATACTAACCATACTTGGAAACCGTTTAATATAGGAACCCTAAATCGGAAAATGCGCTTCTTAATAGTGCCCAAGGTTCAGGCCTAGGGCCGCTTGCGGCATCCCAGCCGCTGGAAGTCCCAGCAACACAGTCACTGCCACCATGCCAGGAGCTGGGGCTCACCCACGATTTGTCCTTGGAGGACAGGGAGTGAAGGGCTTCTGGCTGGTAAAAAATGTATCATTCAAAATGGATGTGATTTTCGGATATATATATAGAAGGTAATATAATACCTATATCATCCTATATCACAATAAATGCACATATATATATATGTATATGTATTGATTGATTGATATTGATTGATTGATTGATTGATTGATTGATTGATTGATTGATTGACTGATTGATTGACTGATTGATTGATTGATTGATTGATTGCGTTGTCTTATCAATAAAAATCCATAAATTTATGACCCCCTAAATTAAAGGCATCCACCACCATTTTCCAGGGATCAGGGCAATTCAGGGCACATAGAAAATTTCACGAAAGTGCAAAATTTTCAGCAAAGAAAATCAGGTACATATATGTTCATTTTTTTTCTCCAAGTGACCACCCTCTGCTTTTTGCGACCCCTGGAACCACGCCGTGGGTATAGTCCAGGTCGTTTTGGCCTACGTGGCCCCTTTACCTCGGGATCCTCCTCACTGCTAATTTCCTCCTCCTTCTCCTCCTGCTCCACTGCTACCTCTTCCATATTTTCCTCCGCTGCCATCCCGCGAGGACCTAAAAATTGAGCCCATCACTGGCGGACGGAGGTGCATGGCCCGGTTTCACGTGCCCTAAATCTATTCGGAAAAGAGATGTTCCAACCCCAGAAAAATCAGGGAAAATCACGCGCTACAATTTCAAAAGGTGTTTAATGGAGTTTCGAGATTCAGGGCACTGCGCAATCCAAATTAGTCCAAGGTGCACCATTGGCAATCCCAAATAAAATCATTCACATTCTATACATTATAAATAATTGCAGAAATATAGGAATAGATGTTGGTGTCTACTCATAGCTGGATTCCAAAACAAAAACTCAACCATTCGGATACCTTTGCACCCCGATTCGGTAGCTGCGTCCACCTTGATCGAATGTCTGGAGCGAACTCGAATGCCATGGCCACCTAACATGGAATCCTGACAAGAATTATGCAAAATGATTGGTGGGAACGTGACCATGGCATGTACTTAAGTTTCACTATGCTGTTGACTTCACTCTTAGCATAAATATAAAAAAAACGTTTGCTATATGGATTGACTTTTGAAATTAAGGTGATAATCAACCCACCAATCTTATAACTGACGCACTCAGCTGAGCCATGTCGGAAAAAAAAGGCAAGGCGTGACGGATCCAGGAAGGCTACAGCAAATAATGATATATGTCCCCAATTGGGATTTGATAGTGGAATTTCCCACAAAATTATAACCATCAATTGGTTTGATGTTGTGCTTAAAATTGGGCACGCGGTATCTGTCTGTGACATCCTGTGAGCCAATTACCCCATCATGTTTTAATATATAGATATATACATATATAACACACAAATATTTATTTGTTTATCATGTATATATATATTTAGTATTATCCACACATCATACTTATACCAAAATAATGCAATATATTGCAATATATATATAAGGGTGTGCGTATATGAGCATTAAGTTAGAAGAGAAACTTCCGGTGACGTCTGGGATATATGTCAGAAAAAACAAATCTCTATAGACTTGCAGTCAAATGCTGTCAATCAGTCGCAGCGGGTGCGCTGGGCATGGCAAAATATGGCAAAGCACTTGCTGAAGAAGATTTTTTTGGCAAATCTGAAAATTCACGATTTTTCACGCTCATCTGGGGCCAAGGAATTTTCAAGTACAAATGCTGAAACGACCCACGTACAAGATAATCTGGTACAAACGACGCTCTAGGCTTCGAAATGTCCTTCGCACCACAACGGCGTGCACTTTTTCGACATCTCAACTTCCAAAAGTGGTCCGAGAATGGTGTGTTTTGTACATTTTGACTTCGAAATGTGCTTCGCGTCACAGCGGCGTCCAATTTTTCGTCTCTCGTCTGGCCAGCTGGCTCCGCACCCGCCGCTTTAGCGAGCCTACTTTTCGACCCTCCAGAGCCACAAATCATTGGAAAAACGCAGTGTTTCGCGACTTTCCTACCTTTTCTCGCATCTGCATCTTCTTTCTTCTTACTCTTTCTCTTCTACTCTTCTTTCTTCTAATCTTTCTCTTCTCTC
>Ga0126342_10012992_pt1 | contig 14795 bp, 10 predicted proteins | sample Cyp1metagenome_FD_92528 | JGI IMG/M metagenome (GOLD analysis project Ga0126342, IMG submission 92528) | Coral microbial communities from Lord Howe Island, Old Settlement Bay, Australia - Cyphastrea 1 metagenome | ecosystem: Host-associated > Invertebrates > Cnidaria > Coral ... | reverse complement strand
GCCGCTTTAGCGAGCCTACTTTTCGACCCTCCGGAGCCCCAAATCATTGGAAAAACACAGTGTTTCGCGACTTTCCTACCTTTTCGCGCATCTCCATCTTCTTTCTTCTTACTCTTTCTCTTCACTCTTCTTTCTTCTAATCTTTCTCTTCTCTCTGCCTCTTCCCTGCTCTGCTTTTCATCTGTCCATATTGTCGGAAGTTTGACTTCTAAACTTCCTTCGATAATTTAGAATTGTTAGCTACCCTCCTGTAAACTAACATAGATGTGAAATAGATAATGTTCCTAGGCTTTAAAACCAGTCTTTTGCAACATCTATCAACCAGTTCTCCCAGTCTAAACCAACCAAAACCCATCAAACTTTGATGTTGCAACGATACATTGACTTGGAGCAACCCTGTTAACCATGTCAATACATGTCACGATGAAAGAGAACTCTCAAAAGTAGCTTTATTTGAGGGTTTAAACCATGATATCTGACTGAGTGGGCTCATCTGGGTGTGAAAATGGGGTATACCATGGTATACAAACAAAATTGTCATTTAGCAGGATCAATGATAACAAACCAATGGGTTTTAATTTAGGGTATCGTATTTTCAGACAAAGCGGTATGAGCCACTACAATTTCCCCTATCCCATGGCATGAAAACGGTTTCCTATGATTTATCATAATACCATAAAGTAACTATAGAGTACCCAACAAGTTAGCTAGTATACGTCCCAACAAATTAAACAATGAATCGTTATTTTTCAATGCCTCATATGGAGGTTTCCTAAGTCATGGGGGTACCCCTATATTTCATCCATTTTAGATTGGGCTTTTCCCTAACCATCCAGCTATTGGGATACCCCCATGTACGGAAACCCCTATATTTATGAATTTCCTATATTTATTGTTATTATTGTTTTTATTCTTACTATTACTGGTTGGTGGTTTTAACCATCTTGAAAAATGTTAGTCAATGGGAAGGATGACATCCCATATATGACATGGAAAAAAATGTTCCAGACCACCAACCAGTTTTTGTTGATGCAAGTCAAATCACAAGTGTTGTGATGTTGTGATGTGCCATATGTGCCATATATATAGTATATGGTATATGTATACATTATTATTTTGGGTGCCCCATTTATGGATTGCCCAACATTCACACCTCGCGGATCCTAAGTTCCACCGAGTCGCTGGGTTCAGGCCTGACGTTTGGGCTGAGATTTTCTTGGGGCTGGTGATGGTGAGCCGCATCACCGGATTTTTCTTCGGATGTTAATGGGATTTGATTGAAACTATAATTGGACTATAGTGACTGGTGCCATGGTTAATGATGGTTAATGATGATTGATGAATGGTGATTTTTAAACTGGTTGGTGGTAGTGAAACTACTCATCTAAAAAATGATGGACTTCGTCAGTTGGGATGACATGACATTCCCAATATATGGAAAGTCATAAAATTCATGTTCCAAACCACCAGCCAAATGAGCATATAATGGGAATAAAATGGTAATATAATGGGATTTCCATGAGAATGTCTCGGATTTTGGTGTACTCGCTGGTAAGTTTTTTGATAAGTATGGTGAAAAAGGTAGGTATAACTATGGTTAAATGATAACTAGATATAACTCCAGTTGCAACTACAGATATTATGATAATCACAGATAACTATGGCTAAATGATAACTAGATATAACTCCAGTTGCAACTACAGATATTATGATAATCATAGATAACTATGGTTAAATGATAACTAGATATAACTCCAGCTGCAACTACATATATTATGATAATCATAGATAACTATGGTTAAGTGATAACTAGATATAACTCCAGTTGCAACTACAGATATTATGATAATCACAGATAACTATGGTTAAATGATAACTAGATATAACTCCAGTTGCAACTACATATATTTTATGATAATCATAGATAACTATGGTGAAATGATAACTATATATAACTCCAGTTGCTATGATTTTCCCATGGCTTACAAATGGAAAAATCATGGTTGTTTAATGATCCTATTGCTTACAAATGGCAAAAAAAAAACATGTTTTTTTAATGATCCCATTGCTTACAAATGGCAAACAACATGCTATTGTTTCTTTTAATGATCATTCGATGATATCGTATAGATGGGTGATGGGATTTTCGAACAACACTTCACAGGTGGCCCCCGCAAGGGAGCGTTCAGTTGAGATATGGCAGTGGCTAAATTAACTATGGGTTATGGTAACATATAACGAACATAAGTCACCTATCTATATGGTGAACATAACTAGGTCAACGAACTGTTTTTTGTTGATGTTTATGGTAGATATAACGAACTAGATATCTATAGTATTCATGGGGGTTATATACCAACATTCACATCACTGGGGAGCACCATTCAGTATCCCATTTCTTGAGTTCCAGCCACTTTTTCCAAGTTACGATCCGTGAATCCCGTGATACCTATGTTTGACCCACACCCAAATTCGCTGATTTTCCAAGTTGGACCCAGCTTTTTTTTTCCATCTGGATCTTCTGAATGATCCCAAATAAAGCTAGGTAGTGTTCCCGTGTTCCAATCTCTCCGCATTTGGGTTGAGTCGTAGGCCAATGGTTTTATATACCCTCTGAATTTAACATAGCTATTGAACATGGCCATTTATAGTGGATTTACCCATTAAAAATGGTGATTTTCCATAGCTATGTTACTTTACCAGAGGGTAGTCCAACAAGAGTCCATCAAAGTCCTCTGATTCTCTCTTGATTTTGACGAAACCATTATCTTAGATGCCCTGCAACAAAAAAAAGCTGGTGAACGTAGATAATTCCATGATATTCCATTAATATACCAAAAGACTAGTTAGGATTTTCATCCATTCGTTTTCTACCCATAGAAATTCATATTCCATGATATTCCATTAATTCCATTCATATACCATTATAGTTTCTACCCATAGGAAATTTTCATCCACCAAATTCCAGGCCTTTCACCTCGGCCGCGGAAGAGGCGCCGTTGGTTCCGTTGGTTGCCGCTGTCGCTGTCGTGGTAGCAGTGGCCAGCAGAGCTTCTTTGTCGCTGTCCTGGGATCCATGGGCCCCAATGTGGGGCCCCAATGTGGGGCCCCCGGCCACGATAGCTAAGTTGGTTAAGAACTCCAATAACTATGGTTTATTATCCCATAGGATCCATGTATGGTATATATGCTAACATTTGGGCCATTTATGGGGTAAATGGTGGTAAATATTCCATACATGGAGCATATGGGTATGCTTATAACTACAGTTAATGAAGTTTATAAACCAACAAACATCACTGGGGGGCACCACATTGTGGGCCATGGATTCTAAGGTGAATTCTACAATTTTTTTGGCCCTCGTGAAATCGAGAACGCGAAAAAGTTGGGGTTCACATAACTCCAATAACTATGCAATATGATACGCAAATAACGAACTGGTTAATGGGGTTTATAAATCAACTTATAACTGGGGGGGCCCACATTCTAGGCTTTATGGTAGATCTAAAAATAGTGAATGGGGATCTTTTGAAGCAACCAACATCACTAGGGGAAATAGTTTTCATGGGGATTTTTTTGGAGCAACCAACCTGGGTAACCTGTAACTAGGGGGCACCATCCGATAATTTTTATGATACTTCTCCTATAGGGGAGCCACTGGTTTTGTATAGAATCTATGTGGCTGTGAGTCCAGACCGTGGCACCTTCATGGTATGAAGAAAGCTGGTTGATGGATGGAAAAAAACACCCAGTCAGATGGGGATTTCCGACAAAATGGGTGGTACCCCTAAATCATCAATTTTAATAGGATCATCCATCATAAACCATCCAGCTATTGGGGTACCACCATTTAAGGAATATTAGGTTTTGACCCATACCCATGTTAGTTTACCTCTAGTTCTTTGTGGGCGGCAAGCAAGGTCATGCTCAGGACTCTCATGAACGGCTACTTCGTGCCACCATGGTTCATGGTAGATATAAAACTACAATGTGGTGACCCCCCAGATATAAGTTGGTTTACAAACCCCAATAACTATAGTTATAAGTATAATATTCCATAGTTATTGGAGTTCTTAACCAACTTAGCTATCTTGGGGGCCTCACATTGTAGTATTCATGGGGATTATACACCAACCTATCACCAACATGACCACCATCCTGTGGTATCAACAGCCCAACATGACCACCCTGGCGCCGGCTTCGGAGACCCAATGATAGCTGGTGAAGATTGGCCCTCGAACAAAGTGGAGAAGTCTGAAGGTCCTGAGGTCCTTAAACCTACTTGGTGGTTCATCCCATAGATTTTAGGTTAGTTCATTCACCCCAGTTATAAGTTATAAGTGGACTAACTATCCCACCCACTTATCCCACTTATAACTGGGGCGAACTAACCTACTTAACGACCAGTTATACACCCTGAAACACATTTTAAGGGCTAAAGCTCCGAGAAACAACACATCTGGGGTTTTCCACATCTGTGTTAGTCTATGTTAGTCTATGTTAAAGGAGAGAGTATTGTATAATTCAATTGGAATCATCTGTATCTCCGGTTGGTAATGGCAACAAGTCTTCTGTGAAACCACTAGTCACTAGTCAATTCCGTCAGCTCACAGGGGGCCAATGCATCGAAGTATCATCATCTGTGTCGGAATCCATGTCGCATCACCAGCGTCGCACAACTTTGTTGCGCGCTGAGTTCGGAAATTGCCAAATCCCGGCCCGGCACGGTTCTTTTGCGGCGCAATGGCCCCGGAAAAAATGGAGTAGATGGGTGCTTGCTGGGGATGCCCGGAGGGCAAATGGACTGCATCTGTCAGTTTTCAGGGGAGGCTGCTGCCTTTCAAGAAATCAGAGAGAGGAAAGACATCACAAGTTTCACCGGCAATGGGTACCTTAAGACTTTCAAAAGGTTGCACACTTGGACTTGGACTTGGAGTGCTTATTGCGCAATTATTTTGAGCCATTCATATGTTTAAATGGAGCTGTTTTTGTTGGACGGGGAGCGTCACATCCGTTTTGCAGGCCCAAGGCATAGATTTCGTAGTGTACCCTTTGATCCATGGCTGCCCAACCTGACCTGCAAAATTGTCGGCTTTTTTGCTGCTTGAAGGCTTGAAGTCTCAAAACCACCTGCAAGTTGTGGTTTCAATACCCATAGGATCCATGGTGCTGGTATATATGCTAACATGACTGGGGTATATTGATGGGATCCATGGCACACCATATATAGCAGCACCATGGATCCGTCATGGGATATGTTTCAATCATTTCTAGCTGGATATTCGAATAGGTTTGTCTGCAAATAGGCCCGACATGATGCTTTGATGAATATTCGAATCATTTTCCCACAACAATCTGACAGAAAATCTGGATATATACCCCATGTTGGGGCTTCAAAAGATTGTCAATCCAAGCTGTAAGCCTTCATTGCGGGCACCCGTTTCAGAAAGCACCACGACTGGAGGATCGGCCCCCGACTTGCAACCACATTCAACTGGTCAGTGGGGCCGTGGGGTTATTCCGCAGCTATCAAGGGGGTTGCCCACTTAGGGGACTTATGAACCGGAATGATCAGTGATGCCTTTCTACGATCCGTGAAGTTGTTTGAAAAGCTACTTTGGATGATGGAAAACAACGTTTATTCGGCAATAAATCAGCTGCAATCAACCCAATGACAGGAAGGACGGATCAAATATGCCCATCAATGCCCTATATTTCCGGATGTTTAATGTTTATTGGATTCTTTTTTGAATCTATTCTATATACACGGAAAAATCACATACTGTAAATATCAGATATTAGCTGGATGTTTTTGCGAACAACGCCCGAACCCACAAAGAAATACCAAGGTTTACCCAGCCACGTGCCTGTGAAAATGCTTGATTGTCAGTAGCTATACCAGGTCATGGCACCCGCCCCGTAACATCAGAATGGTGATAAAATTCTGGATGTTCATCTCTCCATATGGAACCATAGTGTGTATACATATATATATATAACATATATATATATGATATATGCATATATATATTCTATATGTATTAACAATGACTAATTATAGAATAATATAGAATAATTCAATAAATACACCCTGTTTACACATCTTGATATGCCTTGATTGGTTATTACGCACAAAAGGTGGTCTACCTTCTGGTTCTTGTCCACGCGTTTGATGACGCAGTTGGGACCTAAGCCCGCGGCATCCAAACATGTTCCGACTCGATCAAGAATCAAGGACCAAAGGATTTCTTTGTTGGTTTATACCTTTTATTCACTGGATTGGTTTAAGGGAAAATCTACAGGAAACCATGGTTTTTACCATCAAATATAGGGCTTTCCTGTAAATTTTCCCATAATCCAATTCTATGATATATGCTTCATGGTGCTGGTATATTTACCTACATAACTGGCTGGTTGGTGGTTGAGCCCTACCCCTCTGAAAAATATTTCAGTTGGGATCATGACATTCCCAATATATGCAAAAATAAACAAATGTTCCAAACCACCAACCAGTTGTATATTTACCTACAAAACTGGTGATTTTGGACAAGGGCTGTTGGGATTCATCTTCCAGCACCATGGAGAATATGGCAACTACACAAACATATCCTCCATAAGTCCGACAGTATGCCAATTTTTGCGTCAACTTGGCTATCTTTTGGGGACACCTTGTATGTCCTCCAAAGACATGTCAGTTTTTTTAGGGGAAATACTAACATCAGTATTTCTTAGATACATACCATGCCAAACCATGTTCTCAATTGGCCTTAACGCAGGTTAAGCCAATTTCATTTTTAACCACCAAAAGAAATGGGGAAGTCGCCCGCCGGACTATGCATAACAAAAAGTTGGTCAGGAGTAGTTCTGACATTGCTTGAAATCGGAAGCAATTGGAACCACAGAGTTTCTTGCATTTGGCATTGCTTGGTGTGTAAACATGGATGTGGGTCAAAATGGAAGACCTAGGGGACCACAGATGTTAGTCTAGTTTAGTATTAACCATCCAATTATTGGGGTACCTAATTTTGACCCATACCCACATGTAGAAACCTTCGCTTCTTGGTGAGGATTTTGCGCCATAATTCACTTCACTTCCGAACTTCAGGGTCATTCCTATCATCCCAACTCGTGGAGAAGCCCCATGAGAAAATACCTATTGATTAAACTCGGGGTTCCACCTGTTGATTTTCTTGACTTTTCCGAAAAATAGTCGAAGAAAACTCTGACAATTAAGTTGAATATTTAACTCCCGAATTAGAGACAAAACATATTTCATGCGTAGACCATCATCTACTGTGAATTGCTGTGAGGTCGCTATAGATACTCAAGCCAAAGTACGTCATAGTAGTTCCGTGTTAACGGATGAAAAGTGATTGGAGGCATTTTTCATCCGCTGTAATGGATTGTTTATTGCTTGGTGTATGTTATTCATGAGGACCCGTGGGATTCAATGTGGAGTCCAAATTTGATAAACGAAGAATTGGAAAACCACCTTCAAGTCCCATGTGGTTTGGTTACCATTATAGTTGTCAAGGTTGTCCAAAAAAAACATAGTACAACATTATACACCTACACAAAAACAATCAAACATACTCTTTGGGGTAACCAAGAACCATGTAATGTGCCCGAATTTATTAATTCAGGATTGACACTACTTTCCAACCTTTTAATCCGTGGCTGACCCTGGATACCCTGTAAGACTTTAAGACTTGGTTAAGTTTTAGATCTTCAACATTAATGCAATCAAATTACTGATGGAAGAAAGTCAATTTGGTTTGGATCATTCCAATATTTGAAACATGACCAATCAATTGGCTCTGTCACAGAAAGTAAGATATTATACAATGTGAGGCCCCCGTTCGATAGCTAAGTTGGGGTTCACATAACTCCAATAACTATAGTTTATTATACGCAAATAACGAACTAGTATTCATGGGGTTTATAAATCAACATTCACATCACGTTTGGGGGGCACCACATATATTTAATATATTACTGATTGGTCGTTTGGAACATTTTTTATTTTTCCATATATTGGGAATAATCATCCCAACTGACGAATATATTATAGAGGTCACAATCATCCATTATACCAATCTGGTCACAATATAGAGGTTATATAACCCGCAACTTTTCCCCATGGATGAACCAAACTAGCCGTGATGTCTGGCCAGCGTGGCTGGTTGTAGCTCCGTTTCTTCAATGGGTTCAATGAGATATGAATGACACTGCCAACCCAAATCATTCAGACATACACAGTCATTTATTTGGGTATGATACACAATTGAGGTTGAATACACAATTTTCCCAGCGGTTTTATCGGTTACCTCTTTGTGATGTCCATGTAAATTAACGACCACGGATCGGTTCAGTGGTTAGTAGCCATACTTATAACTCATCTATACATGGCCAATCTTGGATACTCTTCAAACAAATAAATTCTTAGCTGGTGAACGTAGATAATCCCATACCTATCCAGTCGATTGACCTAGAAATCTGCGCAGTTTTGAGGGTTAGTTTCTACCCATCCAATTATATGGGATAACCTGCTGAATGGAGACTTACTAGTTGTTAAGTAAGCCTGCTTAGTAAGCGATCAATATAGATGAATTATAAGTGAGATGGCTACCTATCTATATATATATTATCTATATGGGATAACCCACGCTATATGGGAATTTACTAAGCAGGCTTACTAATCACTTACTAAGTGGAAAGAGAGAAGTAGCGTTCAGTTGACATACGGCCGTGGCTGAATTCTATGGTTTATGGTAGATATAGAACTACGGATATAGTTAATGGTGGAACCAGGGGCCCCATCCTCTATAAACCCAGAGATGTTGCGCAAATCCACGGATGAACGGATTTCGCCACGGAACCCAAAAGCTCGGCGAAGTTCTGCTGTCCTGCGAACTTCGCCACTGGAAAAACTAGGGCTTTATGGCGGATTGGACTCAAGGGACAAATCAATGGCCATGCAACAGGAACCGATTGATTGGAGGTACCGATTCCATATATAAGGCCTATAAATTTAAGGCCTATGTAAGGGAATATCCCTAGAAAATATGCCCAAAAATATGGTACGTAAACACGTACCTCCATCAATTGGATCCTGAAGATCTCCCATTCAACAAACTGTGATGGATTTTTCATGATATTTCCTCATGATTTTCCAACATCTACGGCACTAATATCTACCGTTCCTACAGGCAATTTATCTTCAGGATCTTCAGGGATGATGGCCCATCTGAATGCAGACTGGGGCACTTAAGACTAGTATAATCTCCCAAATATGTACAGAGGAGACATCATGTGTGTTCACATGTTTTCATATGTTATCAGAAGTTTTCATACACTACCAAAAAACGAATATATGCATTATATACATATATATTTATATGTATACGTATAATATAAAATACATATCTGAATCGGTTCCCGCAGTTCCCAGCTCTCAATATCTGTTGTTAGCAGCTAATGCATTTACAACGGATTTGGCCGCTGGTCCCTCCCAGAAGGTCAATAGAAGGATCATTGAGCCATGTCAATTTTGGTGAGTGACGGTTGTCACTGGAATCACGTGTCCATGTGGATTTTCCAGGTAAAAATAAATATAAATATATATATATATCATTATATATCCATATCATCAAAAATCTGCGGATATATCCCATTGATATTCTTTGATATACATGCATATCTACTAAGTACATCCCCAAATATGTCCCCAATCTCTGCCCTTTCTGATGTCATACTTCACCAATGCTGAAATCTTCAGCCAAACGTTGACGACCCAGAAGTGGGATAGATGGCACAGGTCTCTGCTTGCCCCAACAAAATGAAGAAACAAAGTACAGTACATGGTGGTTTCTCACCATTGGTTTCAATACTAAAATGATCTAATTTGAAATGATTTGGGGGTACCCCCATTTTAGGAAACCTTCATTGTTCAGATTGAAATTGCATGAAACTGCAAATAATAATAAAAAAAACATGAAGCAAACGGCGCCACTGTGAGATGTTTTCTCGGCCTTGTGCAATCATAGTATACGCGCCTTGAAGTTGTCCCCTACAAATGTGCAAGCTGATCTTGCGCTTCAGAGCTGTCACCACCAGCATCGGCCATGCCCCAAGTCACGACAGATCCGTCTGCTAGGATTGCAGCAAATGCAAAATGTGTGACCTGCATCTGCTGCACGTCTCTGAGCTGACGTTGCACTTGAGAGCTGTCACCATCAGCATCGGCCATGCCCCAAGTCACAACAGATCTATCTGCTAGGATTGCAGCAAATGCATGATATGTGGCCAGAACCTGCTGCACATTCCTGAGCTGATGTTGCACTTGAGAGCTGTCACCACCAGCATCGGCCATGCCCCAAGCCACGACAGATCCGTCTGCTAGGATTGCAGCAAATGCATGATTTGTGGCCTGAACCTGCTGCACATTTCTGAGCTGATGTTGCACTTGAGAGCTCTCACCACCGCAAGCGGGATCACCCCATGTGATGATCTTGCTGCCTCCACAGCACCACAACGCAAAGGCTTGCTGGGTCGCTGCTAACTTCACTTCTTGTGCAATGGCCATAAGGTGATCATTCTCTTGAATCCAAACTGCAGCAACTGATTCTGTAGGATCAGTGAGGAAACGGCCTTCTGCCGTGAACAGACGCACATGGCGCCATGTCCAAAAGACTTCTAGGCGATTGAGTCCTCAAGTCCCCAAACTTTGGAGGATTGTGACATTGACAAATTCTCAGCGTGGCCACTCGGTAAAGATACATTAACTTTCAGCATGTGGCAAAATACTGAGACCAACAAATCGAAATAATGTGATTTGAGCCAAACTGAAGCACAGCAGAGACTTTGTATCTGGTTGGTGGTATACCTACCTCTCTGAAAAATATGCTCGTCAGTTGGGATCATTATTCCCAAAATATAGAAAATCAAATTCATGTTCCAAACCACCAACCAGGTATCAGTTTAAAAAAAAAACTATTCGCAGGTGTTTGGAAGGCAACATCAAAGGCGACTGGTTAGACTGGTTCTGAAAAATGCCAAGGCTTGGAGGTTTCCATAAATGGGGGTAGCCAAAAAAAGATGGTTTATATTGGAAATTCCTATTAAGATGGATGATTTGGGGGTGCCCTCATTTTAGGAAACCTCCATTTGTTTGGGTGTCTCGGTGTCTCATGTATATGTCACCATTTTTGGAATGATAGAAGTGTCATAAGAACTGTCATAAGCATTCATAAGCCATGTATTCAGAATTGGCATCCCAACAGTTGACCCCAAAAAGTTCTCCATGGGTCCAGAGAAAAAAAAAACTCAGCTCCGAAGCTCAGCTCAGCTCAGCTCCTTCTTCCTCGTGTCTTGCGACTTCTTCCACCTCCTTGCACAGATCAGTAAGTGGGAGCTGTGGTTCCCCCCCGTGATGTGAACCTTGGTTTAGATTCACCCCATGAATAGAGTTGCAAGGATGATAGCCTCTGGTTATGACTAACATGGCCATGGAAAATCACCATTTATAGCTAGGTAAACCATCTATAAATGGGCCATCTATACCATGGCTATGTTAGTCATAACCAGAGGGTGAACCATAGTGAAATTGGAGTTCTGTGAACCCCAACTTAGCTATGGGAATCTTGGGGGCCCCACATTGTGGCTATGGGGAATTTGCCAAACATGTTGACCCACGTCCATCTCATTTGGACCTTGGGAAGGGCGCAATTTCCGTTGCAGATGTATACGTAGCGTACAGAAATGTCCAATTAGACATTATTAAACTACAAAAAAAATCCATACTACATATAATATACCATGTCTAATTTTATACATATGATATCATATGATATCATACATATATATGTATATACAGTATATATGTATATCAATAATTATCAATATATATATATATATATGTATACATACTCACATATACATAGATACATATCTATACACCATGGTGATCCAAACTCATTTGGTCAGCAAAGCCGGATGATCAGAAAGGTTAGGATCCGGTGGCGCAGATCCATGGCTGGCTCTGGGGGGTGCAGTTGGGGTTATGTATGGTTGTTAATCATGGTTAATACTATGGATATCTATGGATAATAAGGGTTATATATGGATATATGTTGTCAACGTACAACAGTTAATACTATGGATAAGAGATTTTCTAAAAAGTAGGGTTGATACAGTAGATCTGTAATTTTAGTGGTTGTTAATTACTAAAAATGGTTCCACTGCCCCATCGTCCCAATGGATTCGTCCTCAGCTTTGCTCATGACCTCGTCGAGGGGACAGGGGATAGGGATGGGTCATGGCACGCCTGAAACATGATGAAAACATGCCAGACAGGCCAGACAGTTACAATGTGTGAATGTTGGTTTAAGTTAGCCGTCCAACTTTCAAAAAGGCATCATGAATCCAAGTTACCCTCTGGTAATTTAACGTAGCTATTGAAAATGGCCATTATTAATGGGTAAATCCACTATAAATGGCCATTTTCAATAGCTACGTTAAATTACCAGAGGGTAATTATGTTGACATCATTTTAAATCAACTTATGTCCTTTGGGGCACCTTCCTCCAAGATATCGAGGCGCAACACCCTCACCACCGCCCTACACTGCCGGCATCACCGCTCTCTTCTTTTATTGAAAGGGGGGTATCCAATATTTGACACGGGACGGAAATGAATACTAGAACACATGATGAAAGCCAGTAGTTCCAAGGACCTTCCATGAGACCCAAATCCATCACTTTCTCTGCCTCCAATAGATAAAACAACTGGGTGAAACCCGGTCAATCCGGGCTTCCATCGACTGCTGACTTCGCCTCTATCGGATTCACATGGCAAGTGAACGGGATGGGTTTGAGGGAGGGATGGCCTGTGACCCTTTCGTTCCGACTGGAGATCTGCTTGTCTTCTGGTTGAGCTACCAGCTACCTTGCCCAATACCTATGTCCCAACCCGGGAAGCAGGAAAAAAAAACTGGGGTTGATTGCTGCAATGCTATGGTAAATATTGTTCTCCTCAATCTGAGCTACAGTACTGTTCTTGGCAACCCACTGGCCCACTGGATACATCTTGAGTGACTATTTTCGGTGGATGCAATGATAGTACATTTAGATACATTTAGTGGATGCCATGATCGCCTCAGCAAATGACTCCAGAAGTGGTTTCGGTAACTGGGGTGCAATGTGGAAATAATTTCCAAAATAACTTGACGTGTTTTTTCTCTTATTCCCCCGTTTACATATCATAAAATCTCATGTTCTTTGCTGCTGCTCCGAAAATGCACTCTGCGGCGCGGGCGGTTGAATCTGGAGAAAACATAGGGTATGTGAAATGCCTTTGACAACTGAATCATAGCTAGCCTTTGAACTCTCATATATATATATATATAATTATATATATAGTCGTATACAAAGCACATACATTGTGTTGGAAATCATGGGCATATGTGAATAGTATGGTATTCAGATTCCCCCATCCAGCAATAAAGACACGTTTCATACAGTATTTTGTGGTGGAGTATGCTATTTCGTTCTTTAGGTCTAGAACTCACCACATGTCCATGTCCACCAAATATGTACCAAGGTTTGAAGAGTCAAAGTGTGTCAATCCCGTCAAGAGCCACAATGAAATCAATCAATAAGAACCGATTGAAACATGTGGTTAAAAATGGTTTACAATGGTTAATAAAGGTTAACAATGGCTCATAACGGTTCAACATGGTTAATAATGGTTAATAATAATGAAGGTGATTCATGATTTATGATGGCTACTAATGGTTCTGCACCCCGGATGGCTTGGCATCGGGGGGACAGCACCTTTTCGACATGTGGCTGACGCACTGCCTGCCACTTTTCCCAAGCGAATCTTCCGGGGTGACTTGGAAATGGGAACGAGAAGATGGTTGAGCAGCAGTTCATCATGTACAATGGGGATTTAACGAGCATGAGGAAACCAAACAAGATGGTAAACACAAATATTCAGCCCCAAAACGCCCCCCAGCCCCCAAAAACCGCCCCCCAAAAAGGATTTAAGCAGCAACGTAACATGGGATGTACACTATAAATCTAAGAGAAATACACGGGAAATCATGATTTTTGTCATCAAAGGCAAAGGTTAGTCTGGGTGACTTCAAAATGGAGGTTCGTCCTTTAGGGATCCTTCAGAAAGCTAAACGTTTCTGCACCGGCAGTGGATTCACTCAGATGTTCTACTAATATCTGTGGTGCCATGGTTAATGATGGTTAATGATGATTGATGGTTAATGATGATAATTATCTAATATAGTTGGTTTATAATCAAATCTTATAACCCCCATTAACTATACAATGTGTGTTCTCTGGTTGGTGGTATACCTAACCCTCTAAAAATTATGAGTTCGTCAGTTGGGATGTTTTTTTCCCAATATATGGAAAAATAAAAAATGTTCCAAACCACCAATCAGTAATATATTAAATATATATATATATATATATGGTGCCCCCTAGTTATGTTTGTTGGCTTAGATTCACCCCATGAATACTATAGTTATTTGCGTATAATAAACCATAGTTATTGGACTTATGTGAACCCCAAATTAGCGTGCTATCGATTTCACGGGGACCCCACATTGAAAATTACTTTACTTCGTGTGATCCCCACCGTGACATTTTTACATATTCTTACTGGCAAATCTTCTGGCATTCTATCTGACATATCTTCTGGCATTCTATCTGGCAAATCTTCTGGCATTCTATCTGGCATATCTTCTGGCATTCTATCTGACATATCTTCTGGCATTC
>Ga0126342_10012991_pt1 | contig 14796 bp, 12 predicted proteins | sample Cyp1metagenome_FD_92528 | JGI IMG/M metagenome (GOLD analysis project Ga0126342, IMG submission 92528) | Coral microbial communities from Lord Howe Island, Old Settlement Bay, Australia - Cyphastrea 1 metagenome | ecosystem: Host-associated > Invertebrates > Cnidaria > Coral ... | reverse complement strand
TATAATGTAATAATATATAATAAATTTATATTATAATATAATATAATATAATATGATATAATATATTTTATAATATAATATAATATAATATTATATAATATGATATAATATAATATTAATATATATATATATATATATTATAATGTAATATAATATAATATAATAAATTTATATTTTAAATATAATATAATATAATATAATATCATATAATATCATATCATATAATATAATATGATATGATATAATATATATTAATATAGTATAATATAATATGATATAATATGATATATAATATAATATAATATAATATAATACAATACAATAATATATATATACATTAGTTAGAGGACCTTGAGTTGGTGGTGATTTCATGACATGATTATTCAGATCCAAGAATGGGATTTAAGATATCCTAGGATTTGATGAGGATTTAGTTTATAAAATGATTATACTTAATGGGGTTTAATGATCATCCAAGAATGTGGTCGTGGGTAAAACAAACCTAAAAAGAAATGATCACCCCCGTGTCAAGGACCATGGCTGGTTACCAGCTCTATAATTATCATAATGGGATGATAGCTATAAACAATCATAATCTCGCTGTTAATGACTGTTAATGGGTTTTCTTGATGGGATTTAATCACGATAATGATGGGATTGTTAATGGTTATACATCCCATCATAAAAAACTCCTATCATGGTCCTATAATCCCACTTGGAGGATGTCCCCACACATTGGTTGTTAATGGGATTTATATAAACTATGATATCATGGACATATGATGGTAATAAGATGGGATTTAACCACAACTAGTATTATTCCCTTCCCCTTAATACTAATATTGAACACCGTCCAGAAACCATGGTGGACGTAGGGGATAAACACACATATTTGGAACAATGGAATGGGTGTTTAATATTTAGGGGATTGGATTATCTCCTACCAGTAGTGATGTTTCGATTTGTGAGAACATGTATCTTATCTATTATCATTATGATGACGGGTAGTATCAACATTTATCCACTGTACTGCAAATTATTGCTTCGCATCATTTTTGTCCCAAAGTATCAGGAAACAAAGCATTATAGAGTGGAGAACACCTTAATTGTTAGGGAAATTTGCAATACAATATTGGGAAACGATCGGACTTACTGGATGCGATATGGGATTTTTAGGGAACATGTTTCATCATTTGAAGTCATCTTCCAATTACTTACAATTTTGTGATGGGACTACAATGACTGATGAATCTATGCACTATGATATAGTATGTATAAACATGTAGACATGATACTTGATCTATCCATTTCAACTTTTACATTCAACTTATATTGACACCAACCATGTCTATCCATATGATGTTCCCCTGTGGAGATGGAGATCGGAATATACCTGCAAACAGTTGGAGTTAGTGACTCGAGAGGGCGTTTGGGTTTCACAGGTCTCAAATTTTGCCACTAGGATGGGAACGATTTAATGAGGCAACGATTTTCAATTTAAATTGGTTGTTCTAAGGGTGGTAAGTTTGGAATGTAAGCAGTTGGACTCAGTTGAATATCCAGAATGGGGACAGATCCAGCTCGCTTATCCTTAAGTTTACCCCAACATACTGTATATAGGTCTGTTTCAAAATGGGTGATGCCCCAATATATGGCCATCAAGAATGGGGAAATAGTTTTCCAAGCCAGTATAAACCGTGGGATTGTAGGATATTTCAAGGTTATGTTTTTTATTTTCCAAACCCTCGGAGATTTTTTTTGGTCTAGGTTCTGATGATGCTCAAAGCCAATACAAACCATGGGACTTTCGGCTTCTCCAAACATCCCCCAACCTCTCCCGGCCCGTGTCAACAGGAGTTCCGCAGAACTCTGAAGCGACTTTATGGCAGCGTCCATGCAGGGTGGGTGAAGTATCTGGATGTCACTGAGGCGGGCGTTCCTGACAAAGTATCCCTCAGTTTCCAGCAGGTCGTGTGGAGAAATTATGGCAAAGAGAGGTTTTCAACCGTGAAATTTTGGGCTCGCCCAATTTTAGGCAAACTCAACTGGGGTCATGTGGCCATTGCTGGAGCAGGTTAGAAATTGACACACCAGGGTCAAGGGACAAACGGTCTGTTGTGGGGGATATTCACCGGAAGTAGTTCGTTCGGTGTTTTTAAAGGCCATTCCTGACGTATGACAATTAGTTAGAATATTCACAATACAAAGTGATTTCTCTGCAGAGCATTGAGGGCCGCAATTAGTGAGTTCCCATTTCAGCCTGGACAATTGGGATGCTCGGGGCAAACTTTTTGTACTGAACCATATTTGACCATATGAAACCATACCCTCTGGCAATTTGACAGTCTGTGAACTGGAAAATCAGAATTCTTGATGCCTATCATCGAGGAAAATGGACCATTTTCCGCCAACTGTGAAATTAGCAAAGGGTACCTCTGGTAAACTAACATAGCTATGGAAAATCACAATTTTTAATGGGTAAATCCACTATAAATGGTCCATTTTCAATAGCTTTTTGTAAACGTTTACCAGAGGGTAAACCATCTCACTTTGGAGCACCCAATGACTTGATCAACAAAAAACCTCCAAGCTTGCCAGGTGGGACGCGTGCCGAAAGGTGAGTTCGTGAACCGTGCACGATCCATTGGCGTAACAGGTCGCGCTTGGGAAATGCGTTGCGAGAAACGTTGGACATGCCATGAAATGCCTTGAAGTTGCGATGAGTTTCGACTGAAATCCACAACTGAGTTCCAGGCCAAGTTGCTGCGCTCTTTGCGGAGTTGGATGTGGATAAGAAAGGCTTCATCACGCTGCAGGACCGGTGACCAGCGGTGACCCACCGGTGAATCTTGGACCCTCGGATTCAGAGGGACCAGTGGCCAGGACTTGGATCCGGAGGTGTCAAAGATCACCAAGCAGTTCTTCAGTTGCGTCCAGGAGCGATCTTCGATATCGGAATGGGATGAAGATCAACATATTCAAAAACAAAAAAAATGGACACAGCAAGTCATTGCAAGATACAAGTAGCTCTTATACTGGGATTGCTGTACTTACTTCATCTTACTTCAAGTGCTTGGGAGAATAGCTTTTGGTCTTGGACCATCCAAGCAGGTCAGAGATGAATGGACAGCCTGAGGTGATACGTTCAAGATAAGGGGTGCCCAAAAATTGCGATTTCATGCGATTTCAATGAGTCAGTTCACAGGAGACCTATGGCACTATCGAAGAAGCCTGGCGAAAAGCGTTTGATGCCCACACTTGGCCTGTTTGAAGATGGGGGCGCCTTGGGAATTTTGACATTCTGGGAGACATTCTGGGACCCTGAAGCCGTGTTTTTTCGTTTCGCTGGAACCAGGGGTGAAGGAGAATTTGGGGTGGGATGCCGCTTCCGAGCTTTGCCAGGTGACCAAGCGAAAGGTCGTTGGAAAGAAAGAATTCGCCAAAGGCTGCGAAGCGATCGGCTTTGAAGGCGAGGGCAGCGGATGTGCTGGACATCTAACACTCCAGTATTGGTTGAGATCCTGATGTGTGATGCTTCAAATCCAAACAATCCAACATTAAATGTTCCTCATATTGAACACTCAATTCCTCAGTATTTTCCCATATGATCATGATTCTTTCAAGGTTGAATCCCGACAAATTCCTCAAAAATTGCATGATGCAATCGTAGTTCGAGTCTAGTTCAACCCTGTAGTTTATATTCTTAGAGCCCTTGACTTTTCATGCTCCTGCAGGAAACTCCGAGAAGCTCTTCAGCCTGCTGAAACCCGAGGCAGGTCGGACGTGCGGCGCTGAGGGCATCCTGAAACCGTGCTGGAAAGCTGGAAATGGATGGAAATGGATGGAAATGGCGGAAACTGGTCAAGTATGGTGTCAACAAATCAACAAATCTACCGAGAATGTCCAATGAAAATCAATGAAAGATGTCTTAAGGCTGACTTGAAATGCCATGAATCTCCATGACTTGCTGAGGTTTTTGGAGCTCAGTGATCTGGGACGCCATGCAGCGGCCACGGTGAAAGCCCCTGAGCTGCCAACCATCACCCCAGAGGCATGCTGCACTGATCCTGATTTGCCAGCTTTTCTGGATGTTTCCTCGAAATGTGGGCAGGCAAGTTACATCAAGTTACATCAAGTTACATCAAGTTACATCAAGTTACATCAAGTTACAAAGTTTGGACTCACGTCGTAAAACCTGGCGACCACACACTCTGTTTGCATGTCCCATCCAGGAATCCAGCTGGTGGGCATTAGTTACATCAATTTTTCAATCCGCATTGCGGAAGCACGTGGGTATACAGTTGTACAAAATTATACTGCTATCTGCAGAAATGGAGTGTGTCTGAAAATGTATCCCACATCCATCGGTTCATCATCATTTTCCCTCATTTTTAATGGTAATTTTCAGAGTCATTTTGTTTGGCCCAAATTTCAGACAGCGATGTGCGAAACAGACAGGACTTCCGCAAGATGCTGAAGCGGCAGTGCGGAGAAGTCGAAGCGGCGTGGCGGCAGTCACTGGACCCCACGGAGGCAGGGAGGGTGGGAGCCGGATCTCCAATGATCTCTGGATCCGATCTCTAGATCCGACATTTCTGGTCAGATTTTCATCTTGTTTCCATGTCTTTTCACAAGATGAAACGGTCTATTTTGGTTTCGGAGATTCCGCAGATGATTGATACAGATGGTGACGTTGACAGGTGGGAAGAGTTCGAAGAGGTGAGTTCAATGATCGAACCCGCGCCATGGGTATCACAGGCGCAGACGCGAGTGTCATCAAGTGACATTGGTTGCCATGTTAGACAGGTGGCCAGATGACGGTAGATTAGCTGAGTGATTAGCCGTTACTGACCCTCACATTGGGAGGATTGAGTTCAAGAAATACTGTAATTTTGCTGGGTTTCCCATGGTTTCCCGGTAGAGATTTGTCCACTGGCAGCTCTCAACTGCTGCAGGTAACGTTGCGGCGCTCTTTACAGACTTAGACGTAGACCGAAAAGGTTTCATCACACTTCAGGACAGGAATTCGCCCATTGAAAGGTCTCGTGAAGTCCTAAAACTCTGTGGGCTGCCAATGTTTGGCAGATGACCTTTGAAAAAAAGGTTGGACTTGACCCCTATCAATTAGCCAAGAGTGTTCAAACATTGTTCAAACACTCAGACTGAAGGCGATTTTTTCCAGCGGCCAAAGTTGTGAAATGAGTTGTGCACCCTTCTGCATGTGGATCACCCAGCCATGTGCAGCCATGTGCAGGACGTGGATCCGGAGGTCAAATGGATCACGAAGCAATTCTTTAAATGCATTCAGGACACGGCATATCAGGATGGCAACAAGCTGAAACTGCCTGTGACAGCAAACAAAACAAAGGTGAGTCCAGAAAATCACATGAACGGTGTTGATCCCCACCGTGAGGCTGTCAGCTAGGAACAAGCTGAGGCTCATGATCTCTGAATCTTTCATGGATCCCATCTGCAGGAGACACATGGCACCATCGAAGAAGCGTGGCCGAAGGCTTTTCAAGACTTCCCGGCATGTCTTTTTGGTTGTTCAGAAACCGGGCTTTATTTTCCGCGCACTGCTTGATAGTTTCTGCTTCACCTGGTGCTTCTAGAAGTTCTAAGACCCGGGCTTACCCGGGCTTTGAGACTGAGTTTCCATGGCTTTCAAGTATTTGTCGTTTGTGGATATGGCGAATGATTGACAGTTGTTTCTGAGATACGCTCATCATTTGTCTACCAGGTCACAAAGAAAACGCAGGTGGGCAAGCTGGAGTTTGCAGAAGGTTGCGAAGCCATTGGCTTTGAAGGCTGGGTTGGGTTGGTAGATGTTGGTAGCATCCAGCCGAATCTGGTAACCTGGCCATTCAAAATCCCACCTGGCTGATCCGGCTGGATCAAGTTGGCGTCATTGGATCACCCTGGATCACCCTCCCAATGGTAGATGCTTCACCATCCACCAATCACCAGGGGATGTGGAGAAAGTCTTTGAGCTCTTCAAGCTCGAAGCAGATCGAACGCAGGGCGCCCGAATGTCTTGAAGGAGTGTCATCCAGTGGCGATGTCGTTCATTTGCCAATTTTCCAAAGGTTTGACAAAAAGAGACAGACACAAAGGTTGAAAGTTGGCATATAGTCAGTTCTGATTTATTGTTGGGCTTCCCATAGATGATTTTTCAGCTGGTGAAGGAAGGACAGCCGCCCAGCCCCCGAACAGCTTCGCAGCGCTTCGTTCAGGTTTCTGGAGCTCAGCGACTTACGGCAGGCGGCGGTGTCGGTGAAAGCTCACGAAAAGGCGCAAGGGGGCTGACGGGGTCGGTTGATCGCCTGCAGCGCTGGGAAAGGGGTAGAGTTTCTGACCCATGTTGAAGCATGGGATGCCAGTCCTGATTTGAAGATGGTTGCTAACTGGCTCGACCGGTTGCTAACTACTAGAGTTTATATGAGTTTATCAGTTGAAGTTGCAGCCCAGGACTAGTCCAGATCCTGCGAAGCAGACCTTGAGACAAGGAGTTGGGGTAGTTGTTTCGAGCGTATCTTCCCTTGCCGAAGGCAAGCTAGGTTGTAATGTAAGGGTTTTTAGTGCAGATCCTGACATGAGCCAATTTGGACTTGAGTGTGGCTTGACGTGTTCCGGCTTCCGACATTGATCTTGATGGTGTTGAAGGAAGCACGGAAAAAAAACATGAACTACAGTATTACATACAACTTTGCAAATTTTTGCAAACGGCAATGGTTTCCAAATTGGCAGGGATGCACTTGTCAGGTTGGTGAGAGGTGAACATTGTGAAAATCAGCATGCTTCCTTTCTTACAACTCACCGGACCCTTTATAGTATAGTGCTTGTGCATGTTTGTGCTAGACAAGTTTTATTCTTTGACATTTTTTGAGCTCTCACCTCTTGAAGAGATCCCTGAAGTCATTCCGCGTTTCTGCCACTGCGCGGTGAGACGCATCGGCACGTGCCTGGGCCACTCTTCCCCGGCCGCCCGGGTCGCCCGGGTGAGTTGCGGAGACTGCAGACGGGCGCGAAAGACGCGAAAGACGCGACGCGTCACCGAGGCGTTTTTCCAACTTATGCAGCGGGTTCAGACTGGGGCTGGGCTAAAGGCTCGACAGTAGCTCCGCTTGACTCTAGGAAAAAGACTGCCAGATCTGCCTTGGTGGCGGATTGATGAAGTTGATCACACTTGCCAGATGATCGGAGGAGTGAATGTATGATTATCTCTACACTTTACATCATTTTACATCATTTTACATAGGTCGATACCTTTGAACATGTTTCAGATATACGCAAACAACCTTGGAACACATGATGAAGCTCTGAGCTTTTAACATGAGCCCCCTCAACCTGTCGCTCTTGTGGCTCCGCTGGTCTCAACTTCCATCAGCTGAAAAAACTATATGCCTGCCACTCCAACAATCTACAAACGCTGGCATGACAGCAGACTGCAGGCAGTGCCTTGACACAATCACCTCAGGCAAATGCCAAAAGTATTTCGAACTGGATGAGCACAGCTTTACTGTGACTTAGTTGATGGCTGGATCATCTGTGACTTAACTGACGCTGATGAAAACCATCAGAAAATGCTGTGCCATCGCTGGGCTATGAGATGGGGTGGCCTCACACGTGCCCCTCTGACTGGGTGGTGTGCTCAGCGTGTTTCCAGATCCCCATGAAGGAAAACGAGTTCATGTTCCACAAACGAGACTTTTGATGCGGTGCCTTCTGCTGTCGCCCTGAGGCGCTGGCCATTTGCCTCTGCTGCGCAGCTGTCTGCAGTTGAGCCGGCAGCTCAAATCCAAGTGGTGCTCCTTTCAGCTCACATCATAATGTCATAGTGTTGCTAATGAATATTGCATCAACTTAACATCCATCAGTCCATCACTTTAAAATACTTTAAATATCATCCAAATATCTCATTCTATCTCATGACGTCACAATGTCCCTGTAAAATGCCTGGTTTCCGGCACCGTTCCAAGGCTGCACGCCGTCCAAGCCTTTCGACGCCGCGCCGTGGTGGATCTCACCCGGGCCTTGGAGGCGTCCGGCACGGGCGTTCCGCAGCTCAGCTGGGGCCTTGGTTGTGGATGGGAAAATCGGGGCGCAATGGGCTAAAAATGATATGTGGGTTAGATATATCTATGTCATTTCTATGTCTATAGGTATCATGATGTATCTCTCTCTTCTCTCTCTATATAGTATATATATATATTATATACATATATAATTCCCATTTCATGTATCAAAATCATCTAAAATCGATAAATATTTGGAAAAAACTTAGAACGCCTCGACTGATTATGACTGATGGTTTGCATACAGTTTCCTTTTAGACTTTGGACTGTGCTCCTTTGGTAGGCAAAGCCCCGCTTTGACTTTAGGTGAAAAGCTGCGAAACATCGCTAGCGAAGAGGTCTGCTGAAGGGATGCTGGTGGTATCCAGTCTACACACAACTTGCGGTATGAACAAATCGTGTGATTGATGCTTACTTGCGGGATTGGCTCAGAATTATTGAAGCCTCAAAGGCAATTCCTCAACAGCAAACACGAGTAATTTGAGGTGACCACTGCGTTGGGTGAGACCTCAGGCTCAAAGGCTGGATGCGGAAACAGATCTTATGAGCTGAGCTGGGTGGCACATTGACCTTGCTGCAAAGCAACCACCAAACAAATGGGTCTTTCGGTCTTTCTAAACATTGGACACCTCAACAACCTATCAACATGGAAGCTGGGGTACTCTATCTCAAGGAAAATACACTTTGACTTTTAATTCCTAACTTCCAAGACCTTTCTGTGGCTTGACCTCAGTTGTGCCTGGTGGAAGATTTTGGCTCCACTGCTGGGCACGTCTTGGGCGGTGCATCGCTCAGTAGCCGTCATGAGGCTGGGACCAAACGCAGGGGTAGAATCTGAGTAGACCAGTTGCCATTGGCCCGGTATTCAGTATTCCATAGGTGCCAAGAACTAGAGGCTCAACGTGCTTTGCTTTGGTGATGTTGGAGGTGTTGATTGAACCTCGCAAGAAACCATCGGCTGCGACCCCAGGCCCCCAGTCACAGCCCTGGCTGGCCTGGCTGCGCTGCTGCCATGCTTGGAGGCTCTTCCGAAGGCCGCCATGAACTGCTGGGGGTTGTCGAGTCAGGATGGAGTTCAGGTAGAGCACATTTCACTAGCAATGATAGCAATGTGGATCGGAAGCAGTGTTTTTTTCCTCCCGACTTTGGCATGGGAGGCAAATAGCGGCCTCACTACACTGGAGCAGGAAGAATTGGCTTTTATGAAGAGTCTCTTGGAGCCATTGGAGTCGGAAAAGAGGTTGGCTTCGGGTTTTGAACCTCCATCCCCATCTAAAGTGAAACATCTCTAAAATTTCTTGGCGAAGCAATGTGAACTCGGTCAGTTGTGACGAGAGGCATCCTTCGAAGTGGATATGTACGAAGAGATTTACCAAAAAGCGGGGTGCTTGCTGTTCTTGCAAAAGGGATCACAAAACCTTGATAGATCACAGACTCTGCATCCTCCGTTTCTCACTTCTGAGGTTCCTTGAAGCGTGAGATGGATGATGCCTCTCAGCAAGCACTGGGGTCCATTGAGATACACTGAGATATGCATAGTCAGCATTGGCAACATTGCTACATCATCACATCTCATCACGTTCACGTGCACTTTGGTGCATTGACATCGCTGTCACAAGTCATACGCAAAACATGAGGCCTCCGACCCTGTGCATGATAGCTTGCACGGGCAAGAGAAGGCCATCCGGAAAGCGTACAGCTACCTGGCATGAGCTGCAGCTTTCAACGGACTTGGAGTTTGATAAGAGAAAATCTGAGAAGCAGACTGTAGTCTGCTTTTTTGATTTCTTTTGTATGTTTTGTTGGTTTTGAATGGTTTTGACATCTGATGAAACTGCCAAACCCATGCTTGTTCTGGAACATGCTGGTTGACCCCCCTGGAGAGACCTCACTGCAAACGCCATGTGGCGATTTGCCAAGGAAATATTGCCCGTAGATTCAAGCGCAATATCTTTGATGATCAGGCGCTGGTGAAAAATGTTGGGCCAAGGGAGGAGTTTCACACTTTGGCTGTTGATTGTCTTTGATGGCAGCTTTTGTGTTTCAGTGTGGAATCAACACCATGCGTTGTCCTGTCATTGCATTGTTGAATTTTTGGCTAGTCCAGATAGATCTTGCATGATCTTCAGGTGAAGTTTGAGTTCCAGATGCGCGTCTTGAATCTAGCAAAGGACGGACATTTCATGGCGGCCGCGGAAGAAACACATTCTTGGCTCTTTTGCAAGAATTGTTCTGTGTTTCATAGGAAAGTCTTGAACTTCACGTCGATACTGGAACTTTTGGGAAACCAACATGCAGAACTGATTCTTGTCCGTCTGAGGAAGCCCTGATGAAGGGCGATGGTCTGGGTGCAGAAGGATGGGCTGATGAAGATGAAGACGAGGAGAGATATTTGACGCAGCTGTCCAATCCAAAATCAGCGTGTGGCCAACCTGGAGACTATTGGAGACTTCCAAACCCCTTGGATCGTGCCAGTTAGTTTATTGGGTTATATTGGGTTTTTGGGTTGCTCTTGATGCTGTTGGGAGACAAGTGGGAACGATTTTTCATGGATAGAGCTTGGTGCCACCATCCTCAGGATGAGAATGCCACTAAAGGTCCTGGCAGAGAACTGCTGCAATCTGAGACACAGATGTTTCAACCAGCCAGAATTGCCGAGTGTGCAGGTATGATCTCCAATGACTACATGGTGACTACATGGAAAACAGGAAGCAATTTGTGCCAATTCTCTTCTCCACAGTACCCGGCAGTGCCACCACCCCAGGCCCGGAGGGAGTCGATCTAGCGATGATATCTTGAGCCTTGGTGGCAGCTGGTGCTTGTCCCTTGACTCCTTCACTCACAACTGCCATGGACTCAGGAAGCAAATCCACGGCTGGCAGGACAGGGCTCTTCAGGGTCGCATTCACAGGCGGCAACGGATGAGGGCAGGACATGCCAAGCCACATCATTTAGTTGCTCCTAGTGAGACAACTCGTTGACCACTTCAACCTAAAGTCAAAAAACTCTGGTACTGCAGGAGTTTGCGCTGGAGGAAGGGATTAGGTTTGATGATCCGGACAAGGCCGCCGGTCTGTGAGAAGTTTTAACTGCCACATACGGTCATCTTGTGGGCATTCGTGGGACTCACGACCCCAAAGATGGCAAGTGAGAAGCTGACAGTTTGTTGATGTTTGATTACGGAGGAGTGCCTGAGTCTTGCATTTATGAGACCCTCTCAACCCCATGAAGTTGACCATCCTTTGATCTCCATTTCAACCTGTCGATACCTGTCGTATTTGCATAGTGCTTCAAAGTGGTTCTGATTCAACGGAATTCTCCTTCTGCGTTCAGGAAACAACTGCAGCAGGGTCAAATTCAGTACATATTGAACCCCCGCGATGATTGTTGTACCCATTGGCCCATTGGCTTGAAACAGTTCTAAACACATCAAAGTTGGGGGTTGGAGGCCCCTTCTAGGGATTCTCTGAGGGTGGAAAAGACATGGAAAGACAGACCAATTTGGGTATACATAAAATGGCTCAATGCTCAACACCCAGACAGTGACCCTTAGATTCTGGCCACATTCTCATTTTTCATAGAAAACATCCAATGTTTTTGGCACCGAGCGACAAGAGGCCTTCTTCATTGGTCACACGCAGCATGGCTATCGGGATGCCTTCGCGGGCAACTGGAGTCAATTTCTCCGGGAGGACGGGTGGTGTGGTGTGGGCGAAGGTAAGATGACTCTGCAGATGACTGCAGCTGTGATGACAGCTGTGGGTCTGTGAGTATCTGTGAGTTGTGGGTGTGGCAGATTTTGGGCAATCCCAATCCCTGTGTGGTGAAAACTGTGAAAACTTACTGAAGATTGAAAGATTTGAAAGTCGAAAGATCGCCAGCAACTTGTTGGAGTTTTACATAGTTTTACACTTTGAAAACTGAGACCAAGTGGCCGGCACCTGACGGATAAGAACACACCAGAGCCTTGAAGGGGATCAAAGACCAAAGACAAGATACTGCGGTTTAAACAGTTTAAATTAGTTTAAACCTATAGCAACTTGGTTGAGCTCAGTAGCTCAAGCCTCTCTGGCAGGAACTCTCGGACCTCTGGCCGGCGGCCTCCGGATTACGGTCCGGGAACTCGGTCATCGGTCGTTGGTAGATTGGCTGAGCATGGCTGAGCCATGTCCTTTTCCTACGGGTTGATCGAGGGGTTAGCTTCAGCAAAGTGATGATTCAATGGATTTAAATGGTACCCTCTGGTAATTTAACATGGCTATGGAAAATCACCATTTTTAATGGGAATATCCACTATAGATGGCCATTTTCAATAGCTATGTTAGTCATTACCAGAGGGTATCCTTCAGCCTGGACGGGTTAGACTGGTCAGCTTCAGCCTGGAGGTACCAAGTGGAGCTGGACGGCAGCGCCAGTAGTGAAGCCCGCGCCCACTCTCTGCGCAGCGGAGCTCAGATCTGACAGCTTGGTGAAGTGTTGAATCACGACATATGGCAAGTGGGCCAGATGTGTACCAACACTTTGGACATGTTAGCATCTTCCATTAGATGAGATAAGATAAGATGAGATTAGAATAGAATAGATAGATGATAGATACATTATGATACATTATACATTAGAGATAGATTATGATAGATAGATTATGATAATTTCATTATAGATTATGATACATCTATTATCATTATGATAGATAGATTATGAACATAATTATAATCAGATGATCATTATTATGATACATTAGATGATTGTATTAATCACCAGAGATAGATGATTACCATCCTCTGGTTTCATTTTGAAGAAACCCGCAGGCCTGGCAGAACAGGCCCGGCAGCTGGCGCGCGAGGCCCTGGCCGAGGTGGCGGGATTTCTACATCGCTGTGGCGCCTCGGTGCTCTCGGTGAAATCTGTGGGAAATCTGGTGGAATCTGGAAGAAATGTCCAGAAATTTCTGGTTTCTTTCGTTTCATGTTGAAAAAAAAGTCTATTCCAAGAAATTTCGAGCTGTTTTTTTTACTGAAGGAGACATCTATTTCATGAACTTTCATCGATTTTTGTTTTTTTTTGGGAAGGAGTTGCTGGAGTTGAGATTTCTGATGTAAAGGAATTGACACCTCAAAATTCTGCAGAGTGAATATTTGTATTTTCTCCATATATATTCTCTCTCTCTCTCTATATATAATTATATATATAATGAATAATTGAATGGAATTGAAGGTCTTGTGAGAGTTCCAAAGCTTGAATGCATGGCCATGCGCTTTTTGCGAGGTGGTCGGGATCCTCCCCTGGCCGGGCCTGTGCCGGAGAGTGGAAACACAGCAGCCTGGGTAGACGTGCACTTGAAGGCACGACTTTGCTGATTTCTGTGGCTCCAAGGGTGATATCATTGGCAAACATGGCCCACTTGTGATTCCAAAGTTCCAAATTAGGAAGCAAAAAAGACTACTCAACTACTCATAAGATGCATTCATAATTTATCCCCATTTATGTATAATTAACAAATGGTTTTCATTGACATGCCATTTCTTTGTATGTAGGGTTTGGCGTTGAGTCCAACGCCTCAGGTGTCTCGGAATCTCCGCACCTTATTCGCCGGGCATTCCACAGCGCTTGAGTCTTGTGCCATGGGGGCTGATAGAGAGGCCGATATCCGATACGAAGAGCCGCGGGATCCCAAGGCAAATCCAGCCGTAGGGCCGTAGCACATACTGTACTCTGGATCAATAGCTGAGCATAGGATATATGATACAAGTTAAACTCTAGGAAGCAGGAGTAACATAGAGTAACAACAGACAAAGACATATCCTCTGCACGGTTTAGATCCGATCAATTTCCAATTTCTTTCCTTGACGTGTACTAATACCCGTCAGAGCACGATGAGCAGCACTTGCTTCCCAAAGAAATGGGATTGCAAAGGTGCTCAGCAAATGTTGATTTCTCAAAGGTGTCCTCTCAAAGGTTCTCCATCATATCCATCCACAGCTAAAAAAATCCTGGGCGACAAAAAACTCTCCATCAACGCATTCCACCTGAAGGGTTTGCTCTTGGTTTCACCAGAAATGGGTACATCCCGAGACATGGGTACTTCTACCCTCCACCTGTGGACGGGATCGGGACCCATCGGGACCCTATCATTTGTGGCAACCTTCACCAGCATGATCGAACTGAAGCGTGGATTTACGGTCAGTAACTAGGATAATTATATTCCGTGCTGATCCCAAGATAGATCCAAACATATGTCCAGTTCCAGCAATCCCAATAACCATATAAATCTAACTATAATCTAAATACAATATTCCAAATATCCATACATCATCCTATTTAAATCATGTAAATCATTGCATATATATTTATATATAATTACATACACAGATTATTATAATACATACATTGACATCCGTACGTACGTACGTACGTACGTACGTACGTACGTATGTACATACATGCATAGATACACAGATACACAGATACACAGATACATAGATACATAGATACATAATCTAATCTAATCTAATCCAATCCAATCCAATCCAATCTAATCTAATCTATCTACCGTTCTATCGTTCTATCTATTTCTCTCTCTCTCTCTACACACACACACAGCTTACACACACACAGCTTACACACACACTGCTTACACACACACTGCTTACACACACACTGCTTACACACACACTGCTTACACACACACTGCTTACACACACACTGCTTACACACACACTGC
>Ga0126342_10012990_pt1 | contig 14796 bp, 11 predicted proteins | sample Cyp1metagenome_FD_92528 | JGI IMG/M metagenome (GOLD analysis project Ga0126342, IMG submission 92528) | Coral microbial communities from Lord Howe Island, Old Settlement Bay, Australia - Cyphastrea 1 metagenome | ecosystem: Host-associated > Invertebrates > Cnidaria > Coral ... | reverse complement strand
TATATATTATATTATATATTATATTATATATTATATTATATATTATATTATATTATACTATATCATAGTATATGACATTATATTACAGTATATTATGTTATATCATATTATTCTATATCATATTACATTATATTATACTATATTATATTATATTATATTATACTATATTATGTTATATCATATTATACTATATCATATTACATTATATTATATTCAACTATATGTATATGTTATTATGTTTATAATGTATGTATATATATATATGTAATGTGTACGTGTTGCAGTTTCATTATATGCATGTACTGTATAGACTGTATTTATATATATATATGTGTATGTGTTATTATATAAGTGCGTACCATCTATGAAAGAGTCTAACACTGCATACCTATCAATTCCTTGCAGCCTGCGGGGGTTGTAGTCGATCAATGATAACCAATGGCTGCAATCAACATGTCTTTTTGGTGTGGCCTCCAAGCTTTCGTCCATCGGACGAAATCCATCGCAAAGCAATGGTACGGTGGTGATCTTGCTCTTAAACGCCGTGGCCTCAGAAATTATGCATGGCCCCACTGGTTGGGTCTCACCTGGATGACATGGGTGCTGTCCTTTACAGAGAAACATGGAAATTTCGCCCATCCAAACTTCAACACTTCGGTCCCAGTGCGCAGGGTTTAGAGGTGCCCATTATGAATTTGTCTCGGTCTATAATGGTCTATACCAAGTTCAGCAACTCTGATCCTTGGCTGATTTGTCAGAGACCTGTGACCAAACAAACATCAGAATAGAAACATGAAACCAATTCCCTCAGCATTTTCCAAGAAACCCATCAGAATCTAAAAACCGCCCGCCCCAAAAAATGTTCGCCACCCAGGCACAATTTCCCCGGCGCACCAGACGCGCTTCAACAGCTCAGGGGTTAGAACCACCACCACCGAACGGCTGGAGGAGCGCACAACGTCAAAGAGAAAGTCCAGATTTTCCAGCTGATCGCAGTCCTCGGGGATGATTTCCTTCAGAAAAAGAAGCGAAACCTTTCTACTGGGTGGTGCTGCAGTTCGTTAGCTAAGTTGGTTTCTAAGTCCAATAACTATATGGCTTATAGGTTTTAAATAACTATATGGTTTTTGTTGGTGATATATCTATAGTTAGTGGGATTATAACACATTTATAACTGGGGGGGCACCACCTTGTAGGGATATACTTATGATAACCCATTAATCATTAATGATTGTGATTTCTGGAATGATTTCCTGGATCATATCACGAATCGTAAGTGGTTTATGTTTAACCTTGGCTAGTCCCCGATTCCCCTTGCTATTCGTGGATTATCCCCTTGATAAATGGGTGAAGTGATATGGGTATGGATCAATACCTATTAATACCATTTTTAGGGGAATGAACACATTTACCAGCTATTTTGATGTTCACCAGGGGTACAAGGTTTTGACACACTGCCATATGAACTAATCCCAGTTACCACGTACGCGGCGTACTCGCCTAAGGGATGATAATCCAAGTGCTTTTTTACCTGGAAACTATGGAAGTTCTTATGAAAAAAAATGGGCTGAAGCTCGGTTTTTGTTGGCTTCCCTTCTACGGCAAGCCGAAGAAAATTGATGCCTTCTCCAAGATTCATCACTGGTTGGTGGTTGACCTACCCCTCTGAAAAATATGAAAGTCAGTTGGGATGATTATTCCAAATATATCGAAAAATGAAAAATGTTCCAAACCACCAACCAGATCATTGGGGGACTGTGGGACTTGGCCGTTGCATGTTGCTACCAGTGCTTTCAAGTCATCCAGATCTGGTCTAGAAACATCCTGGCAGCCCGGCTTGCCACCAAAGGTTCCAAGAAGACTTTGGCCTTGCTATGCCTCAGTTCACAATGCCAATGCAATGGCAGGTTCAACGGATTTCAACTGACATCTAAACACAAAATCAGGATTCTTGTATGCTATTGTCTGTCAATACAGAATATACACAAAATTATGTTCGGCCATTTGGGTATGATTTCCCGTTTTTTAACCATATGATTCCAGGGTTCAACGGCTTCGGGAGAACAGGCTTCGGTCGTTTTTTTCAATTTGCTCAGTAATATGTAACATATCCATATGGGCCCATGGCCGGGTTTCCGGATGATCAAAGGTTGGAGTGGCTGATTTTTTGTCTCCAGCTTTTGGTCAATGAATTCCATGGACTCCCTTGCGACTTTGCAGCTTTTTGTTGCCCATAATTGCCCTAATGTTCCAACACGTATGACCAATCTTCTTATTCCCCAACAGTACTTTTTTGGATCTCAAATAACAAAAAAATCGGAAGGAACTTTGCTTGTTTAGCAAAGGTCTGACCCCTGAACTCACGGCAGAATTCATCCCATGACCCCGTTTGGAAGGGTGAAAACAGAGCTTTCTGGCAACACGTCATGTGATCGGCAAAACCGAGGCAGTGAGCTGGGGGATGTCCCATTTGACCGGTCGTTGCTTGGCAACCCCGTTGGTTAGTATGTCCCTTATATTCCCTTAGACAAACCGAACAATATCATCTCAATGGGTGATATAGCCAATAATATCATATGTATTCATATGTCCCTATTGTAGCTAGTGAAAAATCACTGTTTTGGGGCGGGAATTCACCAGTGTATCCTTGTATCCCAATAAGAATGGTGGGCTTTAGAAACTACCAAACATCATGTCGTTGCTATATCCATTTCTATATCCCATTGATATCCCGTGGATATCCCATTCCATCCAATTACTATGGTTGGTGGGTGGGGGTGGCTCCACATTATGTTGGCTGTAATCAAGTTAATATCCCATTAGATCCCCATTATACATCATTATTCCCCCTATAGTTTTGGCGATTTATCCCATTTTGATTTTTCGTACCCCCCACATTCCTAGGAAATCACTGCTAAACAAATCCGACTTTATCCCTATTCATATGCCTGTAAATCAAGTAATCCCCATTACATTGAAATACCATGAACGTGTCTTCGTAACCTATCGAACTCTACCATAAACCCAACAAAAAAGTCTAGGTGCACCAACTGAGCATAAATCAACCATACATCCCCATTATTTCTTGGTGAAATCAGAATAAAAAATCCCCATCTTTTTCATGATGAAATCGCCATGTCTCCATATGTGAAATCACCATCGTTTTGGTGAAATTTGCCAGGCGCATCAGGTCGCCAGACCCATGAACCACCCGGCCTGGACAAAAAGATCTTCATCAGTCGGCACAGGGAACCAGCTCCAGCCTGCATCAGGATGGCAGGATGTGTAGGATGTTTTTCCATGGCACAGGAAAGGTCGCCCCCCCAAAAAAAAACAAGAAACCATTGGTTGTTGAACCCGCACAACAAAGGATTTAACACATGATTTCACCAATTTAACCAACCAAAATTCTGCTTGAACGATGGATTTATCGTTGATGTACCATGGGTTTCTTTTTTTTCACGAGTTTATCATGGAAATGTCACGCAGAATCAGGATTCAACCAACCCCAAAACTGGGGTCAACCTTGCATAACTGGGGACATCAGGGGGCCTTTCCGAAGCTCAAAACCAGTTCTTATGGATGCGGCAGTCAGTTGATTCTAGGAAATGATCTGGTGATGATTCAGCCGCCAATTTGGGGGTTCCGGGTAGCCATGGGTAGCCTATCTTCAGATCATTTCAGATCCATATCTTTGAATTCTTCATTCAGATCCCTTGATATTCCCAGTTCTGTTGTTGATATCCTCCCCGAATGAAACGCTTCCGAAACGAAACGGTGGATGCTATTGGATCATGAAATGAATTGGAGCCGCAAAATTGGAGGATTTTTTGAGGGATACCCATCAAACTAATAGGTAAATCAACTATAAATGGACCATTTTCCATAGCTATGTTAAATTACCAGAGGGTAGATTGCTTCAAATAATGTTCCTTGTCTGTAACCATGTCCTTTATCCAAACAAATGGGTTTTCTGGTTCATAACGTCGTTGAGGAAGATTTCCACCCCCTTAAAAGACCTAGAATTGACCGGACATGCCGACAATAGGCGTATTTGATAAATTCAGCAGACAAATGACAAGCTTTGCAATTTGAAAAACCTCGCCAGATCATAGTTTGGGCCCCGTTCCTTCAGTTTTGACAACAAATTGCTAACATCCATTGATGAAAAATTGAAAAGCATGGATGACAACATTTCAGCCAGAGGAATTGTGTGCGAATATGGGTCAGCAACTGCCAAACATGTGAAAGTCCTGTCCAAAACCAGGATTTCCAGCGCGCTGAAGGGCCTTGTGATGACAAAGAAAAATGCCAAAACGTTGCTTGGGTTTCCTGAGCTTTTCGCAGTGGGGATACGGCGGATTGGTCCTGGGACTTTTCATAAACCCACGCGAAAACCATGTCAAAATTCCCTTGAAAAAATGACACTTCAAAATGGCTCTAGGCCCACAATTTCAAACAAAAAAACACGAATCAACCATTCGACTGGGTTTTAGGGGCATCCAAATTTGACCAAGACCTAACTGGATTCAAAGACCTGCTGGAAACCATTTGTTGGTCAGTGGCTGAATCTACGGGTTGAAACACCAAGTTCATAGCTCAACTCTTCAAACGCAAACGGGGCCAGCCCACATTGCATGGGGCAATCCAACCTACCCACATACTTGGGTGGAGGTCGACCATGGCGTGCCGATGGTGCAAGGTATCATTGTCCGCGTCCAGAGCATCATCCTCTGGTCGAATTATATGAAAAGCAACTAACAAACACATCCCGATTTACAACACGCAACGGTCTTTGGAATTTCAAGCACGTCCGATTTTTTTAAACCAAATCTGGCAATGGAATAAAATGCCTGCCCCAGCAGGTAACCTACCAACCATTTTTGGATCGAGTGTGTCAAGATCTTGGTACGGGGGCAGAGCTTTGTTACAGGTTTTGAAGGGAAACTGACATATTAGGGGCCGGGCGTGTGTGTGCGTGCGTAAGTGTGTAGGTGTATATGTGGGTGTGGGTGTAGGCCAAAGGGGTGTCCTTCCTTTTCTTCCCTTCTGTTCATTATTCCCTCTTTCTCCTCCGGTTTCATTTCATCCTGGTTTGAAAAAAGAGACGAAGAGAAACATGGCTATTTTGCTGGGTTCAGGCATCCTGATGAGGAAACCCAGCATCCGAAACAGCAAAGAGACAGAGAGATTTCTTCCTTTTCCATCCTTTTCCTCCTTTTCTTTCCCTGAAAACTCCAGCTATGGAACTCCACAAGATCTGCGATTGGATCAGGATGTTCACATGAGCCGATTGGGGCACATCCAAGGCATCCAAGGTGGCGTGTGGGGGTTGGAAATGTCGACCAGAACCCCAGTCAATCCACAGATAAAAAAAAATGCAATTTTATTGAGCTACTTGTATATGCACATGTACATACAAATGTTCTGTGTATCTATCTTTATTTATATATATATATATATTATGTATATATATAATGTATATATATATATGAATACATACAGTAAAAGAAATATAAATGTATATTCTCCTATGCACACATAAACGTATACATATATATATTATATATATAATATGCATACACATGTCTATATGAAGCATTAGCCTTCTCCGAGCATCAACCTTTGTTTCGGCGAAGGAGTTTTGGTTGTGTGGATCACCTGGTGCCATATACCCATGAAAAAAAACGCAAGAACCTACACTTGTTTGCCCACAAATAACCTCAGTTGTAGAAAATGCAACATTCATTCACACTGCGATGGTTGTTGACATGCATCTAGAAAATCGATGAACAAAATATTGAGCAATGCCCATCTCCGTTGGTTGTGCTTGGTAGTACATGAATACATAAACACATCTAAGAGATATACGGAGAAGCATTATTTACATATTTAAAGATACTCTGGCTATATTCATGCACACACGTGTCGTGAAGTTTGCTAGACGACTACAAGCCCATTTGCTGCTTGATGATCGTTGATGACGCCGTTCAATGATCCCCAAACATCAGGGTTGATGCTTCATCCCAGATACCAGGGGTGGCAGGGTGGCAACGGGGTAGACAAATATAAACAGCTAATCAATGGATTTCTTGTACATATTATATATATACATATTATATATATATATATATTATATCAATCATACATACTATATATATATATATATCTACACACAAGAATTTATAGGCAGAGAGAGAGAGAGAGAAAGATCTGAGTGCGTGTGCTGTGCGTGCGTCCGTGCGTGCGTGCGTGCGTGCGTAGGTACGTGTGTGGGTGTGTGTGTGTGTGATCCCAAGTGCAACGTGCGGTATTTGTCGTGTCGTGTTCCGCCACATTCCGCCACAAAGTTTCCAGTCAAGCATCAAATGGGACCAAATAGGCATTCCAAGAGCCAAAAAACCAGGCACCACCAGGCCCACCACCGGTACACAAAGCAGCCAGCCTCAGCGAAATTGGATCAATTTTTTACCCTCCGGGAATCATAAATGGGTGATGTTCCATTGCCACATTAGGGTAAGGGCTGCAAATTCACCCTACAATTCCTGGAAAGCACCCATGACTCCGACAGAACAAAGAACATTCGAACCAGCAGGGCGTGTGTGGGATCCTGTCGGCAAAAATCGAGGTTTCACCAATCATTTGCCATGGATTAAATGCTTAAAACCATCACTGGTTGGTTGTTGAGCCCTACCCCTCTGAAAAATGATGGACGAATCGTCAGTTGGGATTTTCTGAAATTCCCAACTGAATGGAAAGTCATAAAATGATATAAAATTCCATGGTTCCAGTCACCAACCAGATCAAATCCCATGTCAAGATCAGATGATCACCATGAAATCTTGGAGGTTTCGACAATCCAATTTCTGACAAACCCAGTTGCCATAGCGAACTGGAAGCCATTGCCCATTTGGAGGTTTCCCAAACTAGGGGTACCCCCAAATCATGCAAAATTAGACCATTTAAGTATTGAAACCTATGGTTTTTGGGGATCCAATATTTTAAGAAGAAACACCTATGTAGTAAATTAGTTGGATGTATTTACCTAGTCAAAATGGTGATGTTCCATGGCTATGTCGATTTACTGGAGGGTAAAGTTTACACTCTGAGCCTCTGGTAATCAAACATAGCTAGCTGTAAAATCATCCATTTATATAGTTCGATGATTTTCTCGGCTAGAAACCTCCATTTGTGAGGGATGTCCCATTGCACTGCTTGATTGTTAGTCTATTCTGCCGTTGGTCAAGAAAACCCTCCCTGACTTGCCAAACTGACTTTCCTTCAAAGGGAAAAACATGTCGTGAGTTCTTACGTGGCCAAGCCATCTCAATCTAAAGAGGTCAGAGGTCTCGGTTTTCATCCCATTTTCCCAAATGGCATTTTTTAAGCTAAAGGTCACCCAGATATGGGTCTGATGGTCTGTCTGAAAATAAAGAACCTCAATTCCATCCCATTTTCCATACGAAACTTGCCAATTTGCAGGAGAAATGTCTCATTTTCCCTCCCACACCTGGGCATGTGGCATTAAATTTGGATCTGCCTCAGGGTGCCATTCAAAAAATATCACAGATTCCAAATAAAGTGGATGAAGGAATGGGAAATTGAAAACTCATCTTCAGCAAATCCATATTCCATGTCTTCGCTGAATTTTGTCCAATATGGTGACCTCATATTACCTGCGAACCAAAAAAAAACTGGATGATCTCACAGTTTTCCATCCTGGTTCTATGTCTTAAGTTTTTTTTGTATATGATGATCATGAATATATGAAACACTTGACCATATGTGAACATAACATGAATATGAAATTGTAAACAGCATTAATGTACAAAACACATGTTATCATAACATTAAGAAATGAATCATTCAGCGATGATTCCCTCATTTTTCGCATCAAGTTACCCAAAGCTTCAGATGATGTGTCGATGTTGATCTCCAGCAGCGGTGCGGCGCCCAATAAGATCACCTTTTTGGGCAAACGTCCAAAAGAATGGCACAGAGTGGGGGATGGTACACATGGCATTGGGTGAATCCCACAGAAAACGATGATAATAAATCATTGTAATCATGGGATAGTCACAATAAATATATGGGATAGTAATAGCACTAGCACCCATGGTGCCCATGGTGATTTGGGATGGTTTAGGCTTTAGGGTTTACGTATATTGACCCAAAAATTAACGTTTATATTACCACCATTGGATCCCACATGGTCCCATGCTTTTACGCCTTACCCGCATCGAAGTCACCAACAGAAAGCCCGTGAGAAGTAGTTCAATGTAGTTGGCTTCTGTGCTTCGCCAGGGATACTTCCGGCTTTGCAACGCCATGGAGATCCTAACCGTGAAGCACCGAAAATGGCGCCGTTGCGCATGCGGGCATGGCGAAAGGAACGTTTGGAAATTTAAAAAGGTGTCCACGTGTCAATGGATTGGTTTGAGGGAAAATCGAAACCGGAAACCATGGTTTTTCCTATGAAATATGATGGTTTCTTGAAAATGTTCCCTGAAACCAATCCATTGAACATTGGATTTGTTGATGGGAAAAATATGGTGGAACCTGAATATGCATGGATTACCCTCTGGTAATCAAATGTGGCAATGGAAAATCACCCATTTATAGAAAATCAATAGCCATTCCAGGATCCTAAATTGGAGGTACCTACCATGTATAAGGCCTATTTTTCAGGCCTAAGTTTCAGGGAATATCCCCCCAATTCATATGGCCCAACATAACCAATGGTACGTCACAACGTACCTCCATGTATTGGATCCGACGAAATTCCCATTGAGAAAATGTTTACCATCTGGCTATTTAACAGTTCGCCATGGAAAATCACCATTTTTGATAGGTCAACCATCTATAAATGGGTCATTTTCCATGGCTATGTTAGTCATAACCAAAGGGTAAATCCATGGTTCGCAGCGAAAAAAATCGCCCTTTTACCGGTGATTTCCAGCAGCAAACCGTGGAACGAAATCTATGCGGCTGCGTCGGCTGCGTCATCCCGCAACTCGATGTGAAACCCCAGTGGATTCGTCCATGTTCTAGCCGATTCTAGCCATAAAACAAGAACATGACCCAACTCAACATTCATTTCCAACGTATTTCTCGTCCCGTTTTTCTTGCCATGTGAGCTACAAACTATAAATCAACACAGGGGTTCCGTTCAAAAATGTCCACATTCTTCGAGGCGCCACAAGCCAAGACACTTGACCGATATCATATCTCTGGACAAGGCAAGATAGTGTTGGTCATACCCTCTGGTAATTTAACATAATTATGGAAAATCACCATTTTTAATGGGAAAATCCACTATAAATGGCCATTTTCAATAGCTATGTTAAATTACCAGAGGGTAGTCATATATGCTAGATTTGTACATAAAATGGCTGGCTAACATGTGTTAACATCCCCAGAAAAATGTTGATCAACTCCCCCAATTCTGGAGAAAGCCGAGCAGAGTTCAAGACCCTCTGTCAATATTCTGGTTAGGAACGGGATTCCCACTTCATATGATGATACCTCCCAATATATTGAATGGTATAACTATATAACCCGTAAAAAATAATGATGAAATCCTCATTTTTACATAGTCAATCATAAACCAACCATAATTTGCCAATGATATCCCCATATTTGTCATTGCTTAAAAGCCATGTAAGATACATGTTTTTGTCTTTATATGTAATCATCCTGAAGTAGATAGAAGAAAGGATTTCCAAACATATTTCCACTTTAGTGAGGACGGCTTGAATTTTCCATATTCTATCTACGCAACTATATATTTATCTTGGTAAATTATAACGACCTCACTGTTCTCCCTCACTGGAATCATGGTTTCTAAGGGAAATCATCTCCAAATGGCCGAACTATTTAGGTTAGTGAAATATTACAATTTACCCAGATTTATACACATGTATATATACATATAAAGGTGATATGAAGGACGGACAAATCTTTATTTTCAATGGCTTCACGCATCTCTCGGCCAAGGCTCAAGAGCACCATTCCCATGAAGGGCACCTGCACCTCTGGTAACTTCACCAAGAGAACGGGCAACAAGGCGATGAGGCCATTGCGGTACAACAAGAAGAGGCCGTAATAGAAACCTGAGTGATACGGTGGGTGGAAGAAATCCTGCACCACCTTGGATGGTTAAACCCTATAAATAATGGGATAAACCACCTATCAACTGGTGCAGGTAAACTCACATAATGACATAGCGACATAGTAAATCACCATTTTTTAGATGGAAAAGCATCGAACTAAATGGGTCGTTTTCCACATCGTTAATTTATTGGAGGCTATGGCGTCAAAATGGGTTATGAACGGGTTATGAATATGGACTAAATATACATACTATATATATATATACTATATATGTTTAGATGAAGTGAAACTGAGTCATCAAAACTAACCCGCTTTGATTGGTTTATTGCAGGGGGTTATACTCACTGTTGATCTTTCAAAAGCTACATTTTCAGGCAGGTAGAAGGGAACAGATCCTTTTGGTGCTCAAAATGTAAGAGAACTGACCACAATGAGCCATGGTCAATAGGCCCGAACTCTTTTAGGGGTCAAACCCAAGAATAAACCCAAGAATAAACCATCCCCAGTATGACCAGAAATGGCTTCCGCCAAGGGTAGAGCATGATAGAGCTATATTGGGTCTACCACAGCACGATCCAAGCCATGTCCAGGGGCAGTCCGGTTTGAAGCGATGGAACAGGAAGCGATAGCGATGCACCAGGCGCAGACCCCGGCCACTGGCGATGCGCGAAGGAAAGGTCACCGTGGCGTAGGTCGCCCAGCAGAGCACCAGGAAAGGCTGCAGCAACCCCACCATGGCCAGCACCATGAGCAACACCTTGGATGAATATGGCAAACTGTCTGGGGCCCCCAGTCGAGCTCAGTCGTGTAAAAAGAAACGCCTTATTTCAGTGGCTGAATTAACTATGGTTTATGGTAGATACCCTCTGATAAACTAACATAACTATGGAAAATCACCATTTTCAATGGGAAAATCCACGAACTAAATGGTCATTTTCAATAGCTATGTAACAAATTACCAGAGGGTATAAGGAACTAGTATTCATGGGGGGTTAGCGACCATCCTGTGGCATCTCTTTGGGGAAATTTTTATGGCTCAGGATTCAGGATCCGGAAAACGGGTCGTTTCCTGGACTCATTCGTTGTAGACTGGATGTTGGGAAAATGCGAAAATTAAGTGCCTACATGACCTACATGGTGATATGAGATGTTCTGGAAGCGACATTTTTTCGAAATGCTTTGGGAGGCAGGCCATATCAACTCCGTGAGTTCCTAAAAGGCCCCAAGTGAAAAAAAAAACTGGATCCCAAGAGGAAAACGCTGGATGTGGCCGGGACACGTGCTCATCGGAGTCATAGCAAATAATTCCAGGTTGCGAAACCATCGAAGAGCTGCCATCAGGATTCGGAACACATTGAAACGGCATCAAATTCCTGAGGTGTGCTTCAGTAACAAGTGGCTGTGACATGCTATGACAATGTATGTCTTAAAAAATGGAAAACCCGAAACCCCCATGGTTTGGCATCATGTTTCCAATCTGTTCATGTTCTTCATGGCCACCTGGAACAAAAAAATCAAGTGAGACAAAGCCTGGGATGCTCCTCAAGTTGTGTTGACGTTCAATGTCAACCCCAGTACCCAAGTACTTTAAAAACGTGGCTCTAGCCTTCACAATCTTAAATCGGCTTCATCAAAAGCACTTCCAAACAGGACAGGCTAGAACATAAGCTCACAACAATCCAACATACGAAAATATTTGGGTTAATTGTGGAGGATACCCTCTGGTAGTCAAACATGGCTTGCTGGAAATTACCAATTTTCCTGGATAATTTGCCAATTTAAATGATCATTTAGTTCGGGGATTTTCCAGCCAGCCATGTTTGATTGCGGTGAAATGCTGGTTTATCTTGCCCCTCCTAGCCATGAAAAGTCCATAGAATACTGATTGATAGATATAGATATCCAAAAAAAACAGGTAGCAATCCAATAATCCCCAACTCCCATATTTTTCGTCACCAACTATTGAGTATTATTGAGTAGTATTGCTTCATTATGTAATAATCACCAGCTATACATATTATATATCATATATCATATATCATATATCATATATCATATATCATATATCATATATCATATATATATATATCATCTGCGATTCCCATATATAATCAAATTCCAAGATTGACTAATGGTCCACTAATGGTACACTTACGTATAATAATCCCTAGTTTGGTATCCCAATGAGCAACATCCCAAATGTTCACCAAAAAAACGGGCTTGACAGTAATATATGCATTATAGTAAACCCCCAAAAAATGGAGAAATCGTAAAATCTGAATCTAAAATAGTCATGAATTACTAGATTCATCTTTTCAGGGACTATAACAGGATAAATGATGAACTTTGTTCCATTTTTTTCCCTTCACGAGATCCGAAACTCCGCAATGTGATGGACAGGAAAAAGGCGAAGAGCAACATTCCACAGCGGCTGATGCTGGTGTCCTACGCAAAAAAAAAAAACTGCAGAGCTGATGGATGCCCAAAGCCACGACTGGTGGAGAGAAAAAACTGATTAATTAAAAAAAACACTACCCTCCAGTAATTTGACACTTTGCGAAGTGGAAGCTATGGCCCATCTAGTTCGATTTACCTATTGAAACTGGTGATTGTCCATAGCTTAGTTTACTAGAGGGTAACCACTCCAAAAATTAGGGAATGAACCAATGAAGGATGATGGAAATGCGAAACAAGGTCATACTGTCACGGACATGAGGTCGTAGTCATTCATTCACCAACTATATGACCCCCAACCCCATTAACTATAGTTATATCCATTAACTATAGTCTATAGATGCGTTATATATATATATCCATTCCCATGTCTATAGTTATATATATATATATATCAAGTTCTATGGCGGCTTCCTCAAATTGGGGCATCCCCAAATCATTCATTTTAATATGATTTTCCATTATAAACAATCCGTTTGGGGATCCACCATTTCAAGAAACCGTCCAGCGGCACGGGATGCTGCAGCCGGCTGCTCACACAGCCAATGAGGAAAAAGCAGCCACAGCCTCGGGCGGTGTGAATGGTGTGATGAAAATGATAAATAATAGATAATAATAGTGTATTTTTCATCACACCATGAATAAAAAACCATGGTGTTATAACTGTGTAATTAACATGGTTTTAATAGTGCAATCAATGGTTTGGCGTAAGAAAAAAAACGTTTAAAGCTATAAAGCTATATGATCCAGCACCCCCAAGAATTTACCATGGGTTGGAATCATCAAAATATGAAGGGGTTATTGTTGCTGTACTAACATTACAGGAAACCCTTGTTTTTTCTGCAGATCTTCCCTTCAATTTTATGTGCGTAAACAAAAAATCGTCAAAAATCATGCCGTGAAAGTCATGTTGATAAAAAAAACACCAACCAAGGGTTTCCTGTAATGTTGGTACAGCAATAATAACCCCTGTTTGTTGTTCCAACCAAGGGTTCCTGTAATGTTCCTAACTTGTTGTTGGTTGGAACATGTTCGAACAATTTAGGCTTTCAGAGGGGAAACCAGTTTCCAAATTCTGTTGGGATCATTGGAAAGCCTGGGAATCCATCGTGAATTGGGTCATGGATATTGACAGATTCCTCATACCATTTCTTCGGGAATTTAAGGTGAATTGGGTGACCAAACCATAGAAATGTTGTAGAGTTTGATGTGTGCCATCTGGACAGAACAAACACCTGCGTCAATTCCAGGCACTCTACAAGATTATGTGACCGAATTTGTTTGTTTGTTTTGAAAACCAGAAGCAAGCATGTTAGCCATCATGTTGATCATGTTGAAGTGTACAATGACCTGTCAAAATCTCGAATCAAACCTTCTGTTTGAGCCAATGGGGCCCGCAGTTGGTTCTGAGTACTTGGCACATGGGAAATCATGTGGTTTTTTCCATATCATGATATGTCGTCATCTTTCCAGAAGCCCCTGAACAAAATCTCCATCCTGACCGCCCAGCAAGGCCCAGCAACCAATGGGGCACACCAGCAGTTGGCTGATGAACTTCAACACTGGGCTATCGCTCCCATAGATGCATCCAACCCGGATGATATCGAAATTGAAGGTCCTGAGGCTCCGAGGCTCCAAGGCTCCAGCGAATGACCCAAAGTAACTCACGGACATGGAGAAGGAACCCAAAACTCATGTGAGTATATCATTAAAAAAAAAACATATTGTACATGAAAATAATGATGATGATGATGGTGATGATGAAGATGATGGTGATGGTGATGATGATGATGATGATGGTGATGATGATGATGATGATGGTGAAAGTGATGATGATGATGATGGTGGTGGTGGTGGTGATGATGATGATGATGATGGTGGTGGTGGTGGTGGTAATGGTGATGGTGATGGTGATGGTGATGATGATGATGATGATGGTGATGGTGAAGATGATGGTGATGGTGATGATGATGATGATGATGGTGATGATGATGATGATGGTGAAAGTGATGATGATGATGATGATGGTGGTGGTGGTGGTAATGGTGATGGTGATGATGATGATGATGATGGTGGTGGTGGTGGTGGTAATGGTGATGGTGATGGTGATGATGATGATGATGATGATGCTAATGATGATGGTGATGATGATGATGGTGATGGTGAAAGTGATGATGATGATGATGATAATGATGATGATGATGATGGTGGTGGTGGTGGTGGTAATGG
>Ga0126342_10012989_pt1 | contig 14797 bp, 20 predicted proteins | sample Cyp1metagenome_FD_92528 | JGI IMG/M metagenome (GOLD analysis project Ga0126342, IMG submission 92528) | Coral microbial communities from Lord Howe Island, Old Settlement Bay, Australia - Cyphastrea 1 metagenome | ecosystem: Host-associated > Invertebrates > Cnidaria > Coral ... | reverse complement strand
TATATATATAGGACTACGGTGGCCACCAGCTGCGACTTAAATGCGCCCAGGTGCACCACCGAAGTCCTGCGGGTACGTTTGCACGGGTCCCGGGGAGGTGTCTTCATTGGTCACCGACCCCCCGGGACCCCGGTGACCCCCCGCGTTAGAATATTATAATTATATTATATGAAGTTATACGTCTATACAGACGTGCCACACACACACACACCTACCTCTTTCACACATTGCTCACACACAACTCTCTAATACACAGCTCCCTTACATCGACCTTCATTTTGTGTTGCAGGTGTGGCACTTAGGCACTGGGCTGGGTCTGGTGATGCGCTTGGTAGCGGCTGGTCCGCCGTGATGCCGCGGTCTTTTGTGTGGCAGGCGTGGCACTTGGTAACATCCGCAGCCACTGTGTGTGGCGGGCGTGGCACTTGGTGACATCGACCTTCACTTTGTGTGGCAGGCGTTGCACTTGGTGACATCCACCTTCACTTTGTGTGGCAGGTGTGGCACTTAGGCACTGGGCTGGGTCTGGTCTTGGTCGCGGATGGTCCGCCGTGACAGCGCGGTCTTTTTTGAGGCACGCGTGGCAGTTGGTGACATCGACCTTCACTTTGTGTGGCAGGCGTGGCACTTGGTGACATCGACCTTTGTGTGGCAGGCGTGGCACTTATGGCACTGAGCTGGCTCTGGTGACGCGCTTGGTCGCGGCTGGTCCGCTGTGACGCCGCGGTCTTTTGTGTGGCAATCGTGGCACTTGGTGACATCCGCAACTCTCTCATACGCACCTCTTTAACACAATCTGTCGTCCACCATCTCCACGCAACTCCTCACACACAACTTGCTCACACACAACCTTCTCAAGTAGGCGGGCACGGCTAAGGTGAGCAGACATGACAAGGTGATATCTATAGACGGCGAGGAACAGAGACGACACGAGACGAACGGAGGAAACTGGCGATCTGGGGCTTTCTCTTGTCATCTTGTCTCAGTCTCGTCCGCTCCTCTCCACATCACCTCTCTATCGTTCGGCTCTGTCTCTATAGCTTCCGTTCATCACTCAACATTCGTCTCTTCGTTCCTCATGTCGTAACTCAGTCTCGTCTCCTTCCCATCTCGTCTGGTCCAGGTCGGAGACCCCCGCCTTCGGCGGCCAGACGTCATGGGGACGTGAGAAGGAGACGAGAGGGGCCGCTCATTCCGTGTCCTCCCTCACCCGCGGCCCATGTCACGTTCCCGCCATCCGGCCTCTCATCTCGCCCTCCCTACGGTCGGCCTCGGGCCGGATGGTAAGTGAAGGGAACGTGACGTGACAAGGATAATAAATTTAAGGTGTTACCGTGAATCGTCCAATATCGTCCACTTCATTCAGGTTCTTTTTAATCTAGAAAATGTACATGTGATATATATTTTGTGTGGCTTTTTCCTTATATGTTTTCTCTTATTATGTGCTATTTTTCTTATTCTTATTATTAATTTACTGTTATTTACTTTCTTAAGGTCTTTTCCGTGTCTTTCAATTCTCTTATTATTACTATATACTTGTTTATTACTATTTTACTATTAGAAGAATTATTTTTGGAAACGCAGGGATTATAAATATTCTACTTTCTTAATTAAGATATTAAGCTCTTTTCATTGTTTTATTGGTTTTATATTTGCTGTTCTGGGTGCTTTTTTTTATTATAAAGAAAGTCACAAGCAACTCTCTCACACGCAAGTCTCTCATACGGCTCATACGTGCCTTTTTCACACAATCTGCCTTCCGCCATTTCTTGCCCATTTTCGTTTTCACCTTTCTTTTGCGACGTATTGGAAGAAGTTGACATGTGGGGTTTTCCGGTCCTTTCATTTTAGCATTACAGTGACACAAAAAATGTGTTGGTGGCGTTTGTTTTTAAATGATTTTGATTAGACCCCTGTGATTTGCCGATAACGACTTCACAAGTTGTTTTTCCTATTGGAGATGTGGTGAGCCTCTCGACCTTTCCAAAAGATATGATTCCTTCATTAATGTTGGGCAACATTCTCTCGTAGGCAGTTTTGGGCTGCTTCCCAAAAAGGATACTCATCTTTCTCAATCCCACAGATCCTCCATGATCCCTGACAACTGGGAAGCGTAACATGATGGTACTTATTGTGGAAGCTTCAGGGTGCTCCCAATACGCCTCCCAATGGTACCGCGCAGGCGTGCCCAGCCGCCGCAAGCCATCCGGCTGCGAGCCATCCGGCTGCCAGCCATCCGGCTGCCAGCCATCCGGCCGCGAGCCATCAGGGCCAAGCGGGCGCCGCCACACAGCGCAGGCAACCCCACAAGTGTTCACAGGGAGAAATCAGTCAATCCCTTCCCTCTAGTATCCGGGGGTGCTGGAAAGCCTGGTTTAGAGTTTAGTATTAAACAGATGCATTTTGCTGGTCAGTTTTTGGGGTGGTATTCAATATGGTCCAGATGGATAGGATCATTTCACCAGCAATGTTTGTACTTGATGTGTGTGTGTGTCCAATTTGCGGTGAAAATGACGAGTTTGATGAGACATGATGATCAAGCAGTGATTTTGGGATGGAAGCCACTTGCCCGCGCGGCCCGCGCGGTGAAGCCAGGGGGTCTGTTGGCACCTACACTGGAAGGCAAGCTGAGGGCATGTTGCTTTTTTTGCGCCCAGAACATGCAAACATGGGATCCGGTCCTGGTTGGGGTTCAACTATATATTTGTTTGAATATATTTGAATTGATTTTAGTCTTGTCAAAAACCACGTCCTTCAATCTTGTTCAAGCATCGATATTCCGATACTTCCAGTCATATTCCTATTGTCATAACATTCCCATCAATCTTCTTCAAAGCCATTAATTACAATATTTCCATGAAGAAAATCATGTTTTCATTTTAATTAATATATATATATATATGTATATTATGGATTATTATGGTATATGATGTTAAATCATCATACCTTTTCCTTAATATTCCTATTATTACAAAACGCCGATATCATTCCCATTATAATGATTACTGTGCATTGTTTAGTATTTTTGATATGCAACCCTTAACCGATAACGCGATCCCGTTCTTGGGCCCAGGTTCCAGGAGGGCGAGACGCTTCAGGCCACCGACTGAGTTGTCGTTGATACACGCGGAAAATATATCCTTCCTTTTTTCTTTACATTTATTACATATATATATTATATGTATTTATAAATGCCGATTCAGGACATTGACCCATCGTCGCATCGCACTTGCAGCGAAAATTTTGAGACAAGATAATGGCAGCCCTATGAGGATGGTCAGTTTCAAAAAAGATACCGCCGCACCTGTTGAGGTATTGTTTCGACGGGTCGGCAGACCAATGGACGCAAAACACCTTGACGATGATATGAATCAAATTTCGTCATGACCAAGCTGATTTCAACAACTCCAACGTACAACTTACTCAAATACTGAATAATACTGCAAGCAGCTATCAACAAAGAAATCTAGCAATGTTTCTTACCATGCTGTATCCTGGACATCGCAACTAACTCGAACCAATCTATAGTTCTGCTACAAGGAGTTCCTGTTTTGAGGGGCAGCGATGCTGTGGGTATGGCACCTGCTTTTCTAAGTTAGTTTCACATCAGTTTTCACAAACCATACTGGTACCTATGGCACGCAAGAAGGAAACAAACATATATAAAGATATGCGTATAGTGTTGTATAGTCGGATATGCATATATATATATATATGCATACACGCTGAACCCTTGGGATGGTGATGCTGAGAGATATATACATTTTTCATCCTTTATATAAATATTATATATATATACACGCTGAAAAATCCATTGCCAATTGTTTACGTTTACTACACATGTATATGTATATATGTACAATGTATGATTTACATATGAATATGTGTGCACACATCAATCGGTTGTGGTTTCAGGCCGCTGGGCCGGGTCATGCCATCCGGGTCTTCTCAGAAGCTTGGGCTTTATTTGGGGAAAAAGGCCACCAGGAAAAATGCGGGTTGCATGGGATTTAATGGAGGTCTAATGGGATTTAATGAATGATTTGTGATGGTTCATCCTGCTTAAAGTTGGGATTTGATAGGCTCGGGTTTTCCGGCAAAAGAAACGAAATCATAGTGACTCAATGCGGTCTTGAGCCAATCCTTCCAATAATCAGGCCGAACCAAATGGTCACACAGTCTTCGAATTTCATGGTGGGGCCGGAAGGCCATCGGCCATCTAAGCTTTCTGCGCATTTTGCCCGTCACGCTTGCCCACACCACGTACTTACAGTTCCACGTGTTTCACGCTGTCTTGTTTCGTGCGCAGGAGACCATGTTTTGTGTTTTCCCACATTTTGATGGAGGACTGGAGGTTTCAACCTCCTGTTCCAGACTCATACATACTCGTATCTGTTCGGTGGCGTCAGATCAATGATTTCCATGGGACGACGACTCCCAATCGTAACAATTTTCCCAGGGAGAGCAACTAGCTGCGCATGGTATCGTAGCGTCATTGCAAAGCACCATCCAATGAAACGGTGTCATGAATAGTGGACATGAATCATCGACCAGTTCACGGGCCCACTCCTTCTCTTGATACCGATCACTAAACGCACTAATGTGGGAAACCCAATGCCATAAACACCTATCATTTGGTGATGGTTTGAGTCCCACCAAAAAGTGGTGATGTCTTCGGGATGGCCTAGCATCATTGGTTTTACCACATTAATGGTCTATAGATTATGATGGCCGATATCCTTCAGATCCCTTCGCAAATCAAACATGGGTGGCTTGGAACCCTCCTAAAGATGAAGGTTTTAATGGGGAAAGGAATGGCCATCATCCATACATGGAGGATTCCAAGAACACCCCTGCAACGCTTTGGCATTTCAGGTTGGCTCCTTTGGTCATCCGTTGACCTGTGCTGAGGCATGTGCCTTGGCTGAGGCACGTCGCTGATGGCGGTCCCCAGCCGTTCCCGATGTTTTCTTTTGGGTTTTGTTGGGGATATATAATGGTAGTTTTTACACTTGTAGCAGGGGAACTGTGAACCATCCAGATATTATCAGACAATTATTCAGTTGTTTGTTTTGTGGATTTATGGACGTGTGATATAACCATTTTAAAATGGGATGATGATGGGGATACTATGATGAATAATAGTCCAGTCCCCCTTAATATGCATAGCCCTCTTAGAGACACTGCTTGAGCCGTATCTATATGATGGTTCAGGGTTGCAGAAGTTGGGTTTTAGGATCTGATAGCTTACGTGTTTAGGTTTTTGTTTGTTTCCTTAACTTTTCTATGGTGTTTAGGGCTTGAAGTTTGGCATTTAGGATTTAGGGTTTTTAGTTTTTCGGTTGTTTGGGTTCAGGACCACTTGTGCATTCACTGAACTTTTCAGGAATGCCAGAATGATGCACTATTTACTGTACAATGTTCCGAGATTGCCTCAGGCAAATTGAGGTGTTTGCCGGCAAGCTTACCTTTTGTTTTTCCCCACATCTTTGTGTGGGGTTCTTGTTTTTGGTTTTGCCCTCCCACCTGCCTCCTCCTCCTCCTCCTGCCGCCGCCTCCCACCTCCTCACACAAAACTTGCTCACACACACACAACTTGTCCAAACACAGCTTGTTCACACACAACTTACTCACACACAACTTGCTCACACCCAACTTGTCCACACACAGCTTGCTCACACCCAACTTGTCCACACACAACTTGCTCACACCCAACTTGTCCACACACAACTTGTCCACACACACAACTTGCTCACACACAACTTACTCACACACAACTTGCTCACACCAAACTTGTCCACACACAGCTTGCTCACACCCAACTTGTCCACATACAACTTGTCCAAACACAGCTTGTTCACACACAACTTACTCACACACAACTTGCTCACACCCAACTTGTCCACACACAGCTTGCTCACACCCAACTTGTCCACACACATAACTTGCTCACACCCAACTTGTCCACACACAACTTGCTCACACACACAGCTTGCTCACACCCAACTTGTCTACACACCACTTGCTCACACCCAACTTGTCCGCACACAACTTGCTCACACCCAACTTGTTCACGCACAACTTGTCCACACACAACTTGCTCACACACAACTTACTCACACGCAACTTGCTCCCAACTTGTCCACACACAGCTTGTTCACACACAACTTATACTCTCTCTCTCACACACACACACGCAGCTTGCTCACAACCCAGCAGGCGTGGGCGACGTGCATTCTGCGAAGCAGGTGTGGCACTTGTAGCACTGGGCTGGCTTTGGTGGGGCGCTTGGGTCCCGTTTGGCGCCGTTGTCGCCGCGGCTGTTAGTGTGGCAGGCGTGGCACTTGGCGACAGCGACATGCATTCTGCGTGGCAGGTGTCGCACTTATGGCACTGGGCTGGCTCTGGTGGCGCGCTTGGGTCCCGTGTGGCGCTGTTGTCGCGGGCTGGTTGTGTGGCAGGCGTGGCGCTTGGCGACATCGACCTTCACTTTGCGTGGCAGGTGTGGCACTTGGCGACATCCACGCGCATTCTGCGTGGCACTTATGGCACGGGCTGGCTCTGGCGGCGCGCTTGGGTCCAGGTTGGCGCCGTTGTCGCCACGGCTGTTAGTGTGGCAGGCGTGGCACTTGGTGACATCGACCTTCACTTTGTGTGGCAGGAGTGGCAGTTATGGGACTGGGCTGGCCCTGGTGGCGCGCTTGGGTCCCGGTTGGCGCCGTTGTCACGCGGCTGTTTGCGTGGCAGGCGTGGCACTTGGTGACATCGACCTTCACTTTAGGTGGCAAGCGTGGCACTGGGCTGGCTCTGGCGGCGCGCTTGGGTCCAGGTTGGCGTGTGTCGCAGGCGTGGCACTTGGCGACCTCGACCTTCACTTTGCGTGGCAGGCGTGCCACTTGGCGACATCTACTTGCACCCCACATGGCAGGTGTGGCACTCGTGGCACTGGGCTGCCTCTGGTGGCGCGCTTGGGTCCCGTTTGGTGCTGTTGTCGCCGCGGCTGTTAGTGTGGCAGGCGGGCATCGACCTTCACTTATGCGTGGCAGGGGTGGCAGTTACCGGACTGGGCTGGCTCTGGTGGCGCGCTTGGGTCCCCGTTGGCGCCGTTGTCGCGGCGAGGCACTTGGTGACATCGACCTTCGCTTCGCATGGCAGGGGTTGCACTTGGTGACATCGACTTTCGCCGTGGTACTTGGCGACATGACGTTCACTTTGCGTGGTAGGCGTGGCGCTTGGTGAGACCTTCACTTTGCGTGGCAGGTGTGGCGCTTATTGCCCTCACTGGTCTGGCTCTGGTGGCTCTTGTCACGCGCACCACTTTGTCACACAACTCTCACACAACTTTGTCGCACATTTCTTTCACACAAAATTTTGTCTTGTGACACACACACACAACTTTGTCACACAAAACTCTTCCACGCAACTTTGTCACAGATTCCTTTTACACACAACTTTGTCACACAACCCTTTCACACACACAACTTTGTCACACACAACTCTTTCACACACAACTCTGTCACACACACACAACTTTGTCACATACAACTCTTTCACACACACAACACTTGTACATACACAAACTTACACACACACAACACTGTCACACACAGCTCTTTCACCCAACCTGTCTTGCACCATCTCCTTTCCTTTCTGCCTTTCCCATATCATTTTCACATCTGCTTGGTGATCATTGGAAAAAGTTGACATGTGGGGTTATCCGGTCCTTTAGTTTTGACCCAAGCCATCACGCACCTACCAATCTATACCAATCTACCAGCATACTCATGCTACACACCCTAAATCTCAACCTTGCTTCGGTCAGCTTCAACATACTTCAAGCTTCTCCTTTGGTCAACACATTGCCTGCTGGATGCCATGGGATCCCAGTGTTCAAAACTGACCCAGCCATGGCCTCTTACTGAGGCAAGTATGCGCGGAAACCAAAGGGCTGTAAGGATGGCCGCTTTTGCACCAGATGCCACATCTGTCACTGGCACAGGCCTGTGGGTTGGATGGTTAAATTCTTTAGCCAGAGATGTTGGATTTGCAAAGGCACATCGGCGTATTCGGCAAGGCATCTCGGATTCGCAAGGTTCGTCTTTGAGCAAACTGCCTAAACTGTGTTGACTCTTCAAGAGAAAAGTGACTTACATTAACATTTGCCCTGGAATTGCTTGGAAGCAGAATTTTTGTGGTCCTTTAGTTCACCGCTTAGTCCGCTTAGTGCGTCATTTTCCTGGGATATAAGGCTATTAAAAAAAAAAACGTACCTCCCAAGTTTGGTTCCTTAAAGCCGCATTTTTGTTGTTCTGCCGAACTAGCACTTTTGTTTAACCTCCAATTGAGTGCGGATGCAACTTTGGGAGCATTGAATATTTTCTTGGCATTCTTTTAAAAAAACCTAACAGTTTGACCCTGAGAATTACAGAGTTTTCGTGGAAAAAAATGGTTTCCAAATCCCGAGCATTTACGTTAGTTGGCAGGATGGTAAAGATGAATAATAGGGGTTATATATGGATTATAATGGATTATATAATCAGACATTATTATTTAACAAACTTAGGGTGGACAATCCAATTAAATTTATGGGAATTTTCCAAATGTTCTGCCAGGCACCCGCCGCCCACCCAGCTCCCTAGTACTCGATGGGAAGGCCGGCGCATTTGGGCTTAGTTGGTTGAAAATTAGTTGGATATTCAATGCAAAAGTGCTGCTCCCAGATTTCAGGTTGACAAGTTGTGATTCATACGATTAATGGTTCTTCATGGCTTTAAGTGAACATTGATGGTTATTAGTTTGGTTGCGGTTTGACATACCTGATTTGTGTGAGTTTCTATCATGTGTGATTCATGTGAGGGGTGACCATTCCCATTGACCAAACAATTAATATCTTTCATTGGGGTTGAAGCCACCAACCAGAAACAACATGTGATGATAAACATGGGCATTAAATGGCTTGAAGACTTTAAAAGATTAAAATAGTACAATCAAAGAAAGAGGTCAATGAGATTGAAATATGAATGGGGTGCGGTGTAAGTAGTTAATAGGGAAAACTAATGACCAGCCAGTTTTTGATACATATATATATATGTCAACACAGATGCATACAATATACATATATATATATATCATTATGTGTATATTTTACAAATAAATATATGGCCCGTTGTTTGGTGGTCCTCCTCTCCCCCCCCGACGAGATGGCCATGGTCCCTACATGCATATGGACATGAACAAGATGATACAAGTATGTGTGTACCTATATGTATATAACAGTGTTATGTATACATGCAGTATATATAAATGTAAGTAAGTATGTAAGTATGCATACATGTAAGTAGTTCGTATGTAAGCATGATAGTAATGTATGCATGTATGTATGCATGCATGTATGTATGTACTGTACTGTACTGTGATGTGATGTAATGTAATGTATTGTATAGTGATGATGATGATGATGATAATGACGGTGATGATGATGATGATGATAATTGTGAATGACGATGATAAATGATGATGATGATGATGATGATAATGATGATGGTGATGATGATGGTGATGTTGATGATGAAGATTGAAGATGATGGTGATGATGATGATGATGGTGATGATGATGATGGTGATGATGATGATGATGGTGATGCTGACGCTGATGATCATGATGACGATCGTGATCGTGTCGCCTTCAGTTGACTTCCGGCACGCTCAAACGTAGGGTTTGCATGGGTTTGCAGCGAACATGTTTTGCTGAAAAAGACGTTTAGTTCGATGAGTGCGATGATTGTGCCATTAAATTGCCTACTTAGGTCTGGGATTTTCCCACCATGTTTGATGACACCAGAGGGTACGGTAGCTAAACCATGTTGATGGATTCGAACTTGGAGGTGTAGTTCCAAAAAGTGCAGTAACTTCCGCTAAGTTCCAGTGAACTAAGTGGATACATTTCACCACATTTGTAGGGCGTATTTACCATATATATATATATATATAAGTATAAGTATATATATATAAGTATAAGTATATATATATATATATCTCTCTATATATATATCCTACGTTATGGGGGTTAAAGTCCCATAGTTATATATACCTATCAACAAAAGGAAAGCACCACGGCCAGGGGTCATCCACGAGACCCTTTGAGAGAGGCTCGGAGGAATCACGGGGATGGCTCGGGATGACCTAGGACCTAGGACGTTTGGAAGAATTTAACTTTTTTTTTAGAATCAGACTGCTACTGGTTTTTAGCTTCTGGTAAACTCGGCTATACAAATTGAAGGACCGGACAGCCCCACAAGTCAACTTCTTCCAACAATCAGAAACAAAAGTTGTAGCGGAACGGGGAAGGAAGGAAAGACAAAGGAGGTGGTGGAGGATCGAGAAGTCAAAAAAGTTGTATGTGAAGAGTTGTGTGTGATAAAGTTGTGTGTGTGAAAGATGTGTGTGACACAATTCTGTGTGTGAAAGATTGTGTACAGTGACGCGCAACTAAACGATGCAAGCGCTTCCACCGGCCAACGTGGTGACAGGATCATAGGTCGCTCTACATGGCCCAGGAGCACACACACATGCATAGCGAGCAAAAATTAAACGATGCATGGTTTCTTTCCGCGTTGGGTCAAAGCTATGCGGCTACTGCAGCAAAGTACCGCGGCGTCACAGGCGACTAACGGCGCCACCAGACCCAGCCCAGTGCCAGAAGTGCCACGCATGGCACGGAAAACGAAAGTGGATGTCTGCAAGTGCCACGCCTGCCACGCAAAGTGCTGCGGCGTCACAGGCGCCTAACGGACCAAGTTCGCCACCAGAGCCAGCCCAGTGCCACGCCTGCCACGTCAAATGTGCATGTCGCCAAGTGCCACGCCTGCCACGCAAAGTACCGCGGCGCCACGGGCGACTAACGGCGACCAAGCACGCCACCAGACCCAACCCACTCCCAGAAGTGCCTTGCCTGCGACGCAAAAACAAAGATGGATGTCCCCAAGTGCCTCGCCACGTGAAACGAAGGTGGATCTCGCCGAGTGCCACGCCTGCCATGCAAAGTGCCGCGGCGTCACGGGCGACTAACGGCGACCAAGCGCGCCACCAGAGCCAGCCCAGTGCCACAAGTGCCACAAGTGCCACGCTTGCCAGACAAAACGAAGTTGGATGCGCCCAAGTGCCACGCCTGCCACGTCAAACGAAGGTTAATGTGAGCAAGTGCCACGCATGCCACGCAAAGTACCGCGGCGTCAGGGGCGGCTAACGGCGACCAACCGCGCCACCAGACCCAGCCCAGTGCCAGAAGTGCCACGCCTGCCACGCAAAACGAAAGTGGATGTCAAGTGCCACGCCTGCCACGCAAAACGAAGGTGGATGTCCCCAAGTGCCACGCCTGCCACGTGAAACGAAGGTGGATCTCGCCAAGTGCCACGCCTGCAACGCATATAGTGCCGTAGCGTCACGGGCGACTAACGGCGACCAAGCGCGCCACCAGACCCATGCCAGAAGTGCCACGCTTGCCACGCAAATACATGAAACAAGGCAAGTGCGGCGGCGCCATGCAAAATGAAAGTTGGATGCCAAGTGCCACGCCTGCCACGTCAAACTAAGGTTGATGTGAGCAAGTGCCACACACCGCAGTGTCACGGGCGACTAACGGCGACCAAGCGCGCTACCAGATCCAGCCCAGTGCCAGATGTGCCACGCCTGCTGCCACACAAAACGAAAGTGAATGTCGCCAAGTGCCACGCCTGCCAGGCAAAGTGCCTAACGGCGACCAAGCTCGCCACCAGATCCAACCCAGTGTCATATAAGTGCCACACCTGCAACGCAAAAGGAAGGTTGATGTGAGCAAGTGCCACGCCTGTCCCGCAAAGTGTGTGTGTGTGGGTGTGTGGAAGAGGGTGTGTGACAATGTTGTGTGTGTGTGGAAGATGGTGTGTGACAAAATTGTAGGTGAAAGATGGTGTGTGAAAGATGGTGTGTGACAAAGTTGCGTGTGTGAAAGATGGTGTGTGACAAAGTTGTGTGTGGAAAGATGATGTGTGACCAAGTCAAGTTGTGTGTGAAAGATGGTGTGTGACCAAGACGGCGGCGCGGGAGGCGGGGCGAAGGCGGGGCGGGATACAGAGTCAAAAGCAAGAACCCCACACAAAGATGTGGGGAAAAACAATGAACAATTGCTTTACATCAAGAGATCCCCACCCTGACACTACCATTCTGACATAGTTTTTGGCATACCATTTGGAAGTATATATGGCATACATTCTGACATTCTATTTGGCATTCTCTCTGGCGTATGCTCTGACAATCTATCTGGCATTCTATCCGGCATGTAGTCTGACATACGTTCTGGCATATATTTCTGGCATGCCACCTGGCATATATTCTGACATACTTCTTGCCGTATATTTTTTCAGGCCTTTTCTATCGGGCATCTATCCTGACATGCTTTCTGGCATTCTGTCTGACATATGTTCTGAGATTCTATCTGGCAAGCTTCCGGGCATTCTATCTGGTATTCCCTCTGGCATGTTTTCAGGTCCAGGCCCACTCCACAGCTTCCTGAGCTCGCGACATGGCGGCCGGGCCGAGGCCCACTGGATCGAGTACAGCAAGTGCAGCGAGCGAAGAGGAGAAGGTGAAGGAGGAGAAGATGAATGAAGGAAGGAAGGAAGGAAGGAAGAAAGGAAGGAAGGAAGGAAGGATGGAAGGACGGACGGACGGAAGGAAGGAAGGAAGGAAGGAAGGGCGGAAGGAGATGCACCTTTGTTAAAATCTAGAGACCCTCACCTAGCAGGTGGGGAATAAATCACAATTTGTGTTAGGTAAATCCTTGAAATAAAAATGGAGAATGTTTTGCATTTTCAATACTAGCTATGTTGGCTTATTGGAGGGTAAGCCCAGGATTTAACAAGCAGAATGAAGGTATGAAAATGAAACCAAGCGAAATTGACACATAAGGAAAACAATATAATCTAGCTCAAGTCAAGAGGTCTGGTCTAGAGCAGGTGAGAAACATGGTGGAAACATATATGTATCATGAAATACGCCAAAAAAAATCAAAACATACATTAGCTCTAGAAACCATCTCCACGGTGCTCTTGAACAAAGTTAAGGTACACCGGCCCAATTAGGTGATATTTGATAAACGGCTCTGTAACCGAAAGAACTGGGGGCTATAATCTTAAGAATAAGGGGTGGACATAACGGATATCATGGGGTGACCGCGTTAAAAGGTGACCAACCCCAAACATTGGTTTGGCTTATTTATATATATATAATAAAGGTCTGGTTCAAGACAAATCTCAACATCAACACGCACGTTTATTTTAGGACGGCTCACCGAAATGCAGGGGTTGCAGTTGCGTAAGCCTAGGTTCAATAGTTTGATGCTTGCGTTGTCTTTTGGGTTTCCAAGAAAGAACGCAAGGTTATCGAATTAATTTCACCCCTTGTTCAGCGCGTCATACGCGTTGCATTCGTGGTTTTTTCAACTGCAATTGAAAGTTAACATGATGTTAATATGCAAGTGCCAGTGAACTTTAACACCCCACCCCACCCCACCCCTTCTTCAAGTCTGCCATCCCTGGTTTGCAGGTGCTAGTGAGCCTTAACATCCCACCCCACCCCACCCCATCCCACCCCATCCCACTGGCAGTTCAGTGTGTACTATCTGTGCCACCCTTGGCTTGCAAGTGCCAATGAACGTTGACATCCCAACCCACCCCACCCCACCCCGTGTTCCATGTGTATGTGTGCAAGTCCATGTGTGCCGTCCTTGGTTTGCAAGTGCCAATGAGCGGTAACAGCCCACCCCACCCCACCGCACCCCATCCCATACTTGTCTGCATCGAAAAGGGGTTCGACTCGCAAGTGATAAATTATCCGGGTCGCAAGTGTTTCTGTGCATATAAATCGTTTGGTTTTTGTATTTGAAATAAATTGCATATAATAACGATAAGAACAATAATAATAGCAATATGTGTCAATAATAACTATAAAATCAATCAATGACAGTGATATGCATATGTGTATTTATATATATATGTGTGTAAAAGTCACATGATCGCTATTATTTTGCTATTACCTTTTCAAATTTGTATTTTACTGTTGTTTTCTTTTATCATCATATATTCGCAACCCCTGATATACAACGTGCAAATATATATATATATATATATATTTATTTTTTTTGTTATTTTTTAATCTTTTTTTATTTCAACTTATAGCTATATATGTAATACATATATATATATATACATATATATATATATATACTTACAGAAAGGGACGCTGTCAGGTCCCCATTTTTCCACGGTTCTGGAAATGCAGTGTTTTTTCTACATCCTGTTCGATCATTTATGTTCATATACCTGTTATGGTATTACTAGAGATCCAAACAGATTGTCAGACTTCCTCAGAGGTTGCCAAATAGTGTCCAGAGAGTCATGAAGGTGGCAAAGGAAAAAACTTTTTTTTTTTCTTTTTTCGAGCCTTTCCCCTCTCCTAGCCCTCCTATATATAGCCCTCCTATATACATTGATGGACTTGCATTTTTCCTGGTAGTACTGCTGTATGCATCTATGATATGGATGGTACATAAGTAGCACATACCAATACGTATGGTCACCAACAGAATTATGGAAAACAAAAACGTTCAACTTAGACAGGCGGCGCCTGCGTCCGATTTTTGGATTTTTCCCCATAAGGGTTCAAAATATCCCGGAAGTGATCCGAACCTTTTTTTTTCCCATAATTCTTGGAGGTGGCCATTATTTCCATAATTGATTTTTCCTGTGAAATCAGGGGGCTA
>Ga0126342_10012988_pt1 | contig 14798 bp, 14 predicted proteins | sample Cyp1metagenome_FD_92528 | JGI IMG/M metagenome (GOLD analysis project Ga0126342, IMG submission 92528) | Coral microbial communities from Lord Howe Island, Old Settlement Bay, Australia - Cyphastrea 1 metagenome | ecosystem: Host-associated > Invertebrates > Cnidaria > Coral ... | reverse complement strand
TTTTTTCCATAATTAATGTTTGGGGCTCCACCTGTTGGACATGTCATGGATCCACAATTCAAACCCGTTTTTTTTTTGGGTTATGGAAATATGTATGCAAATGCAAGTATGTAGTATCAACCAATTGTTGGCTTGGCAAAAGGACACATCCAGATATTATGTATATCAATGGCAGGCTTTAGGGGCATATACCAGATCTTTAGACACATATTTTCTATAATTCAATATTCCCCCTTAAAATGCATTCAAATTGCAAACATCACATGATATTATGTATATCAATGGAAAACTTAGGGGCATATACCAGATCTTTAGACACATATTTTCTATAATTCAATATTCTCCCTTTAAATGCATTCAAATTGCGAATCGATGGACATACAGTCACCGACAGAATTATGGAAAAAAAATAACTATGGAAACAATAATTATGGAAAAAAGAAGGTTCGTAATTTTTCTATCATAGACAGGTGGCGCCTGTAAATTGAAACATTTTGTTTTTTTCCATAATTCTGTCGGTGATTGTAACTATATATCTATCAATCTATGAACATGTCACTATTTTCTGATCTCATGCTCTTGTAACATGCTTGTAGCTTATCATCGCTTCCCAGGGCTTCACCCAGTCGTGCGCGATGTGCCTGCCACGAGTCGGCAAATCACCTCGCTGATCTGCATGGTGCGAGGCTGCGTGATCTCCAAATAGTTGATGACCTGCAGGCGTTAAACAACGGAGGTGATGACGGTGATGACTGGCTGGTGACCTGGTGGCGCTTGCGTACGTCAATTAGCGTGATTCAAATCCAATAAGAAATGATGAAATGATTCACCAAAGCCAGTCCAGTCACCAAATTCATCAAGGCAATTACGAGGGTGAACAATCCACCAATAGTAGGCTGCAGTTCAGTAGCATTCCCAAGCCGAGCTGATATGAGCTGATACCCTTTTGAAAAAAACCATGAAGAATCATATCAGTATCTACTGGCAAGCTTGGTTCCATGTGGGAATTCCTTGTCACCGTGCTTGTCTTCTTTCGTCAAAGAGAGTAGTGGGTGGCTCAGCCCATCCTCTTCAAGCCATGTCAAGTAGCGGATGAAAAGAAGGACATCACTGGGAAACAGCCAACAGCTGATCAAAGACACACACCGCACAGCATTTCCAGCTGTTTCCAGCTGAAATCTCTGGAAATCTCTAATCTCGAAATGAAACTCAGCGAGAAAGCAACTGCTGTGCATCACAAGAGAGAAAGCAAAACATCAGCATAGACTGGTCAGACTTAGATCCTTACAGCATCTTGCAACTACCTACTGCCGAGTTGGGGGACTAGCTCTGGGTTCTTCAATTTCTGCGGGTTGGAGGGGAGAACAATTGTGGAAGATGTGTGCAACTGAAGCAGTGATAAACTCAATCACAGGTAGGTCGTTTTCGCTCCACCTTCTCTATCACTGATACCCATGGTTTCCACTCCCAAGTCACTGTGTATGCTTCCGATCTTGCGCGCAAAATCCTGAGTCTTTCGGGTTTCAATTCTCCATGTCTGAATCCTTGTCGCACCTGGTGAGCTTAAAACATAAAAACTACCCTCTGGTGAACTAACATAGCAATTGAACATGGCCATTTATAGTGGAATTTCCCATTAAAAATGGTGATTTTCCATTGCTATGTTAGTTCACCAGAGGGTATAGGGCCCTTTAGCCTCAACATGGGCCAATATGTTTCTCCAAACTCTGGAATACGCAACCGGTCAATTACAAACACAGTAGCCGTGAACTTGCCGTGAACACACAGTCAAACGCATCAGTTGAGTAAAAACATGATATGTGTATATAACCATGTATAATCATATTTTTCACCATGACCATTTTTAACATATATAAACCATATATCTTATACACAACTCCTCCACATAATTGTACACTATTATACACCATTTAGTTTCATGTCATCGATCATATCTACCTATGAGTACTTACAATATGCACAAAATCTCTCTCTCTCTCTATGGCCTTCAGACGAATATACATACACTATGTACAAATATTGAAACACAACAACCAGAAACCATTCCACCGTCACCATTCAGCCAGGGAGCTGGTTTTCCATGTCATCAATGATCTTATCCAGCTTGGCGATCTCCGTGTCAGCCACGTTTTCAGCTTCCAGCAGTTTCTCGCGCGCTTCTTGCAGCTTGGATAAGCGGTGAACCAACTCCTGCCATGGTGCCGTGATTTGCCGTGGGCGGTGCCATTTTTTGGTCAGAGATGGTCAGAGGCAACTGGGATATCATGGGATATCCTACTCACACCACAGGTTGTTTGTTGGTGATTTATTCCATGAGTAATCCACTAAATCCACTAATCTCATGAATGACCCCTATATATAGTGCCTACTATAACTATATGTACATATAAAGATATACATATTACCCATCTACATTTCCATTGCTGCCCACCAACCAAATGTTTTGTAGTGGGTCAACATCAGGCACCTCAAACTGAATATATGCTCAAAATCACGTGCCACCCCGCATGTCTCAGGCCATCAAAAGCAACACTTCAAAAAAAAAATGTTTATGGGAAGTAGAAGTAGAATCAATGGGAAATTCAGGATCCTAAATGGAGGTACCTACCATATAAAAGGAATTCCCATTGAAGTAAAATCTATAAATGAGCAATTTTCGCCAGTTTTGACTACCAGGAGGAAACAACTAGACGATGAATTCGATGGGGCGTTTTCACCCATCCCCACCTGCGGCTTGGGCGCGGTGGCCAGTACAATCCAGGCCTGACGTGTTGCCCAGGGCACCCGAGCGGGCCAGGATTCTTCCACGCAAAACCTGGGCGTTGAAAATCGTTGGGAATAGTTGTGGCTGTCTCGGGAAAACCTTGGAAGCGAAAAAAACAACCTGCCAAAGGATCCGCGTTGGGACGGAGGAGTTGGGATATGATTTGCGAGATCTACCGTTGACAAATGGGCTTTTGAGTTGGGAATTCCTATGAATATTTATGAATTCCTGTTGCGAATATACTGAAATCATGGGAACTTGATGGAACTTGGGGAATATAGTTAGGGGATATCTCATGGGAATATGATGCGAACATTGAGTATATCATAAAATAGTTAACCTCCCTATCGAGGATATATTGGGAATATACTTGAGCATATTTCCTGGGGAAATAGTTGAAACTTGGGATATATTGTATCAGAATTAAAGATGATATATATATACAATATAAATCATGGGAAGATTGATCATGAATATCATTTCTGGATATTTCTGGCTGAATGATATCGATTCATGAAAAGAGCTGAAACTTGAGGCCATTCGGGGATGAAATCCCAGATAACCATGATTCCAGTGAGATCAGTATAATTCATCCAAATGATGTGGCTTCGAAAACTCTGTAACAGCACGTGGCAACGTGGAAGAGGTTGCTCTCTGGTAATTTAGTTGGATTTTTTTTTTGTCATGATTTATCTATTGAGGTGATGTTCTGCAGCTATCTTAAATTACCAAAGGGCAATAAGATCAATATAACAGAACACCAAATAAAGAACATTGACGATGATATATAACACGATTTCCTTGGTAGAGGCTAAAAACAATCTAAAAACTGTAATGGATGAATGTCAATAGGTAGTATGCTGACAACAGTTATTGCTAAGATTGTGTGTAACCGATGTACGTTGAAATGTTGCAAGTGTTACAAGTATAATACACTACATAATACACTACAACACAATGGTATGTCGAATTGTAAGAAACCATCTATGGAGTCCAAATGGGTGGTTTTAAGAAGTATACCATGACATAACATGACCAAAAATCACCGGTCGAGATGACCTTGTCTCAAACATTCTCAAACCATATGACATAAGACCTCACCAAAGCACAGTCCGCCAAGGATCTCATATTTGCAGGTCTCCAGGTTTTTCTGTAGGGCGATATGCTCGCAATTTCCCAGGTTCCACACAGTTCCGAAGGTTTCGACGGACCATTCGAACAAGCCTCGAGGGACCATGGTGGCCCAATGTTTCCCAGCGGTGATTTCTTGGAAAGCCACAGTTTATCCACAGTTTAAAACATGTCAATAAGTAAGCAGAATCATCATGGTTTATTTATTTTCCCACAGTTTTAACCACAGTTTATCCACAGTTTATCATCATTCAATGTCATTCATTTTCCCAAAGTTGCGGTGTATGGTGGTGCCCAAACTGAACTGCTTGGCGGTGAAACCAGCTGGTGAAACGCACATTCCAGTGATCTCAAATAAGGCCACAGCGACAAGCACCCACCTTGGCCTGCTTTATAATATCTATATACCCTGCAAAACTGGTGATGAATTTTCTGGCGGTTGTGTACCTATAGTTATTCAACCCTGAAAAATAGTACATGCCAGTCAGTAAATATCATATATTATATAGATATCATATATCATGCACACCATTTATGGCTTGGCTCTCGCATAGTGAATGGGACCTTGTCAGTACATACGGATCTCCCCATTTCCCCAACCAAGAGACACATGAGCATCAAACGGATGGTCAAGCCGTGTGTCACGACCAGGCACATATCGTACTTCACCTGAAAACAACAAGGGGCGGCCGGTAGGAAATCACACGGCTCTCCCTTCAGGTGCATAGCTAAGTTGAATAATCATACACAATTATACACAATTATAATTATACATGGTTATACATAATTATACATAATTACACATAATTATACATACAGTATATATATATATATTGTACGCAATTATATGTTGACAACTACAGAAGAAATACAGTAAGTGGATTCCTTTGAGTTTCAACGTGAACTTTTTGCAACACCAAGAAACACCTGGCCATGCCGGTGCTAAATCACACATTCTTAGCGGATGTGTCTTAACCACCGACTGTATGACACCCGTCTGGTTCAGGATGTTCAGCCAGGGTGTCTTCAGCCATAAAACAGGCTCTGGATGCGAAGGAATACGATTGGGAGTTGCACGTTGCTGGTATCGTGTGCCGCTTGGATTCATCGTTCATCTTTGCTGTGCCCAGGCTACGTAGAATCCAAGAGCAATCTCAATATTCTGTTCTGGGATGATCTTTCTCCAACCAGTTAAAATATGTTCTAATTAAGCATTCTGCAGAAAATTTCATCCATCTTCATCCATTTCTCCAGCCTCCGCAAAAAAATCTTGGCTTGGCTTAAGGTGGCCCCCAAAAACCAATCAAATTACCCAACTGGTGGATATCCCATTGGGAAGTTCACTTTCATCACCGACTCGGCAGCCAACCTCGTCGCGGGTCAACATCCCGTTGCCGGTAAAGTCTCCGAACAGTTTATCCCAGAACTGCGTCACTCGGTCGAAGACGTCAGCAGAGCTCTCTGCATTGGGACGCCTCACCCAGCGATCGAGTACCCGTTGTAACTTGGGCAGCGTGAGATCTTTGTTTCAAGAACGAGTCGCAAACGTCTCAAGTTCGACTGTTGTACATTTTCTTTCATTGTGTGTCAAACATTTCCTGGCCCCATATTATGATGATTGTGTATCATGCACGGTGAGGTCGTTTTATATGTAGCTTGGTGACGTCATGTTACGTCGATCTAGTTGCGAAAAAAACAGCTGAGTCGAAGCAGCATGGTGCTGCTTGTCCTCCTCATCTTGCTGTCGGTTCTTTGCTGTTTTTGTTGGGTGTGTTTTTCCTTCCTGGTTCCAGTTGTTGCACTTGTTTCTATAGAAGTGAAGAAATGGAGAAAAAACACAAGGACACCCTCCAGGACGAGGAGAAAACACATGCGATTTTACCAAACAAACAACAATAAAACATCCGCAAAACAACTTAACGCAGCCTGTAGTAGAAGCGTCCGACTCGGACCTCTTCCACTCTGACCTGCGGCTCTGCGGGCCATGGTGCGCTCCAATGGTAGGGAGTAGCAGTGACATGTATTTATAAGTATAAGGGTTATAGATGGTTATAGGGGTTTGTAATTTTATATATATATATATAGATAATGATTTGTGTATGTCCATATAACAGCATATAATATATTTTAATAATAGTATATAATATAACTGTTTATTTTATGTGATTCTATTGGTTGATAAATTTCTGATTCGTTGATACATTTTGATAAATATATGTCCTACACATGGTGACACTTTACACAGCACCGGATCCACCGGATTTAGCCGGAGGAGCTCTCCGACGGTCGAGTCTTTTTGAGATCTTCAGATACTGGACGCCAATAGAGGTCTACCAATCTACTAGTGTCAGATAGTGTCAGGCTCACAAACATCCCACTTCGATTGGAAGGCGAAGTGCTTTTAGGTTTTGAGGCCACGTCGAACGTCCTGCCAATCGATTTTTGGATTCAGGTGTGCTGCCAATCGAGTCTAAACGCGCTTAGCAATGCATTACTTCGGTTTTAAATTCCGGAAAACGTAGCTTGATCTCGTGGACCTTGATTGCGTCCTTAACAAATAGGACCTTGACAAACAGCAAAAGCAAAAGCAAAAATTGCATGCCTAATGTCCCGCTTCTATCCACTTCTTGAAGCAGCCAGCACTAGCGGGACTAGGGGGACTGCGCACCTTCTGAGTCAGGCCAGGGTCTTGAAAGTTGCCAAATTCTTGCTCACGAATCTGAGGATCCACATGCACGCGCTGCACCAGGTCCTGCGTGAGTTGCGTGACTTTTGAAGCAAATCTTGACCTGACAGCCTGGCATTGGGAAAATCATCCAACTTTGGGTGTGGAAAACACAAGTAGAAAAATGTGAAAACATAGGAACAAAGTAATACGGGAAAGCAGCGGAAAGCACATTTAAAACCGACTGCTAAGCTTCAAAATGGGATGAAATTTCCCTTCGAATCTCACCTGACCATGGGATCATGACCTTCTCACAGTGACCTTCTCACAGTGATGCGACTCACCTGCTGCCACAACCCGCTATTGAATGAAAACACAGTCATACATAAAACGAAAAAGTGTTGCAACATGTTGCAACCATCGCTAGACATTGTACGAAAAACAATCGAGAACAAATGGTAAACATGACCCAAACGTGTGACAAAATCATCTTAAAGCAATGACGGGCACAACAAACCAACCTGCAAGTGTGGACGTACTGTAGAGTATGTAAAATACCATCGTGGCCATGTTTCTGAGAGGTTCGCGGGAAGCCGGGGCAAACAACAAAACCATAATGCATGAACAACCAATCAAACACTTCAGCGAAACAGTCAATCAAGCATCTGTGTGAACAAAGCCGAGAAAAACATAATTAATTATTCAATCTGTAGGGAAACCATGCAGAAAAGAGCTGCGCAATGTCTACTTCGAAGAAGTACACTCAGACCAATCAACAAAAAGCATCAAAAAGGCACATTTCAATGCTGGGCACTAGAGCAATCGTGATTCATAGTGGCAACCGGATGGCACCATATTCAATCTTCGACATGTCAGCCATTGTCAAATGGCTGTTGCTCGGTATCCTGATTTGGACCCCCAAAGCCGCCAGAGTACACTGCCAACAGTGTTTGTGTAGTCCTGGCAGGAGCCATGGATGAATGGACCCAAAATGAACTCAAACTGTAAACCTTCCCAAAGATTAGCATTTGCATGACTCCACTATAGTCACTAGCTTCATCATCCAAACTCCACCGGTTTCAGGGACTTGGGACTTGGTTTTTTTTTTGGGACTCCACCTTGCTTGGTCATGAAAAAAAAACTGAGAAAGGGATCACCATCTCCTTGAAAGATCTTGAAAGAGGGGTCGTCTCATTCCCAAAATCATCCAAAATCCCATGGCTTGTGATATCTTGTGATCCTCCAATAAAGATCAATAAAGTGCAATGGCTTGTGGTAGCTTTTGCTTTCGGAGCCAATTTCTACCCTTTCATTGTTGATGTTCATTATTGGTTCCTCTCCCCCTATCCCCGTTCTTGTTGCTCAACATCCCCAAAGTCTAGACTTTAGTGTGGTTGAGCCACCTAGACTTTCGTCAAGGTTGACTCAACCCATTCATCATTCATCCATTTCTTGGATGAGAAGCTATTACCCATGACGGATCCATGGTGCTGGTTTTTTTTGCTAACATAAAGGGTTACCATATATAGCATAGATTGATATATATATATATATATGGTTAGGATGGGATATTGATGGGATCCATGGCACACCATAGCAGCACCATGGATCCGTCATGGGTTAGAACAAACAAGTTCACTCCAGTCATCTATGGATGGCTGAGAATCCCAGCCATGGCGCCGGCGCCCCGTGCCTCTCGAAGGGGGAGGTGCAAACGATGATGTTGGCACCTGGGGCAGGAGCCAGGATCAGTCAGGATCCGAGTTGTTCCTTAATAGTTGTGGCTTCTCGCATGTTTAGATGGTTTATTTATGTTTATTTGCACATTATTATTATCAAATTAAGTTATAATATAATATATATATACATATGTGTGTGTGCATATATGTATATACATTTTTTTAAGTAAAGACAACTAAAGCATATATGGTTACTTAAACCAATTGCGAGTAGTGGGATGTTTCTTCAAGCCAGAAGCAAAACTATGGCCCGATCAACTCTAGTGAAATCGGTGCGTAGATCTTTGTTGTACTGGTGAGCCACCTTTAGGATCATGCACAGGCTTGTAAAAACTATAGCCTATAGCTATAGATAATATACCTGCGCCTGCACCCTCGGAAACAAATAACTCCCCAGGTAGATGCTCGTTGAAGGAAATCATGCTTTTTGAGCAGTTTCTCTCCAAATCAGTAATTGTACCGCTCTTGGCATTTTGCCACTTTGTGCTTTCAAGCAAAGATTCTAAGCGTAATCTCCTCGGAAATGAGCGTAAATACCTGGGAACAAAAACATAAATGCCTTTTTCTTGGTCAAGTGAGCATTAAAAAACACAGAATGAACATAAATACGACAATAACTCGACATGACCGACCAAAAATGCTGTGAGTATCTGTGAGCAGAAAAAAAAGAGCCACTAGAAGATTCTGGTGCGTTGTATGCAAATAGGTTATAACATGTTATAAGATGATTAGAAACAATTAACTTATAGTCAACTTATATAGTAACCACCAAAAAAGGTAGAAAAGTAACTCATCACTATACTAAGTAGGATGTTACATGATGTTACTATATTTTAGTTGTCTATCTTCTTGGGGCTCACGGTTACCGGTTACCGCCGTAACCATCTTCTCAGAGCCTGGAGGTGTGATGGAACGCAAGCGCTTTCCGGCCTCCTTGGCCTCGCAGATCAGGGCTTGGAAAATTGGCAACTGACCAGGAAGCCCTATTGGAATATTATAAGATAATATAAGAAACTCAAAAGTAATAGACATATAGCATATTATAGAATCATATATAGAAATATCTTGACATAATTTGAACGAATTGCTTTTCAATTCGACATTTTGAATCATTTTGACATGTTCTGACAGATCCCATTGGGGTTTTCAGTGGTCATATGCCCGGTCGGTCACCGTGCAGCTCCGGTGGTTTTTTTTCAGATCATCCGTGCAGCGCCACAGCTGGACCTCCAGACTGCGCTTGAAAAATCTGGTGAAACGGAGCTGCAAATTGAAAACTGGCAAAACATCAAAAAGCTGAGTTGAAAGATCTTTGAAAAACTCCCGACTATATCCAACTATAGTGAAACGATATGTTCGGATCTTGGTCTTGGTGGAGTTTCATGAGTTCCATCATATGCTGGCGTCGCTGCCCGGCCTTGGGATCCTTTGGTCAACGTGACACACTTCAACAGCTCGACCAGGGCACCAAGAATGAGCAGGAATCCTGCGAAGGCTCCGGTGCGGATCCAGGTTGAACGCAGAAGACAGCGAATCAAGAAATAGATCCCACCAAGCAGGGCAACAGCCAAGCTCACCAGGAGGTCCACCCAAAGGTTCAAGAAGAAGTCCAACAACACATTACAGCTGCCACAACTCGCCACCTGGCACTGGCGGCAGTACCTTCGAGTCAGAAAGATGCACAGCTCAACCAAGATGGGCGCGCACCCCAACTACACAACCAAACCAGTAGCAAAGACCTCTAAGGCAACATCGTACTGTGCAATTCTTATATGTGTGGCAATGAGGTCCATACATACCCAAAGTGATGGGCTGCCTACTCGCAACGCCCACCCTCTGGTGAAAATCTCCTGGCGCAGTTCTGTGGCAACAACGTCACGCAACTCTGAGCGAACGGCTTCCTCAAAGGCTGCTGTGCTACCAAACCAGATGGTCACACATTGCTTCAACACCTCGCGATCACACAAGAGATGTTGGCCAGTTTCACTCAAATGGTGAAATTCGCAGCAATGACATTTGACCCGGTCAAAACTGGCGGAGCCCAGCTTCTTTTCCAAGACCTCCACTGAAGAAAAGTAGCCACGCAATGCCATTAAGGCAAAGAAACAGCCTAGAGCATCAACAGCCAAAACACCCATGAGGGGCGCCAGTGGGACCTCAGTCAAATCAATGGGAACTGTAATGATAGCCAGCATGGCAGCGAAAGATGCGAAGAAGCCTGCGATTGAGCATGGACCTATAAATGTTGGCCTCATGATCAGAACTTGCTGTCTCTGCTGGGCCTTTTTGCATTTCAAAAAGGCTGCCATCTCGAACAAGCACCAAAGTCGCTCACTCCAGCTGGGGTCCCAGAGCACCAACATCTCCTGGGATTTTTTCAACATCCCTGCGATGCTCAAAATGGCTGACGCTTTTAGCCTTGGGTTTTCCTCATTGATGCAAATGCGATCAAAGAAGACTTCTTGCCGTGGTCTCCACAAGACGAAGGTCGCAAGGGCAACAAAGAAGCCAGTCACCAAGCTCCACGCTGAGAAAAGGACCTGCTCTCCTGCCACACGAACAAAGCCTGGCAACAAACCGAAGGAAAACAAGACCATCGGAATGAAGGCAGCGCATGTGCCGCAGAGAATCGAGGGTAAACCATTGTACAGCACCATGAGGGTGAGCATCTTCTTCCACGAATTGCCATGCCAAGAGTGGGACCAAAAGCTGCTGATCTCTTCGCTCTGCTCACCTGCACGTCCCGAAAATGTGGTCAATTGATACTGGAGTCATTCTGATCATAATCCGAAAACAAGCTTGAAATAAAGCAAAACAAAAAGCCTCGAAAACATCAAGCACCGGGTGACTCTCATGATAAAGGTCCCTGGTGAGTCGAAAAGCCTCTCCACATTTCTGCAAAGCCTTGTAGGCAGGTGTCACACGCAAGACTTCAGGGCGAATGATGGACATTTCGGCCACTTGTGCGGCCAAACGAGAATTTTGCGCCAGGTTCGGCAAGTGCCTGGTGGGGAGAAAATCATCGAATTGTTGTTTTTTGAGCGGGAACACAAATAGGCAAATCATGGACATGTATCTATAAGGTTTACCCTCTGTTTAAACCTACAAAAAATGGAAAAATCACCATGTTTAATGGGTAAATCAACTATAAATGACCATTTGCAATAGATATGTTAGTTTGCCAGAGGGTATCTGCTTATCCAAAAATAGGGCACCCTATTTTAATCACAGTTCGAGACGCTCAGCTGCCATGGGGTCGGGCTCAGTCATGGCGGCTGATGGTAGACCTAAGATCATCTTATATAATATAAATATGACATTATATATATATAATATTATCTAATTAATTATAATTATATATATATATACATAACAAGTATCCGATAGCAACATGTCTGATTTCTGCGTCTGCGACCACTCCTCTTGAACTTCAGTGTCTTAGCTTGCTTCACTCAATCCCTCTGCATCCTTGAGGCAAAGTTCATGGCACGCGCAGTTGTGCCATGATCAACAACTCATCCACTGAAGACCTGTGGATGGAAACCCTGCAGCGGTTGATAGGTGGTTTCTCCTATTCTCGGGTTTCAACCATCCCAAATTGGAGGTGCAGGATTTCGCTGGCTCATCCCCAGGGAAGACTATGGGTCAAACTTGGGTACCTGCAGTACCCCAAGAGTTCAGCGACTGAGAAAAGGGATGCTTCAAACAGCCCCTCCGGTAATCAGCTCCATGGTTTGCTGCAAAAACACAGCATTTGGTCTGTTAGTTCATGTTCTATCATTTTCTCAGATACAAATCCCATTGATTATGTTCATTGATATTTCCCATGAATTCCATATAAAACCATGAATTCACAGATTAAATTTTCCATTCAAACCCCAGCAGCCCCAGCATTTCATACTTAACAATCACTTTCCCAGCTTCCATCATTGGATCCGACTGCCTGACGGATCCCCTTTTTGGTGAGCTCCAAGCGGCTGTCGCCCTTGCCTCAACCGTGGGAAACCCATGGGAAACCCATGGGAAACCCATGGGAAACCCATGGGAAACCCATGGAAATCTCTGTTAATGATGTCCTTTCCAAAGGAAAACCTCGGATTTCCATTATGCTCATGCTTGGTAATTAGGATGATGTAGCCATGTTACATCATGTTACAATGTTGGAGCATGGGAGAGCAAAAACAAAAAAAAAACGATTGGAACCATACCTACCACATTTCAACCAGCTTCTCTGGCAAATGATGGGCTAGAAGGGCCTTGATAGGTCTTTCGCACATGTTTCCTGGAATCAGTCCAGGTAGGTAGATGCATAATTATACAAATCGAACTACCATCAGTCCAGTCTTCTTTCCTTATTTCTGATTACATCCCGATGTTCGGTTCGCAAAAGAACCATCTCCTGCTGGTAACATCGCCGTTTATTGTTGGTCATTAGGTGTCATTAGTAATTCTTTCCATCGTCACATCTGATCTCCAGGGTCGTAGTCTAACCTGGCAATGGACATTTTGGAACAAAACGCGGTTTGGAACTCGAAAGATGATCAACTCCAGGGGTGCACGCTGGAGAACTCCCCTAGGCCATGGGAAATTTATGGAATTTTCCCGGCCATTCATGTTACTGTTTGATGACAGGGCTATCTCCAATATCTATTGATTGGTTATATCCCATTGTATGATCTTCCCATCATAGTCCCATATGTTATTGTCCCCACAGTGGATCTGCCGAGGGACTAGTGTATAGCAAATGGTCCACATTGCCCTCGCTCTGTCCATGTCTCAACAGAACAATCCTGGCCAGCGCGGCGCGCGGCGCGCGCGAACCTCCCGTTTTTGCCGACTTTTTTTGGTGCAATGATCTGGGGTGAAGCATGCCACATACTCTGAAACATACTGATTACACCTACCTAGACCTTCCAAGTACAGTAACTAAAACAAGTTGGCCCATATGGCACCTGTTTGGCATTTCTACATTTTTTTAAATTGGTACTTGGAGGGTCTAAACAATTGCATCATACTGCATCTAATTGCAGTCTTACATGCAGTCTATATACACATATGCAACAATGTCTGCAATGAGTCTTAAAATTCATTCAATTGTGTATGTTGGGGTCATCTCACCTCTTGCTCGTTGGGCTCGCAACCAAGGACTTGGAGAAAATCCATCATTCTGGCGCATTCGTTTGGGTAACTCCCAAGCCTCCAACAATAACCTACTGGGATTGATGTCACCGGCCGCACCTCTGGTAACTTCTCCCAAGCCTCGCAAGAAAGTCAGTGTGATGTTGCCAATGTACTGTTCAGCTAGGGGGGGCCTTGAAAAAAACACCACACGCAAATATAATACATTATAATACTATCTATCTATCTATCTATCTATCTATCTATCTATCTATCTATCTATCTAGTCTAGTCTAGTCTAGTCTAGTCTAGTCTAGTCTAGTCTAATCTATCTATCTATCTATCTATCTATCTAATCTAATCTAGTCTAGCCTAGTCTAGTCTAGTCTAATCTATCTATCTATCTATCTATCTACACCTAAAAATAACTTGTGCAACATTTTACCACAAATTCAGAGTGGACACGAATAGAGCTCTCATAGGGCTCTCATAACAGCCCTCCACCTCTTTGAGACCTCTTCAAGCAGAGTTTCTGAAGAGGTGCTCATCATGATCGTGCAAAGGCACTAAACAGTCATATCCAGCCGGATTAGACAAACAAGTTGGAAACATGGTGGAATTATACATAACATAACCATATAATTATATATTGAACTCATACGACATCACAATTTCACAAGGTAACGATTATACTCTAAGACATCCTGGGAATGCTTTCCATCCGAATCGGGACACCAGTTGCGTGGTGCGTTTCTCCATCGCTGCGAGGGCCTGCGAACGAATTTTTGCACGTCACGGTGTCACGGTCACCGGCTGCATCATTTTTTTTGGGGCGCCAAGCTAACATCGATAAGTTAAATACACTAAAATCATATCCAACTATAAATTCAACAGGCTCTGTATAGATTACACATACAAATATATACAAATAATATACAGGACACTGCATATACACATATCATATTCATATCATGCTTTGGGATCCCAAAAACGATTGATATCGCCATCTGTCCCAGCTATCACAGTATATTAAAATGTATGGACTCATGTTATATATTATTTCCAGCATATTATTATATGATAGGGGTGCCAAAAAATTACCTGCGTTTATCTGCGTTTCCAGGATGCTACTTACTTGCCTGATGCGTTCCCAAATTTCATACAATTTAATTTCATACGGTAACTACATTTAAATATACGGACTTTTAAATATACGAACAGGTATTTTAGACTACCCCCGGGAAGGTTTTCCTTGGCCCGCCCGGCCATTTAAACATACGGAATCCAATTCATTTAAACATACGGTAAGTACATTTAAATATACGAACTGGTATTTCATACTACCTCCGGGGCCTCGCGG
>Ga0126342_10012987_pt1 | contig 14798 bp, 13 predicted proteins | sample Cyp1metagenome_FD_92528 | JGI IMG/M metagenome (GOLD analysis project Ga0126342, IMG submission 92528) | Coral microbial communities from Lord Howe Island, Old Settlement Bay, Australia - Cyphastrea 1 metagenome | ecosystem: Host-associated > Invertebrates > Cnidaria > Coral ... | reverse complement strand
GGGCATGTTTCTCGCGCAAAACACGGCTTTATCCCCCATTGTCGGTATATAAAGTGGCGACCGGAAACCCACTTTATAAGCGCAAAGGATGTCCACTTTATAGTGAGCTATACATGGGGGATACATTCTCACATTATCTTACATATTCGTAAATTTACGTCAACTCCTACTTTTGTTTGTTGGTTTAACATGCTTCCCGATACCCATTGGTAATGATGGCAATGATCGCCGGAAGGTGTCCAAGGATGTCCAAGGTACGATGCTTAAATTCCTGTGCAGCAGCCTCGTTCTTAGGGGCCTCAGGGATCACCATGGGGACGTCAAGGGGATGACGTGCGCACAACACTTAAATATGACGCTATCAAAGCAAACTAGAACGGTATTTAATATTTATAAGTACTGGAAGTACCGGAATTAGAATGATGTATATGTGGAGGATCATGATGAGTTTGCTACGACTCTCCGGTCAAACATGGTAGATATGTATCAGGACATGACCAGCGGGTCACTTTTCGAGTTTCCGTGCCACACAGTTTTTGCCCTTAACAGTTATAAATGGAATTATAGCTCCTGTAACATCCAACTATATAATATATAAGTTTTTCTATTGGTTTCAACCCATTTATACATGTTTAAGGGCCATAACTGCAGTGAGACCCGCGCCAGGCTACTGTTAGATAGGAGGGACACACCCAGTGGTCCAGGAATAGGATCTCCTCGGGCCGGAGGTTGGAGGGGAATGGTTTCTGTCCTGCTTCAATCTAAAGAAACACAGGGATAACTCAGATGAAGTGTTTATACATATATATATATATATCTAGAGACAGAGAGAGATAGATAATTAGATAAGATTAGATTAGATATTAGATATTAGATATATAGATAGACAGTTATGTATTGATTTACATGCTGATATTACATGATGTATGTGTACATAATATACATATATATATGTATATATATATATTTGTGATATTTAAGAAACAAACGCATTATCGTCTATACGGCAACTATATTTAAATATGCGTACTACCTCCTGGGCCTGGTGGTCTGGCCCGGCCTCCACATATTTCAATTTTGTCACCGTGTGTGTATATATATATATATATACATATTATGTGACAATAGAACGATTGGCAAATGATACCGCCATATTTCCTTGTGCGGTCCGATGTTCATATATGACCCGTAGAACTGGCTTCATGCCAGCCTACTCTTGTTGACCCCAACATGATCCGCTAAGCTCCTGCTTTGGAAATCTTGTATACCGTAGACCCAACAAATGGTCATCTAAGCAACAAATGCAACAAATGGCCAATTTGGGTTTGTTCGGCAGCGAGGCACCCATTCCATACAGTGGTTTTCCATCATTTTCAGCCTGGAGATGCACTTTGGGTATAACTTACCTACAAGTATATTCAGACATACAGCCAAATTCATTCAGATATAATATCAAGTTGGTTATCAATACCCAATTGTATCCCTATTCTTGATGGTAAAAGTCGCTATTTTCATTGGTGGTTCCTTGGTGCCTCCAATGACTGCATCCCAAAATTGGTTTCCCAGAATTGGCTTTAAAGGAAACCAACATTGAAACCACTATATATTTGGGGTTCAAAACCATACTTTCCCGTAGGTTTCCCCCCAAAGACTTAACCCATCAAAATCAACAAATCATCATTTACTAGTTATATATTCACTTATATTTCCAATATTTGAAATCCCTATGCAATATGGTTCAATTCAATGACATCGGGTCGATCCCAGCTTCATCCCGTGTGATACTTCCCGTGGCATGGAAGTCCAAGCCCCGAAAAAGGGCACGGCTGGCCGTGAAGCCATGCCTTGGAGCGACGGGCACCGTGGCAAAGCTATATCTTATGCTATAGAAGTTCTAGCTAATCTGGTTGTAAACCAACTTTAGGGGGAGTTGATTGACCAAGAAACATGGAGATTGCTTATCATTCTCGCTATTCATTCGTACTATTCTATATCATGTGTGTGTGTGTCTGTATTTTCCTATTCTTACAGCATTTTGGAAAAATAAATCACCATCCTGAAAAACGGCTTTTTTGGGATACTGTAGTTACCCCTCAGTACTACCAGATCTACCAGTTACTAACCATCACTTTTCTGAGAGTCCCGGCGCCTCGGCTAAAGCGGAAACGCTAGGATAGTTACCCATCATTCCCTTGAGGTCGCAGTAGGGCTGTGATCAAAATCGAGAAAAGGGGATTGCTGTGCCCAGCTTGACTCATCAGGATGCAAGATTCCACAGGCATAGCCCAGACATGGTGAGGCCCCCTTGTTCGAAGTTGGTTTATAAACCCCCGGAGATGGTTTGATATATTGACCATAAATCCCAACCTAGTGAAGTAAACCAACTGAGCTAATTATAATTATGTGGCCCCAGCTTGTATCAAGTTAGTTATGTACAGTATCTATCCCATTAATATCCCCTTATATCTCCCAGCGTTTGATGGTAAAGTTTCCCATTATATCCCAACAAGAAATCCATCGCTTTTCCCCAGGTTCCCCATATCTCGCCTCTGGCATTCCTCGATGAAGTCGCGTTCTGAGAGCCGTCCCGAGTTGTTCTTGGCCTTGTCCATGGCGTGGAAGGCGTCCTCCGCCGTGCCAAACTCCGCCGTGATAAACGACCTCGGCGGAGCCGGGTATTGGAGATGGAGGTGGTATGCGAAAATATTAGAAAATGAGGATGCTACCAATATATATATATATACTATATATACGTATACGATATACCAATATATTTGTCAGTTGATCGATTTCTAGTGATTTCTATTGGGGAAATATATGAAGAAAAAGCAAGGATGAATTGGCGGAGCTAGGGGCACAAAGGCAGCCTGTTTTGGACAAACTTGTGAAGCAGTTTCAACAAGAATGGTTTGTCGAAGTGCATCTGCTCTTGAAACCGGTCAAATTGATAGACTGGAAACAAAGGCTAGGACTCAAACCATGGGTTGTACATGGATGTACCTAAAACTTGAAGACCTTCACCATCTTTCGGCGTTCCAAGAGATGCAACCCATGACACAACCTATGCAGCAGGATCTAATCCGCCCGAGGGGCTTGAACTCAGCGAGCACTTCCGCGCCCTGCATGTCCAGCTCCTGGTACGAAACCAGGCCGCTCTTGTCCTGCCGGGATTGGACCAGGTCACTGTCATCACCTCCAACTGATCTCACAGTTGCAGTGACATCATTCTGTCAACTCCTTTTTAAAACACGAAGCAACATGGAATTGCATGGAAGCACATGGAATTACATTGATGTCAGATCATCACTATATATCACTATACCTCAAATCATTGTATTGTAGATGTATAGTGATATACAGTGATATATGGTGATCACTATGACTGTCTCTGTATATTCAACACGTCATCTTGTCAACTTCTGCTGACTACCAAAAAAACTGGCTCACTTCAGGGGTCCTTATCCAAAGCCTTCCACAGGATCCGAAACTCACCCGGCCAACACAAAGCCTTCACGGCTTTGGCCATTTCATACTTGTGCACCTGGCAGGGCTAGGCTTTAAAACACGTTCCAAATGTTGCTAATATCAACTCATTAAAATGTCTTTATTATCTTTATTGACTATTATACTTAAAAATAGTTACATTGTACTTTAATAGTTACATCTTAACCCATCTTAACCCATCTTAACCCATCTTAATCCAATGTTATCCAATGTTCTCCATGTATCTCCGCAGGGCGAATCATGCCGGGCGGACGCTCATGGAGGCATGGCGGTCCAAATGCCGGCGCCAGGCCGCCAACAAACTCCCACCGCACTTGCGCTTTAAATAGGCCTGGCGCCATGCGCCATGATGCGCCAAGGCTGGAGACCCAAACAAAAAATTGATGGAAAAATACCAGGATTCGAAGAAACAACTGTTTATGGCAAGTCTTTAAGATGTCCGGCTGTGACTGGACAACATCTTTTACTTTTCTATCTCTGGAATGCGATATTGGAACAACAGCACAAAACCTGGCATACTCCGAGGATTTGGGGATGATCTTGGAGGGGCTGCACTTGGGAATATTCATGGCTGTGCGGTACAACTGTGGCTTCAACCCCCCCTAAGTTGGGAGATGGCGCCCCTGGGGCCCCTGTAACTTGCGAAATGTATCCACAAATGTATAGCTAGAAAATAACAAATACCAAGGTCTCAAACAGGGATATAGCTAGGGGATTTCACAGGACGATAAGATATCCACTCTCTCAGGGTTTTTAACAGGGGATAACTAGGCTGAATGAACTTCACTGGAACGTCCCTCCGGGATCCTCCCGGGCCTTGAACTGCGGAAGGGCCTAGGCTTCAGATATGGTGTATATATGGCGTGTCTCGATATATATATATATATATATATGTGCCCACATTATATATATATACATATACATACATACATTATATATATATTGGCCCATATTATATATACGATCTGAAATGGAAATTCGATCTATGCCATAGATACCACTATCATTTACATTTATATACTGATTATATATATATATTGTATTATTCCTATAAATGTGTGTACATGATTGTACATGATACCATACCATATAAAGCCAATGTACGATAATGGCTCCAATGATAACCATTCCAACCATTCCAACCCATGCTTTGGGGTTCTATCTCCGATTTCAAAGGTAGGAGGGAACCTTCTCACCTGCTCTCCAGCGGCTTGTGCTAACATCTGTCGCTCTCGTATCTTCACGGCGTGAACCTGCCATAGGCTCTTCAGCACTTCCATGACAACTTAGGCAATGGTTCACCACCATCCTCCCATATGCACCATTGATTCAAATGTAGAATATTTTTAAACAAATACCCTCAAGTAAACTAGCATAGCTAATGGAACATGCCCCATTTATATCCATTTATATATATATATATATATATGATTGACCTATTAAAATGATGATTTTTCAACATCTTGCCGGTGCGTTTGAGAATGGTATACCCCCAAACCTTTAAACATAGGGATGATGAGTAATCGGGCCAATGATGATTATTCATGATTACATGTGATTACCCATCACAACTTATGACCTCTAACCAACAATATTTAGGGGTGCCCTATTTCAGGTACTAGCCGCCCGAAAATACATGAAAATACTCCCATCTCCCCATGAAATGGCTGATACATTCCCATGAAATATCCCAGTGTCTACCCATGATTTCCCAGTGTCGCATTGTATACCCTAAGATGACCTAACATAGATGTGGAACATCAACCACTTGTAGACGATTTTCCTCGGGAAACGACGGTTGGTAAACCACATCTACGTTAGTTTACCCTGGGCTATCCATAAAATGATTGCTGGAGTACGGATGAATCCCCATTCCCTACTGATCCCATCAACAATCGCCATGCGGAATTTGAGATGCAGATTCAGCAACGTTTGTGACACCACTGTACAAAGAAAAATGCAAACATTATCAAACAATTCCACAATAATTAAATATATATGTAATAATGAACTGATAACATGTACTACATGTACCTCAAATATTTATATAACTGTACTGTACTATGCTGCAGTACATACAGTGCAGGGCATACTTGTCTGCCACGCAGCGCGGAGCCTCTCTGCAAAGCGAATCGGCGTCAGCGACCGAAGGTGACACCGTGAAACACTCCAAAGCAGGAAAGCTACAAGGTCATTTAATCCCCGTAGTGTGGCTTGTAGCCCTAGATCCACATTGACTCCAATTCTTCCATAAATCAATCCCATCGTCCTTTTCCATGAATTCCTAGTAATCTATAAGTGGTTAGGTGGTTTTCAACCCCTCTGAAAAATATTAGTCACTCTTTTTCGCTCTTTTGCCAAATGTCAGCACGACAGCCCTTTGGCCGGGCGGACGTGGTGACCGCCTGCGTCCCCTGCAGGGTATCGCCCTTCTTCTTGTGCTCGTCCACAAAATTCACATGTTGATCTTTCTAAGGTCCGACGTACGAGATGCACACGGCATATGTCGTCCAAACCAGCTATCCAGTGCTTCTGTGCGGCTCAACTCAGCCCTAATGGGCAATGTGGTGGTCCAGAAAGCTATTGCGGTGCCATTCGGTGATGCATGCTGCAGTGGCAACGAGACCTGACATGCTTTACTCAACTTAGTTAAATACTGAGAAAACCACCTGGCTTTTCTTTGGAAACTCTCAGGGGGCTGGCTGCGTCCCCCTTTCCATTGCTTGCTGTTAACATGGTACCAAGGGCCCATGTTCGGAACATTCAACCAAGCATCCAAATAAAGCTGCCACCAAGACCAACGCTGAACAGGTTTGGTGGAGTCATGAAGTCCATCAATCCACTGCAAAATGGCTGCGGTTTCAGGCACTACGTACGGTTTGGCTGCAGGCGGCAGTTCAAGTGGTAGGTTCCAGGCTGTCATGTCTAACGGCCTGAGCATCTGTTTGGCTGCCGGCTGCTTTGGCTGGATTTTCTTCTGTGCATTCATGAGACATTCCACTCCTATTGCTACTAGCATTGCATGCATGCCATCGCGCAAGGAACGGCGGTGATCAAGTTGCTGTGTGAGTTCTTTCCAACATTCCATCAACTTTGGTTGCGACTGAAAAGCTTGTTCAGCCACTTTGTCTGCAGCGTCATTTCCTGAGAAACACCATCGCTCGGCAGGCGACATGTTGGGCTTGATTTGTTGATGACTGGCTACTTTGAAAACACCGCGACAATACGGTGCTGCTTCTCTGAATTCCGCTGCTACTGCATTGATTAGATCATGATTTGGTCCTCTTGCTCCCCACACACGGTTTGGGTCATCAAAAAGGGATCTCAACAGCGAAAAAACCCTTTGGCTGTCGGTCCAAATGCAGAACTTATGTCTTCTCATGGCTGCTGCATGCAAAGCTGCTGCGGCTGCAGTCAGTTCTGATCTGACCACTGTCTGATGTCTCCCGGGCAGGAGACCGGAGGCCACTGCTTCAAAACTCCAAAGATCTGATTTGTTGGTGCAAACCACTCCCCAACTGCAAATTCTGGCGACTCTGTCTTTAGGCCGAAGGCAACTACCATCCGTGAAGTAATGCATTGGGTCTTGAGTCTGAGTTGTGCTGGGCAGATCCACATGGCAATCAAAATAGTCTGGAAGGTTAGCAAGCATAGCCCGGAAAACAAACGTGAGGTCTGGAAGTGGAAACCATCCTTGTAAAAAGGTTGCTGGATCCATTTGCTTGATTTCCTCTCGCTGCTCTGGCTTGAGGTGTTCACGGCATGTCTGAAGTTTCACGCATTCCCAGTTTCTATGAAAAAGGCTGTCTTCCTGAAAACAAAGTTTGCACCTCGTGTCACCTGGTGTATCTCTGTGTCTCATGTGATCTGCTGTAAAAAAGGTACCATTCAAAGCACTCCTCAGGATCGCACGGTCACGAGTCTGCTTGGTGAGGTTTTCTGTGGTGAAGGCAGCGTCACATTTAGCTAAGCCTACAAACGTATGTCTAGTAGAAACTTCGCAGGCGATGCGATATCTCCATGATTCTGTGACTCTGCATGCCAATAAAAATATTAGTTAGTTGGAATGATTATTCCGAATTATTCCCAATATATGGGAGCAAAAATGTTACAAACCACAAACCAGATAATCAATGATTACCATCTGGTTATTTAACATAGCCATGGATAATCACCATTTTTTATAGGTAAACCATCTATTTCTATGGGCCATCTATACCATGGCTATGTAACAGTCATAACCAGGTTGGGTAATTCTTCCATCATTTCCTCCATGATTTCCCGGATTCCCGCCTTCATGGCCAGCTTCTTCAGCTCCTCTTTCTCCCGATGCTCTTCCTTTCCCAGTGCCATCCACTTGAGCATCTCGGGCCGGACGTACTCTTCGTTGTGCAGCGCCACCCTGGAAAAAACTGGCAGATTTTGAGGGGGGTCGCTATCAAACACGGGGGCTTTAACATGGTTTAACATGGTGCAAAACGTTGTTTAACATGGCTTAACATGTGTTAAAATTGTGTTTAACGTGGTGTAACATGTGTTGACATGGGTGATTCATGGGGATAATACCAATATTTGGAGGATCATCCTACTTAGTACCTGGCAAATAACCCTGACTAGTAAGTCCCCCATTCGTGGGTTATCCGATATATATATATATATATATGTGTGTGTATATATCCATCCGTCCATCCACCATCCATCCATCCATCCATCCATCCATCCATCTATTTATCTATCCATCTATCTATCTATTTATCTATTTATCTATCTATCTATTTATCTATCTATCTATCTATGTATCTATCTATCTATCTATCTATCTATCTTTTATACGTGGTATATATATATATATATAACACGATGGTTACGAATTAGTTACTAAGTGGGATGATCATTCAAGTAATATAGGATCAAATATAACTTGATATAACCAACAAAATGGGGATATCATGGAAAATTACTGGGCACATAAAATTACTTGCATATATTTCACCAACAGTGTGATATCTGATAACTCAGTGTGTCTGGACATGTTGCATTTACCACCAAAAGAGCAGCATGCACGGTGAAAACAGCGATTCACCATCAGACTTTTCGGAGAAGCCCGTGTTCAAACACAGCCCGCTGGTTTACAAACCTTGTCGAAGGGAAATCTCCGTCTTCAGATATGCCCTTCCCGGTGAAGGCGATCAGCAATCGCGATTTTGGTTTGAACATGTCATTGCCAGACAGTTGGATTTTTTGACGTTGATGGTGATTGACAAGGTCATGTTATAAGGATTTATAAGGTATATTGACAAGGTTATATCATGTTAAATCTGTTTCTGATGTTTTGATGATGTCATTCTGAAAAAATAAGGATTCTTTGAAGGGGACAGCCAGCACACATCCCCCCTTGCGACTCAGGTGCCCTTTCCACAGCCATTCTTCTTGGCCGTCTTTCCAGTCGAACAGCCGGCAGCGAAGCTTGAAATCTTCTTCCTGCAATGGTTGGTCGGAAACATGTCCAAACGGAGTTTCTTAAGGGTACTGTACGCCTTTGATTCTCAAGGAGATTGTTGGGTATTGTTGGATTGTTGGGGTGGGAAATGTGTAGGTTACTACTACTAAGACTGGCTGCACGTAGCAAGTGCGGTAATTATATCATCAGCTAATAGAGGCACCATATCCAATTCCAATCAATTGGACCTGAAAGAAAACCAGCCATGAAGTAGTTTAGCAAACCCAATGATAGACCGTCCTCAAATTTACCAGAAACAGGTGGTACAAACATGTACAAACTATCCCCATTTCCAGTAGATCCACCATTGGGTTTACCACTTTACTATGGATAAATCATTAAAAAAACACCCACATCTACACTTTGGTTGAATGTCAACCACTTCAAATTCACACTTCGGCCGAATGCCAAGTGTCTGAGAGATAATCCTTGCCCCTGCTCAATCTGTAGACCATGTCTAAAGGGCTCTCAAAGGAGGCTACACACCATTGCCTTGGCCGGTCACTGGCTGCATGGCCCTGGTTTCATGGCCAGGGAAAATATGGCCCCTCGATGATTCACTAACCTGAATCTGGGCAAATTCACATAATTCACCCACCTGAAATAAGGCAATATCTTGGGATAATTCCCCTTACTAACATTTACTAACCATGATTCTACTAAGATCACAGTGATGTCACTATAATTTGCTCAGAATATATGTGAAAATGGTGATTTGATAGGTTAAAACTATACATCCCGGAATCAAATGGAGGTCTCAATAGGACAGTCCAGCTTGCCATGTCTTATTACTGGAGGGTAATGTTTGGGGCAAAAAAAAATCATCCAAAACCCACTGATATACTCAAGCAACTCCCAAGAGCTACTAAGTACTACCTTACCATTGAGGTTTTGCATGAAATTCCAACAGGATAACTTCTGTCTGGGATCCCGGGGGTAGTTTGACATGGGAAGCTCTTCAATACACTCAATACACCTTGACCTATGGAAACCCCCTTTTTGGCAGAAAAACCCAACAGGGAGTTACAATATCATTCAATAACCCCCACAATAGCTGAGATTTCTCTGATCACTATCCACATGATTTTTTTTTGTACGAACCATACTGCTTAATCATCAAAATATGACCATGGGTCAAAACCCTGGTTCCCCAATCATAGTTTCACTATGTGTTTGACTACATGCTTGGGCAAGGTATGTTCTAATGTGGGATCCACAAATCAACCAAGGGTTTGAAGGCTACCGCAAATCATCCCAACTCCGAGTAATTATACACAATAATTACAACAACCATCAAACGGGGACGGTTTATGGTTTATGGCATTGAGTTTGCATCACATGTCCCATTAAACATGAATGTCATCATAAAGTCCCCCATATTTTCTGGCTAAAGCCCATTTTCCATCAATAAAAATCATCATGTTCACCATATGTTCTGGCTCAGTCCCCATTTTCCATGGTTGAACCCGCTACCAGCTACCAGAAATCCTTCATCCAAAGTCCAGCGTTTCACAGGTGTCGCGCCAGGCAACTTGAAGGTGAGCCAAAGCTTGGCTGCGTCTTCATCAATCTCATCAAGCGTTAGCTTTCCCGAGTTATCCTTGGAGGGACCAACAAAAACCCCACGTGTCAAACGTGCAAAAAAACAGGGGTTCATATAGAATTACCATAGATGTTCCATGTCTGACCATCATTGTTTATAATTTTATAAAGAAACATATCATATGATCATGAATCATGATTTACAATCATTTCTCTAACCTAAAATATTTTATAATAATGATAATAGATTATAATATGATCAATGGTAATAATGTAAACAAATACAAGAAATATCTATGCATATCGGATATGATGATAACTATAACCGTAACTTTCTCTCAAAAATGATTTTGGACCAATAAACAAACAACAATAGTAGGAACGTCCAACGTCCGAAAAGATAGAAATGTAAATTATCAATTTATCACTATTTCAGCAGGATCACCAGTACCTTTCTATCCTATGTGGGGTCCCTACACTTATTTATGTTGTAAAACCAATATGGCCTATACAAACCTATGAAATTGATTAAAATATATTAAAATGGGGGTTTGGGAATTGTTTTTTGGCATTGAGTTTGCCAATGAATATATAGTCAAAACCATTGAGCGTACCATTTATGGCATGGGTTTACCCATTGTTTTGGGGATTCTCTACTGTTGGGTTTGCCCGGTCTCTATCATGGAGATTCATGAATAACCAGAGGGTAATGGGATTTATGTCCAGATATAATGTTCATTATCTGATTAATATCTCCAATATTGGTAATGCGGTTGAAATTGGGGATGGAAAATGAACATAGATGGACCATCTACAAATGAATTACTATGAGATGTGATTTACCTATATTATATGGACCATCTACAGATGGTTTACTATGATTTACCTATTATTCACATGGTGACTTTCCAGCTCGCCCTCTTCGGAATCCAGGTGTCGGTATCCAAACGCTGAAAGAGCAAATAGACATCACCCGCATAGCCGGCCCTCTCCTGAAACCAGGGAAACCAGGAGATGGCAGGAGCCGGGTTGGGAACCCCTGGAAATATGTCATAATAATATGGAACATATGAAAACATATGGGTAAATATTGGAACATATTGGGAAAATATGGGAAGATTAGATATTGGAACATATTGGAAAATCACAATTGTTGATATAGGTTTACAGACATATGGTAAATGATATTGTAAATGTGCCATTTGCTATAGCTATGTCAGTGTGCTGGAGGGTAACCTAAATCATCTTGACATATCTTGACTGTAAACCATTTCTCGGGATGTCACATCCAAGACTATGATCAACAGCTGCGTCTTTTTCTCCCCAAAGAAATCTGTAGAAATCCAAGGTGCCATGCCCATGCAGAACTGATCGCTGGTGATATGGAACCTGTACTCAGGGTCAAAAATCTTCAGCCATGCACGCAGGATGTTGGGTTCCACCTGCAACTGCGACGTCAACATCTGCGACAGGAGGACTGGAGGATCAATGGTTGCAAGGCTCTACACGTAATTTGACGACCAAAAACTCAATGTTTGCGTTTTGGGGTCCAAAAAACAGTAAGATCTTCAGACAAATCACTGAGCTAACCTCAATTTCGAGAAGAACTTCCGACTTTGGGGCGTTTGACAGGCTTCCCACTGCAATCAGTTGACTTCGAGGAAAAAAAACTTTTTCTGTTGGGCAAATATTATGCACAAACAAAAAGATGCTTTTAGAGACCTTCTACCATCCCCGAATTCGTATAGACCCCGCATAGACCCTCAAAAATACATGTATTTAGTGGAAAGCGATCTACTTTCCACGTGTGACACATCATTAATAAAGATTGGCTATTTTCAGGGTCTATGTTAATTTGGGAGAGAGTAATTAACTCACCAATTTTGGGTGCTCAATTCCATTCGCTTCGAAGTTGGTGTCTACAGTCTTGAGTAAAAAAAATCCAGCATCAGCCTCTGCGATAAAGTTTCTGACCACCACCTGTCGGGAAATTGATGGCGACCAGGAGAGAAACGTGTTCGAACAGCGTGTTCCATGCTGATTTGCCAGATTCCGTGTGGGGAAAAACAATCAATCGAAATGACATGTTTCAAATCATTGGATTATTTGGATTTGGGAGTCCTGCCAAGCTTATGATATGGATGACGCATGAGCAAGTGCTCTTGGCGTGCGCTATGAAACGCATGGAGCTTACATGGATTCTGTATCACCTCTTCAACCATCTTTGGGGCCCCAAGGGGGCCGCTGATCGGCGTCAGATTTCCGGTCCATGTCCTGGGTCTTGAGGATTCTTGAGGCCAGTCTCCAATCGCTTCCAACACCCCAATTGATGGGTCGAATAAACATATAAACTGAAATGAAGAGGTAGAATATGGATAAATATGGTAGAACATGGTAGAATCATGTAGAATCAGCTGAAAAAGTCACTCCCCCGTTGTGCTTCCCACAGTTTTCCCACAGTTTTCCCGCCTGCGGCAGGGGTCCCCTTCGCATCTTCGGCTGCGAGTGGCGTCGCTCCATCATCCCCCCATCACTCAGGCGGGAGTGCCGGCGCACCATGGAGGGTTCGTTGGCCATGGCTGGAAACCAAGGGGAAAATGTGGTGGATGCCCACCACAAGGGTAAGGTCTGAAGGTATAGTTTTGGACTTATAGTGGGCATAGAAATATCATGGAACAAACCAATCAAAGCATGTAGCAACCAACTGGGAATTTTCTGAAATTTGATGTGTCAAGATCAAATGGCTTTGCCTGACTCGATGTTTGGAAGGACGGGCACCAACATATTTCAGTCAAATCTAACGAGCCAACAAATGGCGGGTCCAACCTCACCGACGGTGACTCTGGTGGAGAGGGGATGCGCCTCCAAAACCCGAAAACATGAGATGTATTGAGATGTTTATTTAAATTATTGAATTGGATCCTTATCATATCTTATCCTTCCCTATAGATCCAAACACTGTCCGAGAAAGTACTTAGTACTTAACCTCCTAAATCATACTCCAAGTACTTCCTGAAAAGGTACGGCTGGATCCATAGTGCCATAGGGATTGGATTGGGGCCTAAATCAGCACCTTCTTAGCATCGCTACGAAACATCATGCAATGACCTCTTGGATGTCAATGGGTTCCCTTGCATTCACCATCATTTCTAGTGACGGTGTAGGGTCGTTATAGTCCACCCATTGATGGTCCGTCCCAGTTGCTAAGTGGTTGTCATATCCCAACTATATCCTAAATATACCCAGCTTATATCTCAACTATTGCCATCTATTGGTTTATATGTTACCAATTGTTACCATATACCCCAGCTATATCCCAACTATATCCCAGCTTAGCCTTCCCATTCCGAATGGGTTAGTCTGTCAGTATCACCCCGCCATTCTTGGGGGATCGATTCATGCCGCGCCCCGAAAAAGGTGGGGTCCCCTGGTTGTGCTTTGTTGGGCAACAAGCAACTCATGAACTAGTTTGATATATATATATATATACATACGACTATATTACTATATATATAATATATATATATATATTAATAATGTGTGTGTGTTTTTTTACCATACCAAAAGCCCAACAGGCAAGCTACTGAACAAAAACCAAACTTAGCCATAAATCATTTCCCACTCAATCAGCTTGAATCCCATGGGTTTTGCTGCTGAAGCCCTGAACAATCACCCAATCTTCATGGCCCAGCTTCACGCAAGCGTGTCACCGCGCCGCAAACGCGCTCAGCCAGCTCAATGGCCTGGATGGGGATCAGATGGGATCAATTCATGGAGAAAATGAGGATTTCAGGAAGCAAAATGGCGGATTTCATGGAATCTATACTGCTTGGTGGTGCAATAACATGCAATAACCATCTTGAAAAATATGAAAGTCAATGGGAAGGATAACAACCCATATATTATGGAAAATAAAACATGTTCCAAACCACCAATCAGATATGAATTTATGGGGATCAAATGGGATCTGAACCATCATATTTGGATACCAATAACCCCATAGCAAAATTACATGTTCCAGGACGTAAGTATTCATTCCATTTTCATTCTATTTAAGCCGGCCAAATTGCGGAGTCCATGGAATTGGGGATCAAATGGAATCTAATCTGGGGAGATGCTAGGGATATGAATGAAATTACTTTACTTCGTGTGATCCCCACCATGACATTTATACATGTTCTTACTGGCACATCTTCTGGCATTCTATCTGACATATCTTCTGACATTCTATTTGGCATTCTATCTGGCATAT
>Ga0126342_10012986_pt1 | contig 14801 bp, 14 predicted proteins | sample Cyp1metagenome_FD_92528 | JGI IMG/M metagenome (GOLD analysis project Ga0126342, IMG submission 92528) | Coral microbial communities from Lord Howe Island, Old Settlement Bay, Australia - Cyphastrea 1 metagenome | ecosystem: Host-associated > Invertebrates > Cnidaria > Coral ... | reverse complement strand
TTACACACAGAACCTTGTACATACAGAAGCTTTTACACACAGACGCTTTTACACACAGACGCTTTTATACACAGACGCTTTTACACACAGACGCTTTTACACACAGAAGCTTTTACACACAGACACTTTTACCTCAGTTTTTGGTGATCGAAGCTCGTTTCGTGCAAAAGGGTGGCCGCCGAGGTTGTAAAATCGCAATTTGTCCTCAGCTTTTGGCGATCGAACCTCGTTTCGTGCGAAAGGGTTGCGTTGGTTCGTGCCGTCTCGTTGGCGCTGCCCCGCGCCTCAAGAGAGAAATAGAAAAGAAGGAAAAAGAAGAGGGCAAGAGAGCAAGAGGGCAAGAGAGAATGTGAAGATGTGAAGATGTGAAGATGGCAGGATGTGAAGATGTGAAGATGAGAAGATGTGAAGATGTGATGTGAAGATGAGAAGATGATAAAATGAGAAGATGAGAGGATGAGAAAATGTGAAGATGTGAAGATGTGAGGATGTGAGGATGTGAAGATGTGAAGATGTGAAGATGTGAAGATGTGAAGATGTGAAGATGTGAAGATGTGAAGATGTGAAGATGTGAGGATGTGAAGATGTGAAGATGAGAAGATGTGAAGATGTGATGTGAAGATGAGAAGATGAGAAAATGAGAAGACGAGAGGATGAGAAGATGTGAGGATGTGAAGATGTGAGGATGTGAGGATGTGAAGATCTGAGGATGTGAAGATGTGAAAATGTGAAAATGTGAAAATGTGAAAATGTTTGACAGACCCCCACTATTAGAAGAACCTTCGCTCAAACGCTCTCGGGAATTATAGGATGCGTTTGGAAGTCGATTGTAGGCCGTTTCTGAGCCATGTGTTGACTTTTTTTTTTGCTACGCTCGGGAGGCAAAAACATCGTAAAACACCGTGTTTTTGTCTTTTTCGCATGTAGAAACTACATCTGGCAACATGGTGAAAACCGCGTAAATACCATTGTTTTTGCTAGGCACGGACAGAAAAACCACTGTAAATACCGTGGTTTTTGCTACCAGAGGCAAAAAATATCGTAAATACCGTGGCTTTGGGCTTCCGAGGCGCAAAAAACATCGGTATTTACGGTGTTGTTTTGCTCCGAGAGTGTCAAAAACACCACCTATGTGACGATTTTTAGGGCCCACGAAAATACGACAATAAGATGTGTTGCAAGAACAAGAACAAGAACAACAACAACAACAACAACAAGAACAACAAGAACAACAAGAACAACAAGAACAAGCAGCAGCACAAAAATGCGACAAAAAGATGTGTTACAAGCTGCGGTATGAAAAGCACATCATACTGTGCTCTGCACCTGCGCGCACGCGCTGAGCACATGAACAACACCAACGCTCACACTACTATACATAATTAACCCTTATGGCATCGCCGGTGTGCGAAGCTCTATAATATGCGTATATATATATATATATGTATATATATATATGTATACATGCCACAAATATGCACAAAACAAGTGAGGTCCGAGTGAGAATTCAATGAAAAAAAATGGTCTTAGAAAAAGAGGAGATTGCACGAGACTGACTCAAAGTCGAACAGTTTTTTCAGAGGAGACTGGGTCAAATCAAAATGACAGCATGTGTTGAAGCCTCCACAGGGCATTCACATCATTGCATTCAGTTCAGAGGTTCAAGTGCAGCATAGTGCAGCAATTGATGGTAATATTCTGGAATCATGTTGAGTCTTTGCCTAGCCCCTAACGTGGAGGTGTTCTCCTGTAGTATTATCGGCATGGTTCTGCATGGGCATGGGCACGATTTGGCATTGGATTCATTGGATCCATAAATTTCAAGTTATCACATCACATTACATATTAAATTGATATGTTATGTATACATATATGTGTGTATTGATATTGTATTGTTACAGATTGTTATATGAATTATATGATCTCACTTCAACATCTTCCGGCCCAGACCCTTCCAACTCTTTGTGCAGCGCTCCATCGTACTCCCTGATTGGAGATTCCGCACAGCCGAATCGAAGCATTGCTCCTGCAAAACTTTCGACGTCTCCATGGCCGGGATGCCAGATGCAATTGGGCTGCTCTTGCAAGGCGACTGATCTCTGCCCTTGCCATCGCATTTTGATATATAGCGTATTGGGATACGTAGGCTCATGCAATTGTCACCCTCTTTGGAGCTCTTCATCTTGTGTTTGAGTTCAAGAGAAGTGCGTGATTCCGCTGTCCCCATATGGACAAAAAGAATAATTCATGAGAGAAGATTCTATGATTGCACTGTGAAATCTGTTTTCATCACTGTTGCTTTGCGATTGCGCTGCGCATCTTTGCACATTTGATCGAGTCTATGAAAGTCCTTCCAAAGCTTTCGCCAGGGATTGCCATGGCTGTAGTGCTTTGGTTGGCCAAACTCGGTCCAGTCCTGACGGCTACAAGCGACCAATAAAAAACTGGGAGATGCTGGGACCTGCTGTGACTGCTGGGAGTTTGACAGACAACGCAGCGTGCAATTCCGCAAAAGCTGCTTCTGAGGAAAGATTTCACTCTGAGGCAGCGGCTGTATGCTCTTCTTTCATCAGACCAAGCATTTCCTACGCAAACGAGCTGTTTCCCGCAGGATAGTCTTGAAATGTCTTGAACGACATGGAAGAGATGCGGAGAAAGAAAAAAGACGAAATCACAATTGGGTACATGAATAAGGATGACCACAACTCTGTCGAAACTTTCAGAAGAGGATTTTTAGCCTATAGGCCGATGTCTCAACCTGTCTCTCGCTGTGCCTCTCTTACTGTGCGCCTCTCTTACAGCACCTCAACCCTGCCTCAGTCTCCTCATCTGGACCTGCTGCTTCTGCGATGTCATAGCTCACATTGTCAGCCTGTGCGCGGCGGAAAGCCACGGGAAAGCTACCTGAAAGCCACCTGCCTTTTTCTCTGCCTTCTCTTCCCTGGTGTCTGCCCCTCACTGAATGTCGCTCATTCTTCTTCTGTTTGATTCTTGGCTCATATTGGCTCCCTTCTGTTTCTTTGAAATGCGTGGAGATGCGTGCAGCAGGAGTCCTTGGCGAAGGGCATCATGCCTTGCAAAAGAGCCGTTCGCCAAGCCTTCAAGACTGCAGGACACAGCAAGATACTGTAGTCACTATGTTTGGATACAGCTCGGGAAACTGGGAAACATTGAATGCATTTCTGAATGCGCCACAACATGACCTGCTGTAGCTAAGTGACAGTCAGGAGTCAGGGCACTTGTTTGTCAATTTGCTGAAGAACACGATAGAAATGCAACATGTAAAATGTGTATTTGTACATGTATGTATATATATATATGTGTATGTATATATAATATATATATATATATATATATATACGTGTATATATATATATACACGTGTATATATATATACATATGTAACATGTATACATAATATAGTATAGCATAATATATACAACAAAAAAGACCAAACCCCTTTGCATATTCTGCATGATCTGCATGGTCTGCACAGCGCCTGGCCGCTCTCGGCACAGAGCTTCAAGCCCTTGCTGAGCTCACCCCGCCGGAGGCAAGTCCTGGCAGACGGGGCATCGGGGCCACAGGCGTCGCCGAATGACAAAGAAAATTCAAAGCCACAAATCGACACATCGACGATTCGAAAGGAGCGACAAAAGAGAACGCTGTCGAGGAAATCCAAGAATCAGGCCAAAGATCTGCCAAGAGTTGGCGCTCATCTTCAAGATCGGCAGGTTGAAACCTCAAGACAAGCAAAGCGGGACATTGCAGCCAAACTGTGGGGTCAAAGCAAGCCACGATCATCCGTTTCTTTGTAGGCTCACAGTTATGGACAGGAGTTCTCGGAGGTTTGCATACCTGACTTACTTGGTACTGTTCAAATCGCCACATTGATTCAATGCCATTTTACCTTCTGGGTTCACAGCTGCTCAGAGTTTTGCAAAGGCCCGTCTGGGTGCACTATTGAACAAGCCTGGAAGGCACGGAGCAGACAATTTCGAAGCCAAGCTCTGACGAACAAAGAAACGCACCTTCACTGGCTACAGATGCTCAGCCGTGCTGTCACTGCGGTCACTGCAGCCACTGCAGTCACTGCAGTCACTGTGACTGTCCCATCCCACCCCTCCAACTACCCCATCTGCAAACATCGCCTGCACTGGGGAGGGCAATCTTCGCAGCTGTTGTGCCCGGCGCGTACGTTCGTAGCCAGCCTACAATCAATGCAATTTGAGAAGCTCTCTTCACTCCCAGACAACAGTGGCAGCAAAAGCAAGGGGAAGCTGGTCGGAAATCTACATACGCACCAAGGTGGAAATGGATGATTTAATGTGACTGCCTAAAAAAACTGGCTGCTCTGCAAGTGCTTCTGTGCTTGACCAGCTACAATTACTTGCAAGTAGCCACTTGCTTTGCAGTTTTCGCTATGTACTTGAGATGTTTGCGCCGTGGCAAGATTTTGTGACTGGAACACGGTAACTTTGAAGCTGCTGCAATGGTTTCCCGCGCACAAAATATCCTCTCAACTGTGTCAATTCATGTCAATTTGACACGTTGTGTAAATTTCTGAAGCGTATTATGAAATAGTTTGACGTGCTGCCCTCCCTTGCGGTTTCTCCCCAATTGCCAGGCCGTGTAGGCTGAAAACTCCTCTTTGCGCTCTGCCTGACAGTCAAGAAAGTCAGGGTGGGCAATACATCACTTTGCAAACAATCCATGGTCAACCTTCAAAACCATTGTCCAAGACTTGTCTCCAATGTAGGTATCACAGTGTGTTAGAGCAAACTGAGCAAATCAGCTAAATCCAAAGAAAAGGGATGAAAAGGGTGGACTTTCCCTCCCGAACTGTCCTGTCTTGGCCGGAATCGACAGGAATTTGCCCCAGCCTGGCTGGGGGCCCACCGATGAGACCATCGAAGCCACCGCAGAATGGCTTGAAGAGCCTCACTGACTGGAGAAATGGCCACAAATGGACTCCAAGGGGATGTAAAGAAAAATGCCAACAAGATTCAAGGTCTGGGTGTATAGGTAGACTGATAGACTGGCAAACAAACAAGTCGATGGAGTCATGCAGTCTTCGACACAATATCCGTGTGTATGTACTTTCGTGGGATCTTTCTATGACGCTACAGGCAATGTATATCTATCACTTATTTTAGACTTTGCGTAACCAGAAAGTGCAGGAGGACGCTTCGAAAACGCTGGCTCAGGCATGGCGGCATGAGATTGAGCATCCTGCAGAATAAGAGCTGAAGAACAGCTGGAGCATGGGAGGCAAACGGGGGGAAGCAATGGATTTGTATTTGTTGTTGTTGTTCTTGTTCTTGTTGTTCTTGTTGTTCGTGTTGTTCTTGTTGTTCTTGTTGTTCTTGTTGTTCTTGTTGTTGTTTTGTTGTTGTTGTTGTTGGTCGAAGGTTTTCGGCACACAAGGTCTGGCTGCATTCGTATCTGTCAACTGTGCGTTTGGGAGACGCCCACTTACACTGGATGTATGATATTGGTGCTTTAATGTGCGTGCGCAGTATGTATACATAGTGTGTGTGTGTGCGTGTTGCGTGTCTGTTTCTGTGCGTGCATGTGTGTCTCAAGGTATCCATCGATTTGGGCTACATGTGTATATGTCCATATCGACACTCCCAAAAAATTAACATGGAACTGCATCCCTTCTCCTGGGGTCCCCTAACATGAACCTATGGGACGGTCTCAAGTGGACTCTGTTCCCCGGGAAATCATGCAACTAACTTTTTTAATACAACCGCTCCAAAACTGACATGGAACCCACCGCAGGCCCAAACTGAACTCAGCCTGCACCCTGAAACAGCCAACATGGAGTTTGAACAAGTTATCACAAAGTGATCTGCAACCTTGAAGGGTGCTTTGAAGTTTAACCTGGAACCCGAGTGGTTTTTAAGGCGTTCTCATTGAAAATGCCATGTTAGTGACTTTCGGGCGACCCTACTTTTCACTTTGTATTGCGCTCACGGTATCATGCTTTGAACTTGGGTGGAGCCATCGCAAAACCAGTTAAACATGGCACCCAACAAAGTGTGGAAACTCAATTGAGAATTTTCTATGTCTCCGGTAACTGAATGGCTGATGACTCCAGGAACTGGATGGCCTTCCCGGAACTGTTGGTTGAGCACTAAACTTTTTACCTACCAGGTCCAAGGGGTGCCCATTTAGGTTCCAAGTTGGGTTCCAGGCGGTAGGCGCCTCACTTGCGCACGCAAAATTGACTCAGCTGCGCCCACAGGATTCTGACTCACTTGTACACACACAATTGACTCAGTTGTATACACACAGCCTTGGGGGAGTGGGGTGGGGCTAGTTAACTTCATTATAGGAATACAACCGCTACTAGTTAACTTTATTATAGGGACACAACCGCTACTCCACCTCTTTCGACTTACCATCACACTTCAACCTTGGGGGGTGGGGTGGGGCTAGGGAAGAAAAGGGTAGGATCTACCAGCCACACCCGTTGCTTAACTTCATTATAGGGACACAACCGCTACTCCACTTCCTTCGACTTACCATCACACTTCAGCCTTGGGGGGTGGGGTGGGGCTAGGGAAGACAAGGGTAGGATCTACCAGCCACACCTGTTGCTTAACTTCATTATAGGGGCAACCGCTACTCCGCTTCCTTCGACTTGCCATCACCACCACCACCATCACCACCACCACCATCATCATCATCATCATCACCATCACCAACATCAACATCAACATCATCATCATCATCATCATCACCATCATCATCATCATCACCATCATCACCATCATCATCATCATCACATCCTCATCCTCATCCTCATCCTCATCATCATCATCATCATCACCACCGTCAACGCCATCATAAGCATCATAAGCATCAGCATTCGCGTGCACAACTGAGTTGTTTTCTCGCATGTACAGCCGAGTCGGGTTTCGCGTGTACAACCGAGGCACCATCGTTCCAGGTTGGTTTGTTTCGGGGGGGCTCGGCCTCAATGCAACTAAATGTTATGCAAAAGAAAAGTAGCATGCTATTATTTTTGAAAAATCAATTATAGTAGGCGCAGATGACACGGGACTTTGCGGCCGATTTAGCCAAGGTTTTTTGGCACATGACATGGGATTTATGTATCGGTTTTGCTTTTTTTGTTACACATAAATACACATATACAAAAGAAAAAGAAATACAGACGGTAAGAATCTTATCGTCTGTATCGTTTTCTGCTGTTTTTTAAATGTTTCTCAAGCTTTACATAACATAATCTTACCATTTCTCATTTCACAACGGTGGGAGGACCTGCAAAGTACAAGTGTGTGTGTATATATGTGTGTTGTGCGTACTATATCTGCATCTACATACCTTTCAACCTTGCATCCTTTCTTTGTATACTTGTGTTGCCCCTTGTACAAGTACACAACGTATCGTATGATATGATATGAATATGAATTATGTCATATGTATATATGTATAATACATGTATATAGAGATGTGTATGCTCTGTATGCTCCACTGAATGTGTAAAAATAAAACATACACATACAATCACATACATGTGTATACGTATACTATAGTGGTAAACATACAGAAATAATCATAGATGTATAACATCAATGACAAATTGGAATGAGTAGTAGATTTGTAGTCAATAGCCTGCTCGTTTCGGTTCTGTTCAATCCCGAGGAAGGACACAGGGCTTGCAGCCAGTGGAACTGGAGTCTAGGGCAACGGCTCGCAAGTGGTAATTTCTCATGAAGAGATGCCTCTACAAAGCAATTCTTACCAAATGTCACTCTTTTGCAAAATTACTGCCAAATGAAAATTGTTCATTATCTTATAGTTCTTTCATTTATCGGAACAACAACGTGCACCACAAAGGGGATTGTGCAATGCTACAGCAAGTGACTACTCCTAAACTGTGCCAGTGACTTCTAGTGTACCACAGAGTTTGATGTTTCAAGGGCACAAAGCGTTTCAAAGCTTCATGCACAGAAAATTAGACAAATGCCTCATTGCTTGAGCCTCATTGTTCCATGCCTGACCAACGTGGGGCATGGACTGCACTTTAAGTGCTGAACACAAACTAGCCGTACCGTAGGACAACGCGAACCACACACACACACTTGATCACAGCTCGACACTTTGACTGAACCTCAACGCGAGCAGAAAAGGAAGCAATCACACCAACTTTTACAATTCCAGAAACAATGGGACGAAACCATTCAGTTGCGATCGATTGGGTTCCAGAAACAGGCCCGATTGCGCCGAACAGTGCGTTCACCATCTGTCTTTAAACCTAAACATGCTGATCGCCTCACATTTCCAGCGCTCACAGCGCTCTCGTTCTGCTTCTACATGATGGAGAGAAAGCAGTAGCCTTAGCCACAACAAGGCAAAGCCTGCACCAGACGCTTGATGAAAACCTGCACTAAGACCAGAACATCCAGGTGTTAAAGACCTGCCAAACGTGTGAGGATGTCAAGTCTCAAACTCTGCAAAAACTTAGGAGTCAAAAAAAGTGTTCCAGTAAGGGAAGGATAACACTCTGAAAAGAAACTCTTGAAAAAGAGCGGGAAGATTGCAGAGTCTTGTGTATCTGTAGTGTATCCCAAAGTTACGGAGCCCCAAAGTCCATACATGCAACACGGAGCATCTTCAGCAGAAGGCACAGAGAAGCCAAAGTAACATAAAATAAGCCAAATGGAGAAAAAAATAATTGCCAAGATCGTCATAGCCAGTCCAAGTTTGCAAGATGCCATTCTGTCGAAGCCTCCCATCGCAGCTGTGCTGATCCACTTCCATCCCCCACTGGAGCTTTGCACCTGGGCGCCCAAAAAAAGCAAAAACCGTCAAAATTAAAGATTAAAAAAGATTAACATAAGATTAACATAAGTTTAACATAAAATTAACATAAGTCACTATATGATATTGATACAGATTAGTGAGTAAAAAAGGATTCAGTTGGTTGGTAACCGGATGCAGGCACAGGGCCAATTCAAAGGAAGCATGTGGATTCTTTCTGTAGCAAGGACAAACATGACATTGTGTTGACTATGATGGCAGGAATTGTATAACAAGAAAACAACAGTACAAGACACACATAGGGGAGGTCGAGGACAAAAACTTTGTGAAAAAATATTGTATCTTCTGCTCAGTCTTCTGCTCAGATGTCTGCCAACTGTGAAGATTGTGAAGTAGGCTGGCTAGACTAAGACCTGTGCTCTTCCCAGGCCAGGTGAGCATAGGGCCTTTCAGGCTAGAAAGTTGCCGAATGCATTTACAACATGTATGTACGAGTATATATAATATAATATGTATATATATACAGTGTATATATATACAGTATATATATATATATATGACCAATCTAAAATCTGTTTACAACGATGGTTTGTTTGAATATTTTACAATGCAGCGGCTGTTCCTGGGATCTTTTTGTCCGGCTCCAGCCCCCGCCCCACGAGCTTTAGCGACGACAGGCGCTGCTCTGCAGATGGGAAGCCAGGAGCGAAGGTTGGATCCTGAACAATGTCGTGCTGCCACAAGCTGTCACAAGTTGCATACTAAACACAAGTTGCTTTATACAAAGCTTTGAGTTTGAATACAAAACACATGCAGCATGCAGCTAGAGATGGAGATCAGAAGGAACAGGGCATCCAGTAACGCTTGTTGATTGCCAAAATAGAACAACATGAAAAATAATCAAGTCCGCAAAGTGTGTCAAAACAGGCGTAGATCTCATGGCTTCTTGTTGCTGAATGGACAGCTGAATTAGCAGAATGCAAATGCCTTGGATTCATCTTCCATCCTTGGGTGTCGCTGACTTGAGTGCAACAAAAAGCTGGGTGCAATGGATGTCCAAATGTGCATGTTTTTGAGTCGAGCCACTCTAGCGCCATAAGCTTGAAAGTCTAGCCACGAAGTCGTTGAGTCATGTCAGTCATGTCAGTATTGTCAGTCGTTGTGCACATGTCTGGAATGAAAGTCAGGAGGTGGCTGATGCAAGCATCTCCACACTCCAGGCTCAGGTGCGCTTGTTTAATGGATTCAGAGACAGAACGTTGACTCTGTCCACGTACATACTGTACTAGACATGTAGGACTGTCGGACTGTTTGCAGCACTATGCATGTCCAAAATCATCTCAACGCAAGAATAAGCTTGAGCACCATTGGCCCAATTTCGGATAGAAACGCAGGTCTCAAACACTTCACATCACGGATAACAAGTGTCAAAAACTGGACCGAAACGCTTCTGTCACTATCTTCCCAGGCCTTTGAAAGGGTCGCAGGGGGGTTATCCTTGGGATCCGTTGTTCTTGATTTGTTGCACACTCCATGGTTCAATGTACCATGACTGACGTGACCTTGCTGGAAGGCACCATCGCAGGGATGGGTCTGCCAGACGCTCATCCTTCGGCCCAAAGGAGAGCAAAGTGTAAAGACTTCCAGTGACTTCACGTGACTTCCAGTGACTTCCATTGACCAGGAACATCGTGAAACTATGTGCGAAAAGATACGTGAAACAATATTTGAATATATTTGAATGTAAAGCAATAATGCGGAATGATGCGGAAGAGAATGATACTTGAAAAAAAAAACATTCAAAAATTACACCACCGTAGACCCCAAACAGTGGGTGGATTCAAGAAGTGCTTAGAGGAACAGGGTCAAACACATGAACTAGCAGCGGCAGGAATCGTGAAAATGTCTGCAATGCGTGCCGGAAACCGATTCACCTTTATTTTTTGTCGGCTTCGCTAGCTTTGCTGCAACTCTAGATACCGTAAAGCAAAGGGAAACAAGGAGGAAGACAAACTCGGAGACAAAGTGAGAGACAAGCTGAGAGACTAGTTAGGAAACCAGCTGGGAGATAAGCTGCAAGACAAGCTGGGAGGCAAGCTGGGAGACAAGATGGGAGACAAGTTGGGAGACAAGCTGCAAGACAGGTGGGAGCCAAGCTGGGAAACAAGCTGGGAAACAAGGGGGACAAGGCCTCGCGAAGACGGACACACTATCGAACAACGGCAAACAAGAAGGGAGACAATGGGAGACAACGGGAGACAAGGGCGAACAAAGGAAACAAGAAGGAAGACAATGAGAGACAAGCTGGGCGCCAAGGGAGACAAGATGGCAGACAAGCTGCAAGACAAGGGTGCCAAAGCCTCGGGAAGACGGACACACCATCCAACAAAGGAACACATGTAGGGAGACAATGGGAGACAAGGAGGCAAAACTTTGGGAAGGCACACCGTCCAACAAAGGGAAACAAGCTGCAAGACAAACCTCGGGAAGGCGAACACACCATCCAACAAACGGAAACAAGAAGGGAGACAATGGGAGACAAGAGGAGACAAGAATGTCGGGAAGGCGGACACACCATCCAACAAAGGGAAACAAGAATGGGGACATGCTGGGAGAAAAGGGGAGACAGGGAGACAATGGGAGACAAGAGGAGACAAGACCCCCGGGAAGGCGGACACACCATCCAACAAAAGGGAAATAAGAAGGGGTACAATGAGAGACAAGAGGAGACAAGACCCTCGGGAAGGCGGACACACCATCCAACAAAGGGAACAAAGGGAAACAAGAAGGGGTAGACCCTCGGGAAGGCGGACACACAATCCAACAAAGGCAAACAAGAAGGGGTGCAATGGGAGACAAGGGGAGACAAGACCCTCGGGAAGGCGTACACGCCATCCAACAAAGGGAAACAAAAAGGGGTACAATGGGAGACAAAGGGAGACAAGACCCTCAAGAGGGGGTACAATGGGAGACGGGGAGACAAGACCCTCGGGAAGGCGGACACACAATCCAACAAAGGGAAACAAGAGGGGTACAATGGGAGACAAAGGGAGACAAAGGGAGACAAAGGGAGACAAGACCCTCATGAAGGCGGACACACCATCCAACACCAAGGGGGACACCTTAAGAAAGCATTAAGAATCCCTAACAGTACACTGTTGGGGGAAAAAACTACCAGCATCCCTTCCAAGATTGAACAACATGCAATTCCAGTTTCCACAGTGTAGGGCACCCAAATTCACGCTAATAGTAGCAGCAGTAGCAGCAGGGCATGAACACCCCGTCTCCAGAGCGCCAATTGACAACACCTGCAGTGACACCTCTGACAGCAGTGACAGACAGCAGTGACAAACAGCAATGGCACCCAGAGATACCTTGTCTCGATGTTATCTTTCAGCAGCACACCGACCTCTTCCTACTTTATTCATGTTTAAGAACCACATGGATCTGCGAGAAAAACGTCCCTTATTCAAACAGTAACAGGTGTTCAAGTCTTCTAGAGCCTTCAAGAGTTGTTGTTTTCAGTGCTCAATACTGCTCAGTAGTAGCGCTGAGTGTGACACATACCCGTTTGGGCCCATGAGAGCCTCAAGCAAAGTAAGCAAAGTTAATCCGTAGGCAAACCGCCAATGCGGAAAAGTGATGTGCCCTGGCGAATAAGCAATTATCAGAGAAAGGAAGTACCCATTGTCAGTTAAAAGGTCGACTCATACCAAGAATTCTAAGCTTGGGGCAGCTAAAAAGGAGAAAGAATGATCAAGAATCAAGAGTCAAAACATGTCAAAACCATGAAAGAAGCTGATGTTGGCCAAGTGGCATTTCGGCCAACCTTGCTGACCTCATTGATAGGACATTGAAGACCCACGTTTTTTGATGAAACACACCCAGCGCTTCCTAGGTGCTGGAAATTGTTGGATATTGCATGAATCATCATCGTTTGTTGAAGCCCTGATCCAATGGTGCAATTTCGTGTGCATTCGTTCGTTGACCCTCCAATGCTCCACCCAAAATACCAAAACTGAGGTCAGGACGTGCATCCCCGCGGTTTCTTCGACTTCCTGCACAGAACCCATCGGCAAAGAGACTGAAGAGACTCCATCTATACATATCTATACAGTATCAGTATTCTAATCTTCACATGAGCACAATGAGCACAATGAGCACAATGAGCACAATGAGCACAATGAGCACTCACATGTATTCAATTTCAATGGTTGTTGATTCCGTGTCAGGGTCTCGCCGAAAAACTCAAACCGCCAAAGACCGGGAAAAACAAAAAAAACGCTTTTCTACATTTTTCTTCAGCAATTCTCTGTCACTATTGCCAAGGCCTTAATCTTTTCCATAGCTTCTTTTTGTTTCTGCTTTGAAGCTGATCGAACTCCTAGGGCCATCAGGATATGTGCAAGGTTGTCAGTGAATGCAGAGCAATCTCGGAAACTCAAGCAGGAAGTTACAGACATCAATACATGTGGGTTTACCAGACTTTGTACGGCATTGTGCTTTATGTTTGGAGAGGGCGAAAAGTCAAAGTCACCTTGAAGTATCACTACTTGGGAAGATCCCGTCGCTTACCCCCCTGTTCTCAAAACCATTCAAAACCAATGTCCACCCCTTGCACATTTCATCTTTCGGGAGCTTGTGCGGTGGCTCAGGTGACACAGTATGGATATTCTGGATATCAGTTGAGATGAGTGAAGTTTCTTCGGATCCTTTGCATTGCATCAGTCGTGAGGGACCTGAGTTCCTGAAACTGGGATTCCCCGCCAGTGGGGTCATGTCCTGGGCCAGGCTTTGCCTGCCCTGCTTGTTGCGCTCCCTCGGGAACGTCAAGGCCTAAGATCCATTTGGGTCCGACAGGACCTACAGCAAATGATATCTGACGCAATCACCAAACATTCTGATAGAAGTGGAAGAGAGCCTACACAAGTCATGAAAAGCCGCGGTGTATTTACCAATTTGGAATAAGGATCGCTCTATATATATATAATGATATATATATATATAACGATATATATATATACCGTGTATATATATAATAGTAAATGGTCCTGGCAGAGTCCATCTGCTCCTACCTCTTGCGAGAGTATTGTTGCTTGACAGACAAGGGCCCTGCCAGCGAAGCTGATGGCTCGCCTGACGTATGGAAGTGCATCTTTGGCAAAAAAAGGTCATAACACCGCACCACACCTGCATCACCTTTGTCAGCTGCATGGATTTGATTCAAAGAGATTGGATGATGAATATTGGTACTTTATGGTATGGTATGGCACCGATTGTCAAACTGTTGGTACAAGGACTTCTCTTGTGGCTTGATCTGTCCAGGGGACTGCGCGCTGTCCGCTCTCTCAGTCCCATCAGTCCCATGGAGCACCGACTCAAGAGCTCCACCAAGTGTCGAGTCATGGCTGGGTGCTGGAACGGTGCTCTTGCTAGTCTTGCTGCAATCTGCCGCCATCTTACTATAGTCGGTAGCATCTCGATACCATTCCTGCTTACCTGGTAGCATCTTGCTGTGATCCTGAGATGAAAGAGGCTGGAGCTCTGCAAGATCTTGTGAAGGAATCGTGGCTCTCAAGTTGGATTGCAGTCTGAGAATCTCTCAGAGTCTCTCAGGGTCTGAAGTCTGTGGCTTTCCAAACACCATCATCCCCAGTTCCATGGTCTAGCCTGGCAGTTTTGAACCAGGGCGAAGTCCGAATGCCTATCCTTGAGACGCCTGGGGCTCCAAAATAGATCATGAGAGTCGCAGCAACTAAACAGTCAAGATCAGTCAAGTATTCAAGTATTCGAAGCCTTTGGGGCCAACTGATAATTGAATCATGAACACGATCTTCATCAATAATTGCTGGAGTGGTTCAAAACTATTGGAGAACTGCAAAAGAACAATGATACGCACGTGCAAGTGTCAGAAAGCATATCCCGGCTAGATGTTTGAAACGTGGCAATTTCCAGAAAGCAGTTGCCAGAAAAATGCTTGCAAACAGGTGCTGACTGGGTTCGAGTTG
>Ga0126342_10012985_pt1 | contig 14802 bp, 13 predicted proteins | sample Cyp1metagenome_FD_92528 | JGI IMG/M metagenome (GOLD analysis project Ga0126342, IMG submission 92528) | Coral microbial communities from Lord Howe Island, Old Settlement Bay, Australia - Cyphastrea 1 metagenome | ecosystem: Host-associated > Invertebrates > Cnidaria > Coral ... | reverse complement strand
TCGTCGCCATGTCGTCGCCATGTCGTCGCAATGTCGTCGCCATGCTGTGGCCATGCCGTTGCCATGCCGTCGCCCTTTAATTGCCTTGCCGTTGGCGTGCCGATACATTGCTGTCGTCATTTGATTGTCCTGCCGTCGACTCATTGCCAGTGCCTGTTGCCTTCGTTTTGAGGGGCCAGACTAACAGAGGCCTATAGGCCGTAGCTAAGATATACCTAGTTATAATAGGGCTATAAATATGTTTTGAACCACCCATTAACTGGGATGCACTACCCCAAGCTTCAGCAACCAGGCTTGTCCAGGATGCCAGATGGTTTCCAACATGGTCGATGTGAAAAACCTGGGATGATTCAAAAGTGGCGCTAGCATACTATAGAATAAATCAAGATGTAGTGTCATAGTATGTTTTCATTTAGAATATGTATGTCTATATTATATATACATGTATATACACATATATCATCTCCTGGAATGATCTGGGATGATCCGACCAGCTCCGCCAGGCTTCCCAAGTGGTCCAATGTCACTGCCAGGCAGATTACTCCACCATTACCATTTTTTTTGGGAAGATTTCTGAAGATTTCTATCATGTATGGATCTTTATGGTATTTTTTTGGGGAACCAGTACCAACTACCAGTACCAACTTCATGGCATTTTTTTTTGGGGAAGATGTTGGAAAATTTCTGCAGAGTGCAGCTTGGCTCTGGATGTGTTTCAAACATTCAACTGACTTGGATCTGTTTGTCAACAAATTTATGGGGTGTTTGATTGATTTTGTCAATTGTAAGACGGAACCGCTTGCATGATCTTGCTTTCGAAACGTGTCTAATATTCTAATGAGCTGTGCTGCTGATGTCTCGTTGCCTTAACTTGTTAGCATTCGGGCTGTTCCTGCATTTTTGCGTTTCCAGCACGGCTATGAGAAGAAACTGGGAATATGCCTCCAAAATAAGAGATGATTATATAGTACCAAGATGTACCAAGTAGATCCAAATAGTACCAAAGGTGATCAACAACTGTGAGTTGCTCGAGTCGTGTTTCTTGTCCCATTGTTCGCACAATGTGTTAAGACTCAATAGTCACAGTCTCTCATTTGAACCCGTGTTCCTGGCAAAATGGGGACGGTTTATGGTTTTGGGATGTTTGAGGTTTACCACATTTGGTTCTGAAATGGCGAAGTGGACACGCCAGCGCAGGTGCCGTGTGGCATTTTTCATGATGATGGCCGCATTGCCGCCATTCTTGAGGTGAGATATGGGTGATCTAGGGCCAGTCATCGAAAGGAACCTGGTTGTCCAAGTATCATCATGTTCCATCACATTCCATCATCTTCCATCATGTTCCATCATGTTCCATCATGCCTCATCATGCATCATCATGTTCCATGAATCATTTTGAAATAGGTCAGACATATGTCTCATGTGACCTCTGTGAGGATGCCATGACCATCCGAAAGGCGGTGGTGCAGTGCCAAGAACTTTCGAAGTCTGGGAAGTTGCAGGACTTTTCTGATAGCTTGGTAAGCATGAAGAAATATCGTTGAAACACCGCTATGGCCGCTATGGATTAAATATGATTAAACTCTCAGCTAATGCCACATAGTTCTGCTTCTTATCTTATTGAGAATTCAATCCCCGTTGAAGGTTGGGGAGTTGATCAAAAGCCGGATCCCGATGAACCCCAGAAGTGGTTCTTATGGACGTTCATCTCAAAACAAATGGTATCATGGGTATTCAGCCCTTCCGTCCCCTCCACATACAGTACTTGGAATAGCATGGAATAACCCTTTATGAAATATCGCAGGCATTAGATTTGCTAACTTTTGGACCCAGTTTCCTTTGGCCCATTTTGGCTTGACAGATTCAGGAGGCGATTTGCCGGGTGCTGTTAAGAAGTTCATGGCTGTGAAGTAGTCATGATGAAAGAGATGTGACGAAATTGTTCATACTTTCTCCACTTAGAGCTACCCCTGAAAAGAAAGAAACGTGTTTCCAGGATGAGATAAATGATGTTACCACCTTCTTTTCTGAGGTTTCCGACTTTTCTGTCTTTTTGGGGCTACAAAGAATCCCATTCGCTCCTTCGGTTTAACTAGCAGGACACCCATCAGTCCGGTCCTCAGCCGATGTTTACATAGAAAATGTTTACCCCAAAAGCTGAAGTTGGATGCACCGTAACAGTAGAAATCTATTAGAAATCATCCTTGTTCAGTAAATCGGAGCTTCTGACTTAGTCGTGCTAGTTCTACTAGTAGTTCTATGACGTGGTATGGGCATGGGTCAAGATAGTTATATGAATCCCCAAAAAGATTTCAAAAGATGTGTGAATCCATTCGTACCCCACGTTTGACTCATACTGTACCCAAATAAAGATCCTGAACAAGCTTGGTAGGCAAGGTGTACTAGATCCAAGAAACCCTGCGTTTTCCAAGAGCTGTATGCTAAGCAATAATCCACATGCAATGTCATAGAATGTGCTTGGTTTGAATATAATCCCAAAATTCAAAGCAATTCATGGTCATCACATGGAATGCCTTCACGGCATAAGGCTGATCCGCTGGATCAACACCAAGGAGGAACATGTGGGGCACCAAGGGGGTTGGTGTGTCCGGCCCTGCGAAGGAAAAATCACATGTCAGGTTTGGCCCAGAAATCTTCCCGAAAAGAGGACGCGAAAGAAGGCATGAAATTATATTTTTGATACATGATTTAAATATATTTAAATTGATTTGATACGATTTGAGTATGATGGACACAGGCATTCCAGACCATTCCAGATCAATGTGGAACCTTGGTGCCTCGTGAGCAGATCTCTGAGGCATCGAAGTTGATGAATACCATCGCAGAGTGCCGGGGGGGTTTTTAGGCACAGAGGTAACTGGCAGTTGGGGATGGGTCAAAACCCTATCCCCCTGTAGTTCACATCAAAATAGCTGGGATTTATGGATGTGAATAATCCCCCTAAAAATGGTATGTATAGGTATTGATCCATAGCCATTTAATGTCATTTATAATTCAGGAGAAACATGATGATCAGCCAGTGGATTTTGGGATTTTTGTGACCTCGAGAGACTGGTCCAGAAGACAAAAGGGGGTCCAGCGGCCACCCTTTCTGCTCTCACACGCATCCACGCAAGACTTTCTTAAGGCTATCCCATGCCATGCGTGGTGGGCTATCAACTGTACGGTACATGTCATGTCGCTGTCTTTTGAGTCCATGCTTGCAATATACTATGTGCCTGAGAGTTTTTTGTCAGGAATCTACAGGTTCAGGCTTGGATCGTGGAAAGTTTAGAGAACCCTCTTCTGTTTGGCTGGTGTCAATGTTTCTTGAACTTCACCAAACGAGAATGTAAATATGCCAGCAGTATTTCTTCATTGGCACCTTATCCCACAGTGCAGGTACTTTTTGGCCCAGAAGGTGAAAAAGGAACAGCTGACGGAGCATGACTACCTACAGGTACCCGATCATCGATCATCCACATTGTGGGACAGGTGGACAGGTCATTTGTACTTGTAAGTAAACATAATCTATCTTAATAATGTAAACCATAGTAAACCCATCCCGTTTTTGGCAACTATGTTGACCCATCCCGAATGTGCGGAAAAAGGGTGATTTTTCTTGTAGGACAGTTCTCAGCCCCTGCTATGTGAGAGGCAGCAGTTAAGAAATGCATCATGCCAGAAACATCGGTGATTAAGACTAATTAAGCATAGAATCACCATCATCAATAATAATTTGGTTTGTAAGATCATCTGAAAAATGATCCATTAAATCATCCATAAACTCATCCATCAAATCATCCATCCTATTGGTGATCTCATGTTGACGTCATCGCCCACAGGTTCTTGCTTTACATCATGCTGTGTGGCACCTCAGCTCAGTGAAACGTGGTCATCTGAAAAATGCAGAAGCTCAAAATACAACGGGGGATCATCATTTGTCCCACTTAGATATCATATATATATAATATACACATGATTATATAAGTGAAACTGCCTGTAAAGTTGTGGTATACCGTCGTATACCGCATCCCCCAATTGTATCCAATTGTGAGACAGGCCCAGGTAAGTTCCGCTTTTTGCTGCAGGTGATGGTGGCAGCCATGAAGACCAAGCAATCTTCAGAGATTGGACCAGTTGTTGCCCCAGCTGGTTTGGTAAAACCCTGGCACCTGGATAGTACCCCAAAATATCTGGATTTATGGATGTGAACAAACCCCCACTCATATGGCAACTATAGGTTTTGAACCCATCCCCATTTGACAAGTCATTTTCCGGAAATCCGCGAATCTAGGGGAATCTAGGGGAATCTACAGGGGAGCCCCTTCAGCAAATGAACGTGAAACATTGAAACATCGCCAATTCGATTAGGTATGGGTGGTATAAAGATGTATAACGCATCTCAAATCGGAGGGTTATGGTAGTATAAACCATTTACTGGTTGGTTACATACTCAAATTCTAAAAAGATGTAGGAGATGAATCGACAAGCCTAGCAGATCGGTGGATCAAGACTGGTTTCATCTGTTTTAACAAAGAATAGATGGGGAAGTCACCAACCACAGGGGGATGCCACCAGCATTCCACAGGGCTGACCTCAGGTGGATGCGCTTGACAAGGCCATCCAGGCCAGAGAACATGGTGGAAGCAAGGCAGTGTTGCTGGTTTTTCATACTTTTTTTCGGGTGGATGATCTGGATGAACATCCAGAAGAATCCAGCTATTTTGATTTGAACAGAAGAGCACCAGATGAATCAATGGACCGCATTTTTGGAAATATATTCAGGCCTCTAAGAGCAACTGGTTCACTTTTTGTCGTTGCTTGCAAGTCTTGCAGAGCCGCACAGATGTCCTATGACAAACCTTGGGTGAATCCATAATTCTATTTGACTCAACCTCCAGCTCCTGCCTTAAAAAGAGGTAATTACTGTAAGTGCTAGCTTGTGGCAAGGCTCTGCGGCCGGTGTATGAGAAGAAATAGCTGAGAAGAGGCAAGTTCACTGACCAGATTGACCCTGAGGATTTCTCCGGCAGGTTGTACAAGATTAGTGGGAGATGCAGACAGAGAGAGAGAGAGAGGAAAAACACATTGAATTACTGTATGTACTTGAATTGCAAGGTAAGTCCTTACAAGCTTCTATACCTATACTGCCTATACTTGCAACTATTTGCACAACAGAAACGTGGAGTAAGCTTTTACTAGAACACAGAGAGTTGCGACAAGTGCACATGTGCCGGCCAACGCAACTTGAATGTGCGGAGGCGTCGCTTGCTAGCGCTCTTACTGTGCGCTAATTATTGATTGGATTAGACATAAAATGGGGAGCGGGTAGCGAGAGGTGCCACTGTTTGATGCTTGGCATTGTGGATGCTGAACAGATTTGAACAGCGTGCCCTTACCAGCCGGAGGTTTGAAATCAATCCTTACAGACGTTTCAAGTGTTTTCGAAGGGCATCAAAGGCTGGGAAATCCTTCGGTTCATAGAGAAGCATTACCATATTGCAGACGACTGCAACAGAGATGATGAAGCTGAATCCGACTCATTTTTTCAGTGTCAAAGCCATCAGCTGAAACTGGAGAAAAGCTATGAGTTGATGCGTGTTGAAGTGGTTTCAAAGCCTGTCATGTCTGTGAAACTGCTGGGATTCAAGCTAGAGGAGCGATGAGGAGCAGTTGAAGAAGCGTCAGCTGATCATTTTGTCCAAGTCTTGTGGAAGCGTGATGGACCCATGCAAGTACTCCTGAATAAATAATCAGAAACTAAAGATGCTCCAGGGCTAGAGGTTCACCTGGTAAAGTCTGCTAGGATGATTCCAGTTGACCTTTTAATACTTTACTTTTAATCTCTAATTTTTAATATCTAAGAAACAAATCTCTTTGAGAAAAGTTGCCGCACACACCCAGCAGTGATCAATGGTTCAGCAACGCAACCACAAACACGACACGCATCAGCCGCTTGAAGCCCGACGTGGCACGTCGCCCTGCGGGCGGGCCATGGCGTGCTGCCTCTGGGATGGCAATTGAACCAACAAAACATCAGGATGGGGTTCCAATATGCCAATATGCTATGAAAAACAAATATCCTATCTTCAATCTATCTAGAGAATAACATATCGCTGTATATGACAACATAGGCGAAGCTCAGGATATGATTTTAAACACACTGATTTTGCTAGCGAAACAGCGCGGTGTTGAAGGAGCACTGCAGTGCTCTTGCCTGTGTATTTCAGAATCTATCATCCCATAATTTCTGCAGAAGTCAATACGCGTTTATCATTGTGTATCCTTCGAAATTGAGAATATCTCAGTGAGTGGGTTTCCCTGCTACTGAATTGAGCATGGCCGTCCCATTGGTGGATGTAGCTTCAGTTTTCTTGGTTGAATAGGTTTTACGTCCTCAAAAGAAAAGACCCTGTATATCATGTATATAAATTTATATATTTCATGATGTATCATGTATATATCATCGAAAGGTCTTTAAAACCATCCCCTTAGATTTGAAGGAAATCGCCATCCTCTTTGTCGTGGTTCCATTGCCATAGTGCTCCATTTCTTGAGAAGCGTCTTCCTCTCCCGGGTCTCAGGCCGTCCTTCTCGCCCAGCGGAGGATGAGGGCTGGTGGTTTAGAGATGGGTACAGTACCGCCATATTATACAGTATATATATACATATATATATATGTATATGTATATATATATTATATATATATATATGTATGTGTATATATATATATGTATATACCATCATACCTCAACGATATCCCTAGGATTTCCAGCACCAGGAGCCAGTTGGTTCCCAAAGAGCGCTTTCGGGCCGACGGCAGGCAGCTGGATCTGAGATGGAAATCGGAGATCCGTGACCGATTTTCTCCTTCAAGCCTTTGCTACAGTTGTTGTGGCCGAACATGCCTCCAAGATTTAGAATCTTATGTTATTTTATGATTATGTTTATCTCCAAGTGGTCGTTCCGAGTGATTCCATTGTAGAGTCATTCGCCCAGCCTCAGGTGCCTCGGGCGTTATGCCTCATTACGCTTTGTCACTTGGATGCACAGGTTTTCAGCTGGACATCTTTTGCTTGGGAATGATCATAAACACTTTCATACACAATCATACGCATGCAATAATAATATGATAACATATATATGTATATTATAATATATATATATGTATATTATATATATTATAATTATGTATATATATATATATACACGATCATATAATATATATATAGTTATATAATATATACGTATGTATGATATTACTATATGATTATGTAGATATCGCAACCAAATGACAAGAAATGCTTCTGCGACCTACAATCATGTGCTGTCAACTAGTTGTCCCTGCGTCTCCCTGACATAGATACCTGCGCGGTATGGATAGTGAGCATAGACTTCTTGTCTTCGCTCTAGTGTCGAGAATCTCTACGCGGCTGCCTGTCAAATCTCGTTCATTGAACCAACAGGTAGTTGCATCCTCCTACGGAGAAGTGACTCCTGCTTTGCTACTAGGCCTGGAGGCATCTTTTGGCAAGTCACTAGAAGCTGAAAATCCATGGGCTTCCATGCTGCAAGGGCTGGTGCCACGGCCCGAGCCGCGACGGCCGCAACGACGCTTCGAGCGGCCACGCCAGTGACGGAGCTGAAATGCCCTGGTTTTTGTTTGTTTTTTGGTGTCCTACTGTAGATCATATAGATTGGGATTCAACCAGCAAATATGAGGATTGCATCAGCAATGACTGGGGATTCAAGATGATTTAACCAAGAGCACATTGGATTTTGATCAGGAATCGATAATATCTGGCAAAAATTGGGATTTTGAAAATTTGACCGGCAAATGGCAGCAATACCTAAATGGAGTTTGCCCAAGCTGTGTTTGTTCAGGAATTGTAAACTGGCTCCAATTTCTGGCTCTTAAACTATGGGACCAACTGAGTTATCGGATCTTCAGACAAACCAAACATTTGGAGTGTTTCTGGGAGTCATCATTTAACATCTGGTGAAATAGGGAAGGACGACACCATGAAATCTGACCTGATTCAGCATCAGACATAGATTTTTGGCAAATGATATTGATATGACAATGGCTGGCATGGTATTTGTAACCTAGTTGCACATGTTGCAACTACGCACAGCTCAGCAACCTAGGAGAAGCCAGCAGTTCAGCGGCTTAGTAAATGTGTGTGGAAAAGAGAATCGACACTGATATACAGAGGCAGTAAACTTGACATTATGTTGTTGTTTTTATTTTTATTACGTATTTTTTTGGAGCATGCAGTATGGGCAAAGATGTTTAGTACTCAATCTAGGCTTTCTTGAATCATGTGGTCGGCACCTGTACACTATAGCTTTAGATATCACGTGGACCCACCATCCAACATGTTAATATACATAGAGTTGTTGTGATTCCTTCGTAATCAATAAGTTTCCACTTTTTGGTTTCTCCTTCGGCCTTTCTCATTAGAAATCTCTGCAGCTTCACATTGACATGTTCCACATGTTGAACAACCGAACCAGTTCATTTGGCAAAACTAGATATATTATTTTATTATATAATGCGACGAAACTCTGCTTAAGTTCTTATGGGGTTCCTGCAGATTTTGGAAATTCATGGGCGAGGCATCGATCACAATCTCCCAGAAGATGAGTGAGTTGGATGAGCGTGTGAAAGCCGTCGAGAAGCCGGAGGAGGAAATGTACTGGAGGCTCTCTGGAAGAATTTTTTGCCGGGCTGATAGTTAGCTGATGGTTAGCAGGGAGAAGGGGTCAGGGATCTCAGGGTAAGATAACTATTGTATGCAATAACTATTGGGTAATAGTAATATCTACAAATATTGTATACGATGGGAAATGGGGGTGAGATATCCAGCTCAGGGAAGGCACAGGGTTCGGCTCAGGGTGTTGGCTTACTGCACTGCATGCAGAACACCTTGGTGCAAATTGCCTTGGCGAAAACATACCTGCCGGGGAGGCCCAGTTGGCGATCGCACAGAAGCATCATGTGACACATATGACGTGACTGCAACGAAGGTGAAAGCTTGCCACTGGCAACAAAACATATCATATATTTATATATATATGTACATATAGATACATATGTTGTGTGATGTAGTGTGTATTTATATAATTTTATATATACTGGTACGTACCATATATATCTACAGTTGGAAACTGTTTTTTTCTATCCCTCTGAGGCCTCAAGGGTGACGCCAAGGCTGAAGGAACTCGGGGCACGCGTTGTGTGCGGGGCCTCAGCGTCCTGGTCCAGCCATGGGAATTTGAGTTTCCTTATTAGGAATGATGAAGAATGATTAAGCATGATTAAGAAGTATTGAGGATGATATGATGATGAAGGATGATTATGAATGATGGAGAATCATTAAGCTGATTGAGGTGCGTGCATCATCATGGATAACAGACGATGAAGTATACATGCATGACATGTATAATATAGTGTATTAGAGTTTAGCTTTCAGCGATTCTTCACGTCATATCATGCCACCAAACCACGAGTTCATGTGGCCATCATGTGACCATAAGTTGCATTGATTTTCGGGCTAGAGGCAAATGAAGACATGAATGTGCCTGGTGTGTTGTATGCCTGGAAGATATAGATGACAATACATATATAGACAAAATATACATGTACATATACATAGATATCTCTAGTGACAAATACATACATATGATTATGATTGATTGTATATATATATACATATATATTTCGCTACAAGATTTGCACCGCACAAATTCGTCAGCTCACCTGGAGGATTTGACAAATGACAACTCCACGAAACTAATGTAGCTATGGAAATCTATGGGTTTCTATAGGAAACGATCTACAAATGGTGGATTTCCATGTCTACATTAGGGTAATGATACACATTGCATGTTTATATAGTTTTTTATGGATATGGAATTATATGTGCCTGTCTAAAAATGGGGTATACAAAAATGTGATACCTCCCTATTTTCGGACAAGCCCATCTTATATTGTTGGCTAAATATCCAGAATATGACAATATATATATACATCCTCATTATGTTAGTTGAATCCCGACGTTTATTGGTTAAACAATACACTATGTATATCTATGTATAATTAATATGATAGAATACATGCAAGACATATAATTATACCCCATATATATATAATGTGATACATACTATTATATAATATACGCATAACCCCCATTTATATATAATGATAATAATGACAATGTAATATTGTAGTATCGTCCAGCTTATATTTGCATACCCAAGAGTTGACCACAGGATATGTCCTGGGAAGCGTATACTGACATCCTGACGCAACTTGCTGGCACAAGAAATGGCTTTGACGCATGGAAAACCACGGGTCCCGCTTGCAATAGATGGGACCAGCAGAATTAACATAGAGTTGATACCTTTGTTATTTCTATTGCAACAGCTGTCATACACAAACGGAATACGATTGGTATTAGCAAATAACTTTTTCATGACACACTTGTATTAATAATTTCCGTAATGTTTGCTTTTTAACCATGAAGAAGAGCTGGAAACCCATTTGCGTCAGTTTCGCTGCGATTGAGAGCCATGTCAAAAAAGGTGTGTAACACTGCATTGTTTTTTGGGGGGAGGGTGAGTCACAACCTGGCTGTTGTTTCGGCCAAAAAAGATTGAAACACTACTAATTACTAATCAGTTCAAACCGTGTTGTTTATCTTCATTTCTGTATACAAACATTTCTGTGGACTTGAATATCCCCTATGTTGGTGTTTTGGTGGCTCTCGTCTTTGTTGTTGATGCTCATGGGTTAAAAACCCATTCTTGTGGCTTGACCGTCCACGTGTCCTCTGTTTTTAGGGGTTGGTTAAACGCGGGCAAACAACCAAATGTATCAAAATGTGACAGTGAACCTATTCTAGGATGAATCACACCGTGTCTCTGTTTCAGAAGACAGAGAGAGTCTTTGAAGTTGGCGTTGGCCGATGTTGGCCGAAGACAACGAACAACCTGACTGCTTGAATCATCCGTCATAGAGTGGACGAGTTTCGCGAATCTTTCACACAGTTCCAAGGAAGTCCGTGCCGTTGATCTCCCACAAAAAGGCCTTGGCGAGTCGGCGCTGATGCGGGACGCATCCATGGATTTGGAAATTTTAACATAGATGTGTATAATAGACATAATGAATATAGAATTATGTATGTATGCATATATATATATAATATAATTATATATAGGTATGTACATGTTGCGCAACAGTACAGCCCGGCACCCCCCCAACCCCCGGTGATGGTCATGGTCCAGCAAGTGGCTAATACATATCGGCTGTATGCAGGAGACTCTATGCATCGGGAGCCCCAAAAACGGCAATTTTCATAGGGGACATGATGATATAAGGATGTTTGTGTGCCCCATTTCAGGCACACCCATGTCATCTATTTATGGAATATCAACTATAATAGCGATATATCCTATAATTCACATTTGTCTTAAGAATCTTCCTGTGGTAAAATCAATCTTCCGATGATAAGGCTATGATTCTTATCTCCAATAGTTTTCCACCATCCATCCTTGGAACCATCCTATATCATAGAGAAAGTTGGTGAATAAACATGTGAATTTCCATCTTTTCCAATGGTTTCTACCCTCTGGTAATTTAACATAACTATGGAAAATCACCATTTTTAATGGGAAAATCCACTATAAATGGCCATTTTCAATAGCTATGTTAGTTTACCAGAGGGTATCACCTTTCTAATATAAGTTCCATCCTTTCCGGAGTTTTTGAGGCCCAGATCCTGACCAGGGAGTGCTGGCGGCAAGGGGATGCTGACCCCAGCGGCATTGGGGTAGTCACCGAGCCTCGGCAGAAAGGAATGGGCAGAAAGCTGGCGACATCATGAATTGGGTTTATATTTTCGATGATTTTAGATGGTTTTGTATAGGGGTTTATATATGTTTATATGGGTTTATAGTTTATGAATTTGGTGTACTAATTTTCTGGAAATTGTTGGATGAACAAATGGTACACACTGGATTTAAGCGCTGCAATCCATGGGAATCTCAGCCGAGGTGTGTATCGTGCCCAAGGTCGCAGCCGAGGAGTACGGCGCAAGCCTGGGGCGAAATGGACGCTGGGAAGATGACGGATTTGGGACCTCCCAAATCAATAGAAGTCGGGTTTGAATGGTGATAAATCATGATAAATCATGATGTGAATTATTCCAAGCGGTGGTAGATTTTTTGGCAAGATCTAGGGATCTGAAGGGGTGAATTTTAATGGAATATTGTGGGATCTATAAGCAACAAGATATAGCAAGATGATACGGCGATACCATGCGATACCTGCGTGGATTTGCCGCCAAATGAAATGAACGGCCGACTATGACTATGGCTGACTATGCATGAGCATGGCTGATTGGAAAAATAAGCAAAATTGGAACATGGTTTTCTGAAGCATGGGATTGGAGGTGCGGAGTCCTTGGGGCATATGGACCCACAGTTTATCGGTCAGACTTGAGAATTTAAACCATCCCAAAATGATGTTTTATCCCTACCTGGGATGTTGGCTCAAGTGACCCGTTTTGCCGACAGGTGAAACCGCTGCGTCCAAAATAATCTAATCTGTGCATTCTATTAGTTATTTTGTGTCCAAGAAACAACTCACCATTGGTTAATATACTTTAATTGTATTACACAACATAGTAGCCAAAATAATTGCATTCTACTGTTGTTATAGTATACTGCATGAGTTGTGAGATTATAGATACGTATGATACGGACATGTAAATTTTGGATACATAATATTTTGAAGAGGGAAAGCCAACATGTCCAACGTCTGAATTCATCCAAATGACGTTTACAGTGCTCATTCTTGCGTAGCGATCAAATTATATAATTCCAAAGTTCCAATTTTGGACATGGATTTCCAACCTGATGCAAGTCTGGGAGTTTGTAGTCTTTGATTGGCAGTGCCGTTGTTAAATTGAATGATTCGATGTTTCACCACCCTCTGTCATTTCGCATGTTGTTTTGGCAAATTAAACAGAAGTCGTGTAGTCAGTGACAGTGAGTCAAGTTTTGCCAGATTTCTTTAAACTATCATCCGCACTGCAGCATTTTTTTAAGTCAACTAGTGTTGTTTCTTTCCGCATTGTAGCCGTGTAACTTGTATTCCCCTTTTGGATCTCTGAGGAATTCAAGCCAGCGTCGTGCCTGACAGCTTCTACAAGGGCCCGAAGAATGACACGTGATGACGGCTATGGCCACTCGGCATCAAGCTTCATATTGAACAAAGGGTGGCGTGGTGAGCTTGAACAAAATCCGTAGCCCCAGGCATAACGAAGAACATTAGGCAAAGAATGCAAAATATATTTGAATATATAAATATAATAATAAGAATAATAATAATATCAAAAACAATGATAATATATTATATAAATTGGATATATTTAATCGTATCCTTTTAATACTCATCCTCATTTTCCTGCATTTCCGTCTCATTATCATGTTCTATTTCCTCATCCCTGGCTCCCATACATTTCATTTTAATCGTATCCTTTTAATACTAATCCTCAATTTTCCTTCATTTCCGTCTCATTATCCTGTTCTATTTCCTCACCCCTGGCTCCCATATATTTCATTAATTATTTTCATTCATTTTCATACCACAAGAATTATATATTTATTTCCAAGAATGTATATGTGGGTACACTATATGCCTCGGGTACTGATCTACGAGAGATCCTAAAAAATGTTTTAAAAAATAGTTGTATTAAAAAAACATATATCATAATTTATTAGATACCAGTAGTACCGCACAAGGCGGTGGCGGAAATTTTAAAAATAGGAAACATATAGGAGAGATTGGTTGTTGTGAATCAAGGATGGCAGAGCGAATCCACTGATGGACCGAAAGGTGCTTCAGGTCTCCTCTCTTTCTCTCTCTTTCTCTGATTATCTACCTACCTACCTATCTATCTTCTATGTATCTATCTATCTATCGATCTATCTATATCTCTCTCTCTCTCTCTTTCATCTAATTACCTATCTATCTATCTGTCTATCTATCTATCTATCTACCTATCTATCTCTCTCTCTCTCTCCCTTTCATCTGTCTATCTGTCTGCAGCACTGCTGTGCTGGCGCCCATTTTTGCTGAGACTTGGCATCATGAGCTTAAGGTGGCAACACGTTGGTGCTTCGCACATCGTACTACAAAATACTGAAAATGCCAAAGGCACCTCACCATACAGCAGCCGGCAGTTTCTTTTTGATTTTCATCAATGTTGGATATAGATTAGAGTACGCATGTGCACAGCATACTGTACTGCCACACACACAGACATACAGACATACAGATATACAGACATACAGACATCCAGACATACAGACATACAGACATACAGACATACAGACATACAGGCATACATACAGACATACAGACATACAGACATACAGACATACACACATACAGACATACACACATACAGACATACACACATACAGACATACATGCATACAGACATCCATCCATGCATCCATGCATCCATGCATCCATACATCCATACATCCATACATCCATACATGCATGCATGCATGCATACATACATACATACAGATACACACACACATATACATACATACATACATACATACAGACAGACAGACATACATACATACATACACACAGACATACACACAGACACACACACATACACACACACATACACACACACATACACACACATACACACACACATACACACACACATACACACACACATACACACACACATACACACACACATGCAC
>Ga0126342_10012984_pt1 | contig 14803 bp, 12 predicted proteins | sample Cyp1metagenome_FD_92528 | JGI IMG/M metagenome (GOLD analysis project Ga0126342, IMG submission 92528) | Coral microbial communities from Lord Howe Island, Old Settlement Bay, Australia - Cyphastrea 1 metagenome | ecosystem: Host-associated > Invertebrates > Cnidaria > Coral ... | reverse complement strand
CTTCTTTCTTCCTTCTTCCTTCTTCCTTCTTCCTTCTTCCTTCTTCCTTCTTCCTTCTTCCTTCTTCCTTCTTCCTTCTTCCTTCTTCCTTCTTCCTTCTTCCTTCTTCCTTCTTCCTTCTTCTTCTCCTTCTTCTTCTTCTCCTTCTTCTTCTTCTTCTCCTTCTTCTTCTTCTCCTTCTTCTTCTTCTCCTTCTTCTTCTTCTCCTTCCTCTTCTTCTCCTTCCTCTTCTCCTCCTTCCTCTTCTTCTCCTTCCTCTTCTCCTCTCTTCTCTTCTCTTCTCTTCTCTTCTCTTCTCTTCTCTTCTCTTCTCTTCTCTTCTCTTCTCTTCTCTCCTCTGTTCTCTTCTCTTCTCTTCTCTTCTCTTTTTGATCGTCTTTCTTCTTCTCTTCTCCTCTCTGACTCTTCCCATCTCTGCTTTTCATCTGTCCATATTGTCGGAAGTTTGACTTTAAATTTCCCTCGATAATATATATCAATCTAGCATATTATACATCCCATAGATTCCCACAGGATGTCCCAGTCAATCCCATTAAGAACTTTCTGTTTCCTATGCTTCAGAGCCAGGTGTGATGTCATCCACCTACCCTGTCTTCGAGTTTGACAAAGCAGAATGGGACAAGCACGTTGGGACGGCCGCGGATGGCATGGTGATCACCTATGAGGTGGAGAGCACGTCCGAGACCACAAGCACGGGTGGTGAAGGTGCCTGGCAAGGAACTCATGGTGCCCTGGGTGGTTGGATCCCCAATTGGTTTCAGATACCAGCTTGGATTACCTGGATATTTAAGAGAGCTTTATTGTGAGTCGTTGGAAAACAAACTAGTTGGATGGGTCAAAATGGTTATGTATGGTTATATACTGTACCTAAGACAACCGGTGATATTTGTTGGCGCATAAAATATCTAGAGAGATAGGTTACATTAGGTAGTATGTGTTTTTGAACCCCAATTCCATAGTACTAAGCCTCATTCAACCCCTGGTTGAATGTTATGTTTGAAAGGGCTGGCCACACAATCCACTACATATGGGAATGCATGCCTATATTATTGCAGTGTTGCAGTACTTGTATATCCTGGTTTTCATGTAGTTGGTGATTTCAAGTATGTTCCGTTTCCCCCTGCGTATCGCAGGATGGCCCCCAATGACTTTGCAATTTTGATGTCACACCGCAGTTACCCATTCCCTGGGTTTATGATGCTTAGTCAGGGTTGGTAGTACCCATTGCGAAACATTGTGGGTATACCCATTAACAAACAGGTCGGTAGAGGAAGGTGCGGCTGTTCTGTGCTACCCTTGGTGCAGAGAAGTGAAGGGTATGTTAATGAATGGGTTCTGTCAGCAGATGTCAGCAGGGTCAATAAGATGCCTAGTCAAAAGTGTTTCTATTTCAGGGTGCCTAAGTTCCGCTGTGGTATGCCGTGGTTTTCAATTGGTTACAACATTTACAACCTGGCTCAGTGATGTTTATCTATTGATTGTCATTGCATGCCTGTACAGGGATAGCTATTGTCCAAGAAATTGTGGTGCAGCGATGGGGGATGCGGCCGCGCCAGGTGCAGTCCCTGAGGGTGGCTTCAAACACCCCCGCACCAAGTGCAAGATAAAGTCAGTGGCGGTTCCTGTCGCCACTAAGGGCCGTTGAAGCCCGATGGCACTTGTTTGAAGGATCGTTTGAAGATAGTGATGTGCCGGATGGGCTCCATGTTACTGGCTAAGCTGGAAGTGGAAAACTATGGAAAATTTGGGAAGACATATGTTGTTCAGTTGTTCAACCGGAAGAGGCCTCACCATATATTGCCATATATGGCATCTATAAAGGAGACTTCCCCTTCCAGACGTGTTGCCCAGATGGCATGCTGTCATTTTGATAGCTTGGAGAGGAGGAGCTGGAAGAAAAGGGCCCAGCAAGAGAATCCAAGGGTACCATCCATCCCCCTGCCCTTGATGAAAAGAGTGAGGGCATCATTCAGTTTGTACCTTGCTCGTGCAAACAAATGCTCGTGTGCATGCACAGAAGGCAGACACACACACACACACACTGCGACAATGAATTTTAGTTCACATACAGACAGTTGCAGAGACTGCTTGCACCAAAAAGACAATGTGAATGAACTATATAGGATATAGGGATATCACATTATGTGTATATATATATAGTTGATTATATAATGACCCGTGTTATCACTTATGTCTCCCTTGACAATCAACCTAGTTATAGGGGTTCATAAACACAGGTTGGATGATTTTGCCAGGCTGTGGGAATCGGACAGAAGGCTTTCCCGTGGAAAAGGTTGGCAACAAGGGCGATGCTTGGAAGCATGGGAAGGTGCTCACTTTATGTTGGAAACATGTGGAAACATGTGGAACAGATATGAAAAGATCTATTGAGAGAGTGTCCAACATCATTTAGCATTCGGATGTTGCATGATTTTTTTGTTTTTGGAAAACCATTTCTATGAGTTGTGTTTTTATCAATGTCCTGCGCGTCTTGTAGCTACCCAGCTGGCCCATGACGTTTGTTCTTACAGAGATGTGTATCCTGTTTGGTAACTGGATGTAATTGGATGATATCTATTTGTGGTTCATAGCAAGTGGTGGGGTGCACATCGAAATCATTTTGTAATTTCTCCGGCCCATTGCTGCCTTTTCAGCCATTTTGGTCTTGAATATGGTTAGTTATTAGTTAGTATAGAATTTGGGACCTACACATTTTTTGAAACACCAGCCCAGATTTACCATGCTTCCAAATGAGTTGCGCAATTTTTGTGTAGCCCTAGTGTTTTCAACCCATCCACCATGTTGAACCTCCAATCTTCACATCGTGCCTTTTTTCCAGGAGTGGTCGCTGCGGGGCTCCTGTTTTCAGCACACTGCCTGGACGGAGCTCCGCATGACGCAGCTGGTCAGCAGGGTGCTGGAGACGGCGGGCTTCGATTGCGCCAACCGGATGCCTGGCTGAAGGGTTTCATGGAGGTCTCCATTGATGGTTATAATTTTAATGTCAACCCCGGATTAATAAACCATGGTTTATTAATTAGGGGGTACCCTCCAAATAGTCACAATATGATACATAAATGGTACCATCCCAATTAATCAGCCTATTCTTTTTTAATCCAGGGTTGACATTATACAAGGTCAAAGACACTTATAGCTACATTTTGATACATTTTGGGGATATGATGAACATTCGGAGAAAAAAAACAGAAGTCCAAGTTATTTGATGGTAGTTGGTTGAGAACAGCTATAGAATGAATAACTCGCCTTTCTACGATAGATATGCATTATGGTAGATATATCGAAGTCGTTTTCATAGGGGTTATATGCCCCAATCTAGGACAGGGTTCTTCAAATCAACTCTGATCAAACCAGTGCCATTTTTTGGGGGGATGATTCTACCTGCTCAACTGCATGTGTTTCCCCTTCTTATCTGGAGGAATGGGAGCAACCCTTGTTGAGGTGGAATGAGAGTATTGATATATCAAATAATGATGGTAGGTGTTTGCATACTGAAATAACCATATATATATAATTTCTCTCAAAGAATTATGAACCATTGTTCTTTTGGTTCTGCAAGTCCCCATTTCTGACGCACCCCCACAAAACGGATCAACACTGGATGGTATATCCGATTATCCTAAATATTCAGCTGTATGTTTGAACGGTAGCAATGATGAGCCCACGGGAGGACAGGCATTGAAGAGATACTCCCGGGAAAAGAAGACGAGTTGAGACGGAGAATGGATCAACTCGACCACATGATGTTTGTTTTCCATACTTAGCTCAGATCCATCATTGACTCTGAAGCGTTGAACAACATTAATGACGATTAAGAACGATTAATAACCATTGAAAAAACTAAAAACACAAAAACAAACAAACATAAACAAACAACACATGAACCAACCTTTTGTGGCCAGAGTTGGCTGTCACATGGCTGGTTGATGTGTTTTCCGATCCCTTTCTACGGAGATGAGGAAGTTGTCATGTTTTGAACCAAACGCGATAGATATGTTAAGGGGTAACTATCCCAAATTTGCCTTATTTCAGGTCAGTGAATTATGATGATTTACCCAGAGATGTTGAACATGTGATTTCAAACCATGACGAGTCGTGGCAGCAAGGTCCAGCACGGGTCATTCGATAGTTAGACGAATAACAGACTTTTAACGACCCATCACGTGCCTAGGTTGAGAAAGAATGAAGAACATTATATAGTGAACTTGTATGTATGGCAACCCCAGCATAGATGGAACTGCTAGCATCTGGAAATCATGGGGGACGTTTTATGAACAATGAGTCACGGGAATTATTCATGTATCTTTTGCACCCCTCATGCTGTGCAATCCCAAACCTGGATCATGGGAAAGTTTAAAGGAACCCCCCTACAAAGCCCTAGAACTGTGGGCAAAACCCATGGTTTTCGATCAAGATGTTCCCTTAAAGCCATAATCATATGATCAAACTTTGCCCATGTTCCAGGTCTTCAGGTCTTAGCTATTCATCACCAAGGCCCTTGGGCCTGTACCTCTACCAGCCAGACCCGGAGTCCGGCGCATGGCCACATCCCGAAGTCGAACGTTGCTGCGTGGTCTTCGAGACCTTGGGCAACGCGCGTCTCTGGGCAGAGATGGGGCAGACCCAGGGGCAGACCGCATGGCCCCAGGATACACCCAGGGCTAGTGCTGGGTTTGTTATGATTTCTTCGTTTTGGGGTGCGATAATGGGGTGGTTTATCATGATTTAGGACATGGTTAAAAATGTTAAAAGTCATGACTTTTGGGGCTCACAAGTGGCCTTGTAGCGGTTTAAGGGAATGTAAAGCAGACTCTGGTAACTAGACATATTACTTATTACTGTAAGTTCACTTTGAATGGTTGGGCGGATGAACCCCCAATGGGCGGGTGATGTGAAACCAGACATGTAACCAGCTGTGAAACCGGTGATGACAAAACATGACAAAAACAATGCAAGGGGCCGGGCCAGAACACATTTGCAGTGGGGACGAGCTACCCCTCATCGGGTTGAGTCACATAGAAATGGCTGCCCAATGCGCAGTTGTTATAGTGGACATAGAGGCTGATAAGCTGCAACTGGTAGGGCAGGTCGTGAATTTTCACTGCTAGAGATTCCACGTTAACAGATGCAAGCGGATTTTGTAGAGGTTGACGTGCTTTTGCGGCACTTTTGCAGATGCCACCTCTTGATAGCATTCGGATGCTTCGGATTAACATGGTGTGTGAACATTTCAGGAAAAGAGCCAGAGAGAGAAGGAGAGAGAACATGTACATCTTCATCAGCAGGATGGTAAGGTATTCCAGGGATGCATGACAGGTTTTCCTTGCAAAACTGAGGCTATTCATTTTTTTCCGCTGCTTGCACCATCGCACTTGGTATTGCCGTTTGAATTGCCTCAACCTAGCTAGACCTCAAACTAACCATTAAAAAAATAGTACTCTAGGTGCCTCACCCCCAACAAATTACCCACTTCTTACATAATCCCTTCACCATCCTTCACCCTAATTTTTACACACACACACACACCAAACGAAAGACTGGCTTTGTGTTGGATCTATTCGATCCCTATTGGATGTGTTTCATGTGATCAGGGGGGATCTAGGGCCCGGAGGGCGCAGACAAAACTGAGGGTCAAGACCCAACACTGCCCAACTTCGATCACTTTTTTGTTCCATTTAGGAGGCATAAACATGTATAAACTCAACAGAACCCAACTTTTATATACCGGACATCACTTCCCATCCCACCGGACTCCAACGGACCCAGGCCTGGGCGACCACCTCATTGGGGGGATCTTAGCCTTGCTGCCTCACCTCTTCGAGCCAGACCTTGCGGAACTGAAGTCACCTGGTGAACCAACGGGAAGATACGCCAAACCTCACGACATGAGCGTTTTTGAACCAATACATAGAGAGAGAGAGAGATTTCACAAGAGCGCCATAGCCATTTCTTCATGAGATTTTCATGTGATTTTGGGCCCCCATTTTGGGTGGCATGTTTGTTTTTGCCTGCGAATTTTCGGGTAGTTTGCTTTTGGACAACAGTTTTATCAGGGATCAGAATGGACACTTCCGTCAGCACTTTTTTTGTTTCACCTGATGAAAGTTAAGAGCGTAACATCAAGAGCGTGTTGCAAGTTGAATGTGAAAGTTAAGAGCATAGGATCTTGCATGCGGATGAAAACGCAAAAGAATAGAACGCTCTTGCCCCCCGCCGCCCGCATGAGATATGCTAACAGGAGATATTCGATCAAGATGCAAGAGAATAGAACATTATTGACTAGAACGTTATTGTCCCCCCACCCCCACCCGATATATGCAAACAGGAGATACTCGATGAAGACGCAAGAGAATAGAATAGAACGTTATTGACTATAGAACGTTATTGCCTCCCCTACCCCCACCCCAAGATATGCAAACATGGGAGAAAGCAAGACAAAAACGCTAGTGCGGTTTTCCCTCGGCTGGCTACAAATATATACAAAATTATACAAATATGATATCACACACACACACCCATGCACGCACGCATGCATGTATATAATATCATAATATCTCTATGATTCATATTTCATGAGGTATTAGAATTATATATATATATATACATGATTATTAATATGTATAAATGTATAATATACTATATATATAGACGTATAGAAATTGATTGATTTTCCATGATTTTCCTATGTGTAGCTGATGGTTCCCCTGTTCCCCCCATTTGCTTCGCGCCTTAGGCGCTGCATCCTGCGCGGCCGGGATTTCGATCCATCGGATCCTGAGCTCCTGGAGACTGCCGACGTGGTGAGCTGCGGAATGGCCACCGCGGACGTGTCTCGGATGGGCTGGTTTACTACTGCTTTACTAGCAGTATGTGTATATATATTATATATATAATATTCATATAAACAAGAATTATTATTTTTATTTCTATTATTACTATTTATTATTGTGATTATTTTTTTTATATATCATTATATAACTGGGTAGAATTTGGTTATTACATGTTATTACTACACGCTTACGAATTGGGATGCAACCTCAACATTCCTCGATATTATTGAATGCCCCCATCAATGACTGGTCACCCAAAATGACGAAATCCAAGTCTTTTGAGAAGTTTTCATTGTGGTATTCAAAGTAGAGCAATATTGGTGAAACAGTGGATTTTATTGGTTTGTTGATTGGTTAATATGGACAACCCAGCATATTCAAGCGCCCTTGACAGCTAGCCAGTAGGTGCCAGTAGCTTTGGGGATTGTTTGAGGCAATGCTCAGGTCGGTGATGGATGTTGTGCTAGTTTTGTTTCCCCTCCACAGACTGGTAATCAATCATTGGTGGAAAACCTGCAGCTGAAATAGATCTTACCAATTCTACCATTTAAATCATTTCACATCCATTTACTGTATACAGGGGATCACTCAAAACCTTATACCAGAAATTTCTTGGGGACGAATATATCAATCCCAGTTATCCACGGTTTTCCCGTGGATTCCATGGCGCCATCGTTTTTTCGCCGACGAAATCCAGGTTCTGGCGCAGCTGGACTCAGCTGGCGCTGCTCCTGCCCGTCAGCTCCCCAAAGCAGAGGAGCTGGAGAATGTGACGCGGCGGAAGCGGAGGAACCCAGGGGTGGTTTAAGACATGTTGAAAAACAAAATGGACATGGGATGATCATCCCAACTATGATCATCCCAAATCTATGGTTCTTCAGAATGGTACCACTTTTGGAACCGGCCAGCTGTTTTAAGGCCGAGGTCGATTGAGGTGCTGTAGGCCACATTTTCTTTGTAATACATGGGTCATAGGCCAACATCAAAAAACGTACCTCCAGGGTAGCTAACAGATCACCACTTGATTAATTGTACTCAAAACATGTGGCTTAAACAATCTTAAACACTCACCAGTCACTGTATGGGTTTTTCCTGACTTGGAGTGAGAGGTGCCCATCTTTTTACGTCACCTTTGGGACCACCTCCGCGTGAAGAAAGTCGACATGTCGCTGCTTTTGTGGTTGGCCTGGCGTTTGGGATGGGTGGCTAGGACGAAGACGCTGCGGGTACAAACTTGGATGGTAAATCCTTGAAATGGTGGGTTCTTTGATTTGGGGGTAGCCCCAAATAATCATCCCAAAAAAGAAACTTTTTTTTTTGAGACATGATAGACATAATATAGACATGTTGGTTACAAGGGGTTACAAGGGGTTACCCTCTGGCAAAATCTACTTTGCAGAGCCTCGATGAGAGGAGCCAATTTTCGGGAATCCCTGGGAGAAAAAAGACTGTGCTCCACCAATCAAGTCTTCACCATTAAAGATAATATTATATATATACTGTATATAACATGATTATATATATATGTTCATTATGTTCCAAAGATTTCCAAAAAAATTGAATGTGAAAGGCATCTTAAGAACCACTGCTTGGTCGTTCGACGCGTTTCTACTTGAACAACTCACTGATTTCGACATGGTATGTTGGATCTTGTACCTTCCCATATTATGCATATATATTGCATATCGTGTATGTATATATATATATATGCACATACTATACAAATCGAATATCTATATTATATATAATATATACATTTTAAAAATATCACAACAACAATTAGTTATTGTTGTGAATATGTATCATTCCTCTTGAAGCCACAACAAAAAAACCGGAGCCATCGTGAGGAATGTGGTTTGACCTTACGCACTCTTCATGAAGCCCAGATCTCCTGGGGAACCTACTCGGACAGCAACCTGACGTGCCAGCGCGTCGCTTGGGGGAAAGCATTTCCTTAAGGGTTGCTTATCGGTGGATGTGTGATGTGGATGAAATGGATTTGTAGAACCATTTTAAGGTATCATGATAAATTCATGTTAACTATGTTGCTGTAGATGTTTTTTGTCGGAGCCATGTTGATCTATTTTGATAAAGGAACTTCATATACCCATAGGATCCATGTATGGTATATATACTAACATTGGGGGTATATTGATGGGATCCATGTTACCATATATTGCAGCACCATGGATCCTATGGGATACAGAGCAAGAATCAACTTCCGCGGAGTATCTCTGCGGTGATCGCGACTGTCACGTGGCACCTCCATAGATTTGAAAAAAATGACCAATATCGCCAGAGTCATGCTGCGAACTGGTAGCCAAGATCAGAAAACCTCTTTTGGGGGTTTACCAAAACCTGTAATCTTTGGGAATTGGAAAGAGTTTGGGAACTGTAAAATTACATAGAAATTACCATTTGTTTACAAGTAAATCGACTATAGATAGTTTTATATATATATATTATATATATATATATTACATATGTTCATCCATTTTCCAATATGTTAAATTACCAGAGGGGTCTCTTCTTGAATGAATGGATTCCCGGCCCAATCAATCCATTGATATCTATTGATATATGCCCATGACTTCCATACCTGTGAGGTATGGGCATCCATTGCAATGCACACATCAACAATTTTGTTGTGAAGGCAATGGACGCTGGCTCCTTGGCCAAGTTCTTGAAGATCGACACATGCATAGTTGATTTATGATATATGTAGATGGATTGATTAGGTTAAGAATGGTTAAACTGTCACCAACAAAAACACATAGAAATCTTCGAAATCACACACACTTTGGGTGAATATCAAGAACAAATGCACGTATTCAGTATGCATACATCCGTCACTGCTTGCGTTGCAAGAGATCCACTGGAGACAAACAGCAACCGCTTTGCTCATGATGTCCCAGAGTCTGACGGTCAAAACCTTGAGATTCAAACTTTAGATGTAGTATCAAGCCAGCCAGGCAAATGCATAGATACGAGAGATAGGTCATACCCCTGCGCAGTTATACTCGTATGATTTTATTTGAAAATTGCGTGCCCCCAAGTTCCAAAGGATTGTCATCGCTATTCAACCCAGTTGAATGCTATTGCTTGCTGCTATTCAATGTATAAACATGTGTACAATATTGTACGATATAAACCACTAAAGCGACATTATTCCTTTTGTATGATATTTTTATATACCATCTGGTTATTTAACATAGCCATGGAAATTCACCATTTTATAGCTAGGTAAACCATCTATTTCTATGGGCCATCTATACCATGGCTATGTTGAATAACCAGAGGGTAATCACCATTAATCATCCATTAATCATTAATCATCCATTAATCATCATATAATAACCATATAATAGTTTGGTCAGTTTGGTCCTTTGTTTTTTGTTCTTAGCTCCCTCCATGTTCAGCATTGGACCATCTAGGGGGCTGGACCATTCCGCCACAGGAAATGACACCTTCCTGGCTGCTCTGGACTTTGATCCCTGGCCCCAAGGGCCCCAAGGGTCGGTCAGAATTGACCAACAGAAATGGGATGGTCAAGACCTATCCCGCAACAAACATGATATTTCTAGGTTCCATGTTTTTTTTACGTTTTAGATACCTTCTGGTTATTTAACATAGCCATGGAAAATGGCCCATAGAAATAGATGGTTTACCTATTAAAAAATGGTGATTTCCATGGCTATGTTAAATAACCAGATGGTAAGTATATATATTAAATATTGGCAGTTCAAACAGGATGGAAATCCAATGCTGGCGTGCTATGAGAGCATGGTTAGCCGATGAGGTCTTTATAACCTATCCACAGTCAGAATTCAAGGCTACACACCCACTATATCACATCTCATATCTCATAAACCGAGAGCTCTCCGCGGGAGCGGCTCAAGTTGCAACCATCATGTGTGCGGTGGATACAAAATGATACTGTTTGACTGCGCCAAGGGCGTCACCAATTTTCCAGTTGGCTTTACCGTTTACCTGAACGTGCAAAAGTGCACTTGCTGAAGGTGAATTCAGCATATGTTATAAGTTTACGTATGTCTTCATGCTAATTCCTTTCTGGGAATGACCTCAGTGGCTAAAAAATACTAAGAAATACCAAGCAGGCAATCCCACCAAAAAAAAGATAGAAGAGTCGGAAAGCTGGAAATTATAGAGGAAACAGTGAGGAGACATCATTTGTATATCTACAACATCCTGGGCTCACTTGTCTATCGTTATTCTTGGGCCCCTTTAAAGATGTTCCTCACGCACCTTGAAACCACAAACTTGGCATTTTGAGGTTAAAGGTGGTGTTTGTGTCAGTAATTGTGTTTACTTTTGGGGTGTTTTTTTCCCCTAAGGGATGAAGAGGACGCTCCAAGTCTGGATCCATTTGGGCGAATCCTTGTCCATGTTCAACGGCTACAAAGAAATACAGTATGATACAGTAGCATCAGAGAGAGCATCAAATAATTAGCATCAAATAGCTAGATATTATCAAATAATTAGCATCAAAAAGCTTCATATTATCAAATAATAAGCATCAAATAGCCTCATATTTATAGATGTTTGATGATTTTTGCCCATCAGCCGATGAAGAGCCGTCCCAAACGCGGTTCCTTGCTACGCTTAGGACATGGCCTTCACACGCGAGAACGTCCTCCCAGAGGCCAGTGTCACAAATGAAGCTTGGGGATCTTGGGGGCTATGATTGCTATGATTTCCCGGTATACCTTATTTTCATTTATTTTCAGGTCCAAATTTCGTCCCCTTTTCATCCATTTTCATCCCAAGTCTATTTTTTTTTCGAGGGCCCAAGCTCACCAAGTACGACGGTTATGACAGCCCTGGCTGTGCAACAGCTCACACTCTCTCTAAGTAACTGCCACGTGCAGAGATTCACCATGGAAGTTTCACCATTTCTGGCACTGCCGGAGGCTCTACAGGCGAACAGTTTGCTCAGTGATTTTGATGCAATCCTGAACTTTGAAGCAACCATGGGAATGAAGATGGCGCCTGGGATTCTTCGACCAGCTACTGCTTTCAGGACATGAGTTTCTACCAGATTCAGCCAGATTCAGAGCTAACTGTTAGAGCAATGTAACATTGTTTGTAACAAACATTGCATTTGGATACATTTGGATGATATGATTTTCCAGGCCAACTGAAAATATGCACATCATTTATATCGAATGTTATGTGTGGAACCTTCCCAACTTGGTTCAGATTTGTCACAGGTCTTAAATTTAGTAACACCGCAAAATGATGGAGAGAAGTACTTGGGAACTAGTTGACTGATAGTATTTTACGATATTTTACGTTTTTTTTGGTTGATTATGTATATATATATATATAATTATGTATACAAATATAATTGTTATGTAAGGCGCCAACAAAAGAATATCACCAGACCCACCAACCACAACCCAAGGTTTAGCGCCGAGGTATTGGCTGGCAGCGATTTTGCCAGCACGGGTGTTGCCAATGCCAAGACCAGTGAGTCCCATAGGCGATCCCCTGAAGAACCGGCGGGGGGTTAATTACCCTTTGGTAAATTAACATAGCTATTGAAAATTGCCATTTATAGCGGATTTACCCATTAAAATTGTGATTTTCCATAGTTATGTTAATTTTCCAGAGGGTATATTGTATAAGTATATATTTCTGGTTGGTGGTTTGGAACCATGGAATTTTATGAATTTCCACTCAGTTGGGAATGACTAATCATCCCAACTGACGAAGTCATCTTTTTCAGAGGGGTAGGTCAACCACCAACCAGATTAAGTTGAAGCCAGTTGAAGCAGTTCAAAAAAAGTGTGTATAACACTGGAGATCCAGTGTTTGTTTGCTAAACACGTGTTTCAACAACATGACGGATTTCAACATCCAGCAAAACAAAAGGTCAATTGCACGTGAGAAAACTAATGGCTGGGGGATCACAGTGGGTTCAGGTTCCTGGCTGTGGCGATGGCTGGTGGCTCCCTATGGCATGGTGGTAAAGCGGTACTTTTTCATGATCTGGCTGGTGGTTTGGAACATGTTTTATTTTTCCATATATTGGGAATGATCACCCCAACTGACGAAGTTATATTTTTCAGAGGGGTAGGTCAACCACCAACCAGTGATGTATTATTTACCCTCTGGTAATTTAACATAGCTATTGAAAATGGTGATTTATAGTGACATTTCCCATTAAACATGGTGATTTTCCATAGTTATGTTAGTTTACCAGAGGGTATATAAAAAAGGAGACATTTGAAACGAAATGGGCCCCATGGCCCCAGTTCCCCATGACGGCCAGGGTATTGGAGGTGGCCCTCAGAGACACCATGGTCACTGCCTATGCTGCAGCTCTGGAGGGTCAAAGTGATGCACATCCGCCGCAGGATCTTCGGATGAAGATGGTTTGGGCAAGAAAAACGGGGTACGTCGGGGTAGCATGGGACCGGATACCGTATAATGGGCACAAACTTCTATGGCACAAACTTTCATGGAGAGAGAGAGAGAGAGAGTCGTTCTAAATAAGATGTGTTTTGTTCCACCATATTTGGGATAGTGATCCCCGGTAATTTTTTCCTTTTTACTCTGGGGGGTTGAGACCACCAGCCAGTTGTTGTGTTTTACATTAGCATGTTTTTTTGGTAGGTGTTGATCTGATGAAGAAAACCGTGTATTTTCCATTCAATTCCTGACGATTCCAGAAAATGTACATTTATAGTAAACCCTAAAGAGATGCCGAAACGTGTTTCCAGGATGGTAACACTATATATATATATGTATATATTTGCCATATATACATATATATATATATATCTATCTATCTATCATTATATATATATATAATATATATATATATATATTTCATTATATTTCCAGGTTTCCAATTGACCTATCTATTAATAGTGCAAAAGCGATGAACCCATCCAGCCATCAGATGTGGCCCTGAAAGGTGGACCCAGCTGGATGATCGGGGTGCCGCAATAGCTGGATGGTTAACCGTTATTTATTTCATGGAAAATCCGAACATCAATCGGATGATTTGGGGGGTACCCCTATTTTAGGACACCACCATCATATGTGATCCCAAAAGTTGTGACCCCCTGACAGGATGGAGTTGTATCGGACATACTCCAGTCGGTACATTCACTAGATGATCATACTATGCCAACATTGAGCATTATCCCAGAACGAGGATTCAAGGTCACTTGGGCATTTTCCAGATCATTGAAAGATGTGTGATGTGTCAACTGTGTCAACTCAATTCAGTTTCACGAGGCCAAATGCCAGTTCACCAAACACGTATCCCCAACAGGGTGGCAACAAGCCCCTGGTGCAATGGGGGCAACATGGGGCAACCCTAGCTGGATGGTTTATGCTGGAAAACCCATGAACATCGCATTAATTAAAAACTATAAAATCGATGATTGGGGGGGTACCCCTAAAGAGGAAACCACCATTTGCCAACCAGAAGGGCTGACAAAAAGGGGCCGAATCCTGAGAACAACCACAGGTCCAATGGCACATCACCGTAGCTCATGCCGTTCCGAGGCGGAGCTACGAGAGGCTTCCTATGATGCTTGGACACAGCGGGTCGATCATCCTGCTTCGACCATAAACTGCCCCTAGTTGGGTGCATCCCAGTCATCGGAACTGGATCAAATTATATAAACTTATACCCATATATATATATATGGTCAGCGGCCCCCCCTCGACCCGCACTTTCCATGAGCGAGGGCAACCTCAGACCTTGGTTCTGTATCGTCTTTCTCCAAAGCTCACTGCCAAGCGAGCTCCTGGGCCTGGCCCTATCCGCTTGAAGGATTGGAAGAAGGTGGCCGACAAATTCCTCCGCCGTCGCGAAGTCATTCTCCATACGGATGGTGCCCGTGCCTACAAGTTGAAGATTCCCGGCGTCATCCATGACCACGTGGTGCACAAGAAGAAGCGTGTCAAGATCAACG
>Ga0126342_10012983_pt1 | contig 14803 bp, 15 predicted proteins | sample Cyp1metagenome_FD_92528 | JGI IMG/M metagenome (GOLD analysis project Ga0126342, IMG submission 92528) | Coral microbial communities from Lord Howe Island, Old Settlement Bay, Australia - Cyphastrea 1 metagenome | ecosystem: Host-associated > Invertebrates > Cnidaria > Coral ... | reverse complement strand
TATCTCCTATTGTTGAGATCCTGGAGTAAGCTAAAAAATCGGTTTTTAAAATTAATTTCTTTTATAAAAAACTATGATTTTTTTAATGAAAAAATATAATTTTTTATGATGAAATTTATGATTTGTTTTTTTGCCTGAAAACAGTTTATGTTTTTTTTTTATGTTTTTTTCTTTTTTTTAAATGATTTTTTTCGTTTTTTTAATTTTTTTTATGATTTTTTTTAATGATTTTTTTTATGATTTTTTTTTAAATAAAAAAATCATAAAAATCATAAAAAAATCATAAAAAATCATATTTTTCATTAAAAAATCATAAATTTTCATAAAAATATCATAAAATTTCATTAAAAAAATCATTTTCAAAGAATCATAAAAAAATCATTAAAAACATAAAAACAAGTGAAAAAACAAAAAAAATCATAAAAAAATCATAAACAAAATCATAAAACAATCTTAAAAAAAATAAAAAAACATAAAAACAATTAAAAAAAACATAAAAAATCATATCCATTTTTCACCATTTTTTTCAAATCATATCCTAAAAATCATAAATATTCATAAAAAAAATCATAAAAGAAAATAATCAATAAAACAATTTTTTAGCTAATGTTTTGGATCTCAATCCTATTGCTTCGAAGGCCATGAGTAGCTGCCGGGACCGTTTAGCATTAGGCGCTGCACGAGCAAGACCTCCTGGGGTCTGTTGCGCATCTCCTGTCCACAATATGAGTGGCTGCGTCCGAAGAAGGCTAATTGTGGCAATCTCTCGGTCAGTTCCGTACTGTTGACCTTCATCAATTACCATTAGGGAAAGGTCTTGCATAAAGCCACTCATTGTTGACCACTGCATGGTGAGATCTTGACTGACTGTGCCGCCTGTAGCCATGACAAGTTGACACTTACCGAGCATTTGTCTTCGTTCTCTTGGGTTGATGTCAAATCTCGTGTGTGAATAGCTGGATTTGTTCCTTTCTTGATCTCCGACAAGCCTCCCGAGTCGCTTAAGCACCGCCTCTGGCGGGTCAAGCCATTGCAGGAGGTCCGCAAAGGAGCGGGTACCTGAGTTTTCTTTGCAGAGGAACAGGATTTTAAGCTTGTGTTCAACGTCGAGTTCGATGAGTGCAAGTATGAGGATCGCCATGGATTTGGACTTTCCTGCTCCAAATAACCCTTGGATGCACAGGTCAAGTCGGTTGGTGAGAAGGGCCATGGTGACTGCGCAGAGCGTGCCCAAAACGTGCCCATCCATTTCAGCTGCGTAAGACAGAGCAGTGGTCCGGATCCAGGGCTTGCTTGAATTGCAATATGGCATGCGGTGAGGACTTGTTTCAAAAGTTGACCACATAATGACAACAAATAGGATCGCTTGTCTCCGTCCATGCCGTTCACTGCAACTTGCACATTGTTGATTCCAAGCCCTAAGTGATAGCGGCACTCAGGTGTCTGCGCAACAGCAGTCAGCTCACTTGTGGACTTGGTGATTCCAAACATCCACATATCTTTAAGTAGGAAATTCGTAAGTGCTGCATTGGTGGGGACCGTGGCCGATAGGCCATGTCCTCGTGCTAAGTAACGATCTTGCAATACCTGAAACTGATCCTCCGCAAAGAATTCCGTGGCTGGTACTGTTAGGAAAGCTACTTCAATGGCCTTGGGGTTGCATTGGCGGTGTATGCGGGCAGCGGGGAGTTCGTTCTTATTCTTGCTTGTCCGTGGCGTGATCCCTAGGACTAGCCCAAACAGGACAGAGAGTGTTCCTGTAGTTGCATCTTCTGCGTGGGCTACCCCTACCATTGCGATGAGTCGCCCCGTCCCAATAGGACAGACCTTGTGATGGTGTGCTTCACTTTCCAACAATTGGCATACATCTGTCTGGGCGAGGCTGGGATGTCGGAAGGCAAAGGCATCATATCCCCCTGTGACTTTCCAGTGGCCGAACTCGCTTCCTTCAAATAGGTACGACAGTTGAATGGGGTGCCATTCCTCACGGACAGGGCCAGCGCTCTGCATGGTGAGCCCTGTTTCATTGTAGCCATCATTTGGGCTTAGCATGGGCAGGTAGTAGTCAAGCATGTAGATGGCCATAGGCAGCTTCAGTGTACCTAGGAACTGTTGGACCATTGTGGTGTAGCTTGGCATTTGTGCTCTTGATGCAATGTGCACGTGGCCAGCGTGGCTAGGTATGGCGGCTTGTTCAGTGTGGATGTTGGCATGGCGTTGTCCTATGTGCTCTACCAGCTCTGCGATGGTTGTGGTGGAGGTCTCGCACAGTATGGCCAATTCTCGCACCAAAGCTTTTGCTCGGTGGTCGAGTTCGAAGCTGCACCATGAGATCAGTCTTAGTGGGGCTTGTGCGTAGACTTCAAACGGCAGTACGCCAGGTATCTGTTCGAGGGTGGAAAGGTCATGTCGTCCTTCTGGGAGCGCTACTTTCGTCCAATGTGCATAGTTGTGCTGTGCGTTGCCAAGGTAGGCCCTCCAACCTGTGACATAGGTGATCCTGAAGTCAAACTGTCGGAGTTGCACCATGTCAGCCCTGGATGGGTTCCATACGCACAAGCGGTCTTCAGCATGGTGAATCAGGTGCAGTTGTCTCTTCACAGAGCGTTTTGGTTGTGTCATATAGTTGGGGGGGAAGCCACAGCTGCCAGCACGGTTGTGCCGATGAAGTTGGGGAATTCTGCTAGGATTTCTTCCCACACCATGCCTGCATACGACCCTGCACTGCGTCCGCGGATCGATAGGCCTACTCCAAACTGTTCTGTCAGCCGATTGGATTCTGCTGTAGTGAGGTTCGGTGGTCTGCAGATTCCTGTTAAGGGGTGCGCTGTAATCAGTTGAGTGAAGAGTCGAAGGCTCTGTTTGTATCCTGTCCATGGCGGTTTGCGGTGTGCTGGGGTGATTGGACCGAATTGCAATACCCGTCGGGCTCTGTGTATGATCTGCGCTTGAACTTGCGGGTGCAATTGGACGCCCTTCACGTGGCACCATGCATGCGCCCCAACTGGGAAGAGGCCCAAATGGTTCATGAGGTATTCTTGTGTGTGGGCAGTACCTGCGATAGTGCCTTTTTTGGTATTCCAATCGTCCTGCTTGCCCAACGATGGCCCGTAGACATGGGCGTCCTTCTTGCAAGCGAGCAGTACATCCCATTCTTCTGCCAATTCGCTTCCTCCTAACCCTGTACACTGAGCAATCAGGTCTCCTGTGTCAGTGGGGTTAATCTGCCAGAGCGTACTCTCAAGAATGACAGTTTGCCAATCTCGGTACTTGGGGTCGGCATGGCTCGAGATGATTTCATGGATGGAGAGTTCTGAGCTGCTCGACTCTAATTGGAGCCTTCGCGGCTGGGCGGCATCGGCTGGGAGCTGCAGGCTAGCATGTTGCCCACAAAACGTGCTTACTGCAATCCGACGTCCACGGTGGCTGTGTGTTGAACTGATGTGGTGTTTGTACTGGTACCCACAGGCTTTGGAGCAACAACACTTGCGTTGGTGTAAGGGCGCGTGTGGCTGCCACGCGAGGTTTAACTACGAATCGTCCACCTCTGACGAAGTCGCACCCGTTTGAATGAGTCCAGAGCGGGGGCATTTGTTCAACGCCTAGGAGGGCAGTACCCAGTGGAGCAAGCCCCTTCTCCTGCCACTCTTGCAGTTTGCGTCCCAGGCTGACTTTGTTGCCTTGGTATGCATGGACAATGGGAGGCAGCGAATGATTGCTGTCCACATCTTTGCTCTGGAACAATTTGTCTCCTGGCAACAGAGGATTGGAAAGTCGGCTGGGAAAGTTGACATGGGTGAGAGTGCTCCCTGCTCGAAGATTGGTCTGGCCCATGTAAGGAATGGCGGTGTTCTTCCAATAAAGCCAGGTCGCAGGTATCTACCATGTCCGTGCCTTGGCCACGCTATATGTGGGGCTGGATGGGGAATGCCACTTGTCCGGCCCATTCTCCTGGCATAGCCCAAGCGTGGGTCCACTCCAGGGGAGTTCTTGCTTTGCATCCAAGCAGCGGAGTGAGGAGCAGTCCACCAAGTAATGCATCCGAAAATTCTTCATAAACGGCCGATGTGGCCAGTAGGCGAGCTCGGCTGCGGCAAAGCTCTTTTTCCCACTCGGTCGGGGACTTGCTGGCAGCCGGCGCTGCAATGCGGCGGGCTTTGTGGGCTCTGGAGTCGCTGTCATCTGCTCCTGCTGTGGGGGTATCTTTAGCAGGTTCGGGATCGGTCTCTGTCTCCATGCTTACATCGGACGACGTCGTTGGCACATGCCCTGTGACCACAACGAGGCCAGCATTAAGCTCAGCTGTGGATTCAGTCATAAGGAGTACTGCCGGTGGACAATCACGCGCACTGGCCATTGTGTAGCTCTGCGTTGCTTCTTCTCGGCTGGCTTGGTCAGTCATCAAGGTGACGAGGTCAGCTACTTCAAAAAGTGCGGTGGGGACACAGTCAGAGTCCATTAATGCGAAATTTATGGTGGGATAGACGGTGCATAGTGCCTCAAGAACGAATGTGCCTGCCCACGTGTAATGTACTTCATTGAGACCTGTCGTGTGGCTGATGGGAACGTAGATGGCAGTAGTTCTTTCTTGGCGATATCCGATGACTTCACATCTGCCTTTGAGCCCACACCAGGATCACCAGGATTGCGTCCGACACGATGGGGATTCGCCCAACGTGTCTCTGAAATATGCACAAAACGAATTAGCAAGTCTATGGCCCAAACAAAAGGGGGTGAAAAGCAGCAACAAAATTGCTAAAGGCTTCTGTACACTACGGCAGCCACCTCAGAGTCCTCTCAGGCGTGCTTTGTCTATCTTCGAACAGGTTGGTCAGCTTCAAAGGTTCTGGTAGTTGCCACAAAGCATGGGTGTACAGTCCGTAGGAGGTTCCAGGAATCCATTGACGCGCGTTGCTCTGTCATCAATTCCTGGTAGTACAGTCAGTTGCTCTTAGCAGTGCCGTTCCAAGATGGGCCGGCACCGCGGGCCCAGACAAAGAAAAAGCTGGCAGAGCCAGACTGCCAGCATATAACTGAGCGACTTGTCGAAGAAGTCGTCCAGGAGAAGCGTCATCAAATTAGTTGGTGAAGGGGTCAAACAATAAAACATGCATCATCGCACTGACTGTTCAGGCACTTCGTGAGGATCATCGCCATCAACCAGTGCATGCAGTAAGGGGCTCATCTGACATAGGACGTCCAGGACAACGCGTCCACTCACCCAAAGAGTGGGGCAGAAGTCTGCTGATTCCAACTCCAGAACGAGCCATGAAAGCAGGCTTTGCTGCGCGCGGGCGCCCTAGGCAGCAGAGCAGGGAGCGGCTCCGGACAGGCCAGTTCCCCTTGCTGCAGTGCTGCCTACTCCATGGCATCGGCCGGCTACACTGCACCCCCCCAAGCAGCCATGAGGGTAGCCAGCAACCAAGTCAGGGACAGGCAGGGGCAGCCAAACGAATTCAGGGTGAGAAACCTTCCAAAAGAGTACTCGGGGAAGGTGGGTGTACCTTAGGGATTCCTCAGGTGGGCGACTCACAGCTTAGCTCGCGGCTCTCCGTGGACCTTAGTATCCTTAGTATCACACAAGAAAACCAGGAACATGTAAACACGCTCAACGGGGGCCGTCGCATCTCCACTGGCAAAAGCAGGGGTGAATGAGTAGACACTAGAAGAATAAGCCTCAGGCCTTCCACAATTGCTGAAAGTTGAGAATGAATCTGTGACGTTCAAGTTAGCCTTCCGTTGCTCAAGTTGTGGGTGACGCGTATGAAATCCAGATCCCCAAATATAAAACATACATTCGCCAGAAAGGTACACAGTTAAAATCAAGGAGTAATACATGCTTTTTCTCTCCTGCGTCCCACTTTGTTTCTTGTACAGTCGAGGTCCCTTTCTGGCTGCCATGTTTCTACTAGTTTTTTGGATCCTGTTTTGGGAGCCATGATAAGCAGGTTTGTTGCCATTCGAGGCGCTCCATGATATGTTGGCCCATTTTGCAAACTTTTTCAGACAAAGTTCATCTTTGAGATGCTGGATGTGTCATTTGGACCGTTTGCGTTACAAGGGCAGGCTCGTGCCCTGAAGAAGTATTTTGATGCTCTTCCATCTCACTGCATCATGGCATGTGCAAGGATGACGGCTAAGTCCAATCAAATACTTTTTCCTGAAATTGACGCCTTGGTTAGGGAGTTGGCGAACATTCTTTGGCAAATGAATGAGATATGCAGCATGTATTTGTCAAATTCGGAGACAGAATCTCAGAAGGAAGAAGAACAAGAATGCGTATGAATGGTCAGCTTGCACTACACACTCATTCACTGACTCATTTTTTTTGCCACCAGCCAGGTAACCGCACCCACAAAGCAGACCGTCAATCTGTGACACTGCGTCCAATGATTTCAATGTCCAAGATATTCTAAATTTACAATGACGAATAATTACGAGTAATTATCATTATCAGCCAGTTAGTGTCAGGACTGCTGTTGTCATGGTTGTAATTGAATGACTCAATGACCATGACATCATTGTCCTAGGTGACATGATTGTCTACTGTACATATAGTTAGTTCCTGTCGGCATGAATTGCCTGATGTGATGATGATGACGATGGCGCGTGAGGATAAATAATAATACTGCGATGATGGTGCAATGCTGAGTCTGAACATGACTCGACACTGTACGTCATGAAAATATAGTGATAAAGATCATTCATGACTCATGACTGTTGATTTTTCTTGACATCCACAGAAAAGCACTTAGTGAGTGGCACATCTCGTTTCACGTGTCCTATTTTTTATTCATCTGATGTGCAATTTGCAGCACCTTTTGGGTCTTGGATGTTACTGTGGTAGTTTTCATTTTTCTTGGGCTTTGCGCTGCAGCCATGTCTAAGTCTACCACATATCGCACTATCGATCAACTTACAGACCTGGAACTTGTCAGTTGTGACAAATTATGTTTGAGTTGTTGGCTCGGTCCAACGAAAAAGTGGCTTCCCAAGATGCTTGACGTGACAACTTGATGTATTCATCTAAATCATAATCTTTTTCTTTCCAATGTCAGTGTCAGTGACTCAGTGGGTGATCCAGTTATTTTTTCCAGCAAAAATAAGATAATATCACATTTTTTTGTCAACAGTGTTTCTGCCAGGAACGAGCGCGGTCCTCTCAAAGCAATTTTGCAAAGATTGTGTCGTTGTGAAGAAATCTCGATCAGGGAATTTGAGAACAAGTTTGGCAAAACCGTGTGGAATCGGCCATGTGATCGTTGAACTGATTGATGATCCAATGATTTTGCATATATAATTCACCATCAAACTGAATTTCGGGTCACAAAGACCCAATCAATGATGATGATGCGGCTGTTGCTGCATTAACTTGACATGATTGTCCCAGGTCACGTGACTTGTAACAGCAACAATACCTGTGTGAGAGGAAGACAATCATTGTGTCGGTGTGACCTTTGGCTGGATCTATTTAAATTCAAAATGACAAGACAGTAAATTTTACAATATTTTCAATACATTACATTTCATTACATTGCATATTATACATACATTCATTGGTTCATGCCATTTTTATTTTTTGAATATTCCGCTTATTTATTAATTTCAAGACAGTTCCAAATAAGAATATCAATAGTAATATCATCGATTTTTTTAATCCAATTATTTCAAACATCATTGATCATGTTTTAAACTCAATTTATTGAACTGGAGCTCCTTTTTTCCATTGTTCATATCCTTTTTTCAAAAGAACAGCAGATTCCAGGGTTACATCTGTCATTGCTTTGAATCTAAGAATGAAATATTTCAGAACTCAGGTTGTTAATTTAAAAATAAATCCTGGCATGCTGGACATACTAGATTTTCTCATTCAAAAAAAACAACAAGTGATAAAACTGGATGATGGACGTACCTAAATGAATTTATCATGAAAATTATCATTTTACTTTTGAATAATACACTGGATGATGGACAGAATGTAAAATTTAATTTTGAATTTAAACAGCTAATTTTTATCAAAAAAAATGGATGATGGACATACCAAAATTGTCTATTTTTTCTCATTTTCCTTTTTTTTTTTCAAATACTAAAAGTGGGTTGTAACTTAAAACCGACCGATCTAGACCCCAAGAGCTTTTTGCTGATGAGATTGTAATTGGTGGTGAATCACGCACGCCAGGGCATGTTTTTTTGCGCTAGTGAGCTATCGGTGAATGTTTTTGTTTCCGTGCTCAGCATGAGCCGCGTTCCACAGCTGGCTTAGCTTCAAGGGAGTGAATGACGGAGGAAACATGATATCTTTGTCAGGACGCATTTCCGTTTCTGCCGACATGGTTGAGGTCTATGGGATCCATCGGCCTTGGCGACTTCCCTGCAAAAAATTGCAGCCAGCTTCTGTCAGACAGGCCATGGAAGCTACGAGAAACAAGGCGCGCAGGGCCAAATATGGTCCCCAAAAATGGCACCGCTGAGTGGCCCTAGAAATGGTTCCCCGCAATTGAAAGTTTCATTCTGAGGGCGCTGGTTTTGGGGCTGTTTTCCGGACCCAAAAATTGGGTCGATAATTTAATGTTTTTTTTGAACAGGTTTGGTGATTTCTTTATCGCAAAACAACGGCTTTAAAAGCGTGTGCTTGTGTTGAACCTGGATGAGACGTGCCTGCAGTTTCAAGCCACCATGCGGTCTTGTCGCTAGAAGCAAACAGAGACGGAGCTTGAGCTTGAGAAGTGCGCCCGTTTGTGGCCCACAGCCCACAGCATCAGGCTTGTCGTTGTCCTTTATGAGAATTAAACCTGTCCCAGCTCCCTTCTTTGCTTTTTGTGTCGCAACAAATAAGCGCATGCTGCCGCATACACTGCGCTGAATCACAGTCTGGTTGCAGCTGTGCCTAATGTGCTGCGCATCTGGAGCTGCTTTGACAAGAGACTTACATGAGCTTGCTTTGCAACCAGGTTCCCCAACGAATTTGTTTACTTAAGCGCAAAAAGCACCCATGTGACCGGCGGCAAAAACAACGATGCGCCCATCAAATTTATGCCTTCGTTTTCATCAAACACTTGGAGCAGATATGCTCTGGTATCAGCATTTGACCAATGTGCTGAAGAAGAAGTTCAACGCTACGATATGCACCGAGCAGCGTTGTGTTTGTAGGATTCAATTGAAGTCTGCAATGGTTTTGCATGGTGATGACGTTTTTTCTTGGTGATCAAAAGTGTATCACAGATGTTTTTCTTCTTGGATTGAAAGAAGAGTTCAAGCTGAGCTCACCAGTGGTGGACAGAATTCGGGTGGAACCTTCGAGTTTCGGAAGCGGTTTCACATGGTGGAACTCCAATATGCAGAGATCACTGTGTATCCAGAGGAGAAGCATATCCATGCAATGATTGAAAGGTATTCACTGAAACTTTGCAAAGCTCCTTGCAACAGTTCCTCTACCTCCTCTTCCTTAGATGCTGCGATGCAACAACCTTTGCTGAAGCTTTGAGTGGACCGGAGAGTTCAAGTCAATGGCTGGAATTGCAATGTATGTGAGTCAAGAACGTTTTGATTTGCAGTTTGCAGCGAAAAGCCTGGCATCTTTCTTGAAAAACCCAAAAAAGCAAGCTTGGGTGGATTTTGGCAGACTTGTCGGGCACATGAGGTTCAGCAAGAGCTTTGCGTTGAGAATGGGGAAAGCAAGCAAAGGCAGCTGTTTTCAGGGAACTATGTGTGGAAGTGAAACGGAAACGCAAACAATCTCATTGAAACGTTTTCAGGCTGAGACTGGTCAAAACCGATCAAGATCAGCGGCAGTGCATGTTTTGAATGGTATTGTGATTTGGTCAACGAGCGGGGCCCAGAATTGCATCAGTTTGAGTTTGAGTAGCACCGAAGCCGAGTGGTATGCGGCTACATCAGCTGTTTGTGATTCTTTTTTTCTCCATCACATTCTCTCGTTCCTGACTGATGATGAAGTACGACCAGTTGTCTTGTCTTACAAACCGAAAATACAGCAGTGAACATGTTATTAAAGAAACTTGGTGCTGGCATACGGCGACATATCAAAGGGCAGCTTCTTTGGCTTCAAGCTTCTGGTGATCTGTGCATTAAGCAAGTGAAAACATTACAACATGGCAGACCTCAACACCAAGTCGCTAGCCAAGGACAGACACCTTTCCCTTCTCCACACGTTTGGTTTTGTTTGCAATGGAGAATCTGTAGGAGAGACAGAGTTTGCAAGAGTATACAAATTGGCCAAGCCAAAACCAGTAAAAGCAACCAAATGGCCAAGCAATCCTTCCGTGCGCTTTCAATTTTCAGCGTGATGAGTTTGGCTGAAGGGAACCATTTTCCCAACCTGCTGCAGATGATTCATGAGGGATCACCAAACGCCTTGAGCTGGTGGTGCAGCACATGGAGCCCAATCAATATGATATCAACTGCACTCCTTTTCATCCTTGCAGTCCCCCCCGTAGGTATTCAGCAAACCCACGAAGGTTCGGGATGAAATATCTTACTCTATCTCAGCAGCTGATTTCAGACTGGAAGGAGCACTGTACTGGCTATGTGACAGAGTGCAAAAGCGGGTATCAAGAGGCAACAAAAATGCTTACCAACAGAGAGAGGAAAGGAGCGCTACAGGAAATGCTCAAGCTATGTATGCGGGAACTTAGCCTTGCAGAAAAGGCAAACATGACTGACAATGTTCAGTCAGGTCGATGACTGGTCTGACAGCATGATGAATATTTTCCAAGATTCATGGTTGCCCAGAACGTTGTGATAAGAGAATGTCAACAGGCTGGCCAAGCCTTTGACATTGCAGCAGAGATGGTTCGACACATGGAGAGCCACGAAATTGACAGCAATGGTGAAACGATTGCAACAGAAGAGACTCGATACTACAGGTGTCAGACCCTGGATACTGGCACGAGATTCGCGAGATGGATGGAGATGAAAATCATCCAGACGGCAACGACCAATCATCAGATGAACAGGAGCCTGAAGATGAAGCTGGAATAGACAGCCCAGAGGCATGGGAAGACGAGAAGAATCCATATATGGTGAGTGAAAAACGTGAAGTTTCTGACGAAGAGTTGTGGCAGCAACTGTTTGAGGCCAACATGGTGGATGTGCGCGGAGAAGAACATATGGAAACCCCAGCAATGAAATGAGCCACCGCCATGAGCTGACACGATCTAATGGGGTGAAGCGGTCGCAGTGGGCTTTGGATTGGTGTTTGCATTTTGCAATCGAAAGGCCAGACATAGGTTAACGCGATCCTATGTTGGCAGTTTCACGTAGACAAATGGTCTTGTTGTGAAAGCGCAACTGACCGTTGAAAGTGAGTGACAAACTGTTGCTTTACTACCTTAAGAATCCAAGGCCCACATGCGATGGGACATAGACGCTGTCCTCTCGGAGTTGAAACTACGATGTTTTTTTCCCAAAGGTAGAAAGGCACTCTAGTTTGGGTGGATGAGAGGAAATGCACTCACAACCCAAAGGCGGGGTATAGAGTTTTGTGCAGTGTTCTCACCCCGTTTGTATAGGCAGCTTGCCAGTTGAAAACTATTCCAAAATTGGAAACCTCAGTTTACAGAAACGTTTGGTCATGCAAGAAACATGGACACAAATGACAGCATACTCCGCGGGCCTTGTGGTTACACAAGATGTTTTTGCAAATTAAAAAACCGGTCGTCACCCCACAAACAAGGGTTGGTTTGTAAAAAAATAGTGTCTCTGCTAATTGCCTCTCGGATATTCCTGGTCTTGTCATACGTAGAATCTTCCTGAAATCCGGCCGACAGGCCGAACAGAAGACCCCAGCAGCGAAAATGGGGAAACGTAGAATAGTTTAAGCAGCTGCCAAGCAGGAACGTATCAAAAGGCGCGAAGAATTGGGAAAACTAGCAGATTTAGCTCTTCAACCACCCACTGCCACTAGGTATGACAAAGCCGTAAAAGGTTCTTCGGGCATTTGCAACCAAAAACAGCATGTCGGAAAATTCCCATTTAGTCGCTGACCAGCACCTTTCAAACTGTTTGGAATTTGTTTGAGAGGAAGGTGAACCTCTACCTTTGGCAGGTGACACCATTTGAGCAGTACAGCAACTCCAGCCCTCCTTGCGTAAGCGTTTATCAGGAGTTTTGTGTTCGTATAAGGCATGGCAACAGAGAAAATTCCCAGCCAGGTCACCTCCTTTCACCATAGAAGCACCCCAAGTGTTGCTTGGTTGGTTGCACAGCAAATTTCCACCGGTTGCCTTAGCTGTAGCTGTTGTCCTTGTTTTCCGATGTTTGCTAAGAAGTGGAGAAACGTTAGCAGCAGCTGCCCGTGACATAGTTTTTTTTAAATCAATGCCCATATTCGCGCGTTTGCTTGGGCCATCGTCCTTTGGAACCACCCAAAACATGAGAACACAATAATTCACCCATTTAACGCTTGGAACCTGACCATTGCGCCGAAAAAACTGAACATGTTGCCTCACCCAAAATCACAGTGTTTCACCCGCTTCGCGCACGCTATCCACAATCAGTGGCCAAAGTCATTTGCATAAAACACCTGGTTTTGGGTGGTTGTTTTTGATACTGTAGATTGTTTTGTGTCCATCCAAACTTCCTTCGTTGCAATAACTACTGCTCAATGACAAAATGGGTTGTTTGAAAGCATGTCTGGGGAATCGGAAACGACACATTTTGCTGGTGCGCTTTCGGGGCGTAAGACATTGTGATCCAGGTGTTTTGCTTGTTGGTTTCAAAACGTTATATTTGCGGTGGCGTTTTGCAGTTTTTTTTTCCCAGGCCAATCAAAACACATAGTCTAAAATTATACCAAAAAAAATCGTGGGATTTATTGGACATTACGCTAATTGGTCATGTTTTCGTGTTACAATTTTCTTGGGGCAATGACAACATTTGCTCGCGAATGAGGTCAATTGGAATAATGAACATTTTCTGGAAATTTAAAATCCGCGATCTTACCACGGATTTTACAGTGGACATTTTGATTTTGGAATGTTGACGCAGAGCATTTGACCATGTTTGGGCTTGCCATTCATGGGCTCAGACATGTGCGCTGTGTGCCATTGGGGCGGTTTCATAATAATGGGCCATGGGTTGCGGCCATTCGCACCATGTGGGCTATCATCCGAAATTGTTGGGACGCTCCGAATCAGGGAAGGCGTTTGTCAACAACAGCTGTGACAGTGGAAATGTTTGTGTTCTTTGGGACACCCTTGCCAGATTGATCAACATAGCGTAATTAACAAACTGTTTAGAGAACGGGAGTGAAATGATACATAAACAAAAAAAATAGATTGCGACATTACCGAACAATTCAATGTACAGTATTTAGACAAGTTCATTGCCCGATGTGCCAAACGGCGTCATGTTGGTTGATGAAAATCAGAAACGCAATATTTTTTTTGTTCAACAACTGTTAAAAGGATATGATGTGCTGTTCGCATTCATGGTTTTGATTTGAAACTCATTAACAATGAACCATAGAATTCAACACTAATCATAGCATATTTTACAAAGAAAAATTGGCAAACATGTGGATGAAAATGACAAAAAACTGGTTGCCATGATGGCACCCGAAACATTTCCTGTTGCTGTCCATCCAGCACCCCGAAGGCTAGACCTGCGTCTGAGTCAGAGGGACCAAAACTGGAATCCTTCGTTGTGATCCGCGTGTTGCGTGCCGACTTGTTACGGATGCTTGTCTCTGAACTGTGTTGCAAATGCAAGGGGACATTCTTTTGGTGTGAAAACGGGTTGCAAAATGATTTTTGACATATTTTTTTATGTTTTTTGGGCATTCATTCTGGTACCCACACGGTTTGAAACAGCCATCGGAAATGTGGGATGCAACCACTTATATAAACTCTTCGGTGTCCTAGTAAATTGGAATCAAGGGCAAAAATTGAAGTGGAAAAAACACATCCATCCCATATCTTGCACAAATAACAATACCTTGACTGTGAAACCCTTCACTTCCTGTCCCCAAATGATCCCACTTTTCATCAAATCTGCACAATTTCAAAGGGCAAATTTCAATCGTTTTTTGTCTGAGACAAATGGGATTCTTCTGAATCGAACCAGTCCCATTCTTTTCATCTACATCATGAGAGTCAAGGACGCCTAGATCGACTGCCGCATGTGTGGTCAAACGTTCGTTCTTGGTGCTCCACGAAAGGGCAGTTTATTTTTGGTTGCAGTTAAACACCTTGTCCATCCTTGTCCCAACATGGGAGATTCCTGATTTTCTGTCATTTCGATGGGGAAAAACACATGAATAGACCATGAGATGTGGAACCCTTTCAGACGAACCCATGCCGATTTGCAAATCGGCTGCGGATTCAAGGAGTTTCGATGCATATGGCAAGATGGATCCTTTTGCCGTGGTCGAATGGCACCAAGAGGGTACTCGTCCCTTGGAGGCTCCAAGTTGGCTCCAACTGTCTTCTTGGAACATGTTTTTTTTTTTTTTTAACACACACACACAGACAGTATATATGACGTATGATATCTATCTATCTCTATCTCTATCTATCTCTATCTATCTCTATCTATCTCTATCTATCTCTATCTATCTCTATCTATCTCTATCTATCTCTATCTATCATTCTCTATCATTCTCTATCATTCTCTATCTATCTCTATCTATCTCTATCTATCTCTATCTATCATTCTCTATCATTCTCTATCTATCTCTATCTATCTCTATCTATCTCTATCTATCTCTATCTATCTCTATCTATCTCTATCTATCTCTATCTATCTCTATCTATCTCTATCTATCTCTATCTATCTCTATCTCTAT
>Ga0126342_10012982_pt1 | contig 14804 bp, 15 predicted proteins | sample Cyp1metagenome_FD_92528 | JGI IMG/M metagenome (GOLD analysis project Ga0126342, IMG submission 92528) | Coral microbial communities from Lord Howe Island, Old Settlement Bay, Australia - Cyphastrea 1 metagenome | ecosystem: Host-associated > Invertebrates > Cnidaria > Coral ... | reverse complement strand
CCACCCCGCGTGTGCGTAGCATCAACTGCTGCCGCAAGTTCACATGAACGTTAACATCCCACCCCACCCCTTTACCCCAAGGTTTAGGTAGTTCCAGAAGCCTGGACGAGCCTATATATACATTTACATATATACATTTACTGGTCAATTTGGCAGGAGGATATGTATTATCCATTTTAGACGTATTCTGGTGGATTCCCCCACTTGGAACATGTTGGCTCTCGAACTGGACATGCCTTTCAGGGCAGCGCGATGCGTACGAGAAGCTGGATCTGTGCGTGCAGATACGCAAAGGAACTGCCGGCCATCGAATTACCCAGAGGAATCGCCGTGCTATTTTCTTCTCTTGATTCTTTGACCAGTCTCCAGCATGTAATCAGAGGAAGCATCAGCTGTGACCCCCAGTTTGACGGTTTTGAAGTGGTCCTTGACTGCATATGATGCAGTTTGCACTTGTCACTTTTCAGACGCGGTGGGTGTCACTAATTCATCGCATTTCATCGCTATGCAGGATGCTGGATATTGCCCTGGGAATTTGCAACGATGCGCCGGACAAGCAGCTGGGTTTCTTGGACAGTACGGCAGTGGTATGACACATGCCGACAATTCATGGATGATGCATTGCCATGCTTTGCTTTAGGTGCAACCAGAAACCATTTTCCTTGTCAGTTCCTGCCCCTATTAGCTTCGGCGCGTGATATGCATCGCTGGCAGCAGGTGTGTGTGTGTATTTCAGAGGATACGCTAAAAAATGCACAAAGGGCGTGCATACTGCTAGATTCGCCTCAAAAGGGCTGTATGACGTGACATGATATGATATCGCTAAACATGCTAAACAAACTGAAATCTATTCATCTTCCAACCTCAGATCTCATGGCAGATCTCTCAGGCTATGTTTGTGCTGGCGGGGTGTACATGGAGTACTGGAAGTCCAGGGGTGACAACTGGCGACCCAAATATGACTATGGCGCTGCACTATCCGCACTATCCAGCTCCAGGTCAGTCATCCACCAGGACTGGGCGAAGAAAGCGACGGATGGTCCTTTATCTGACCCAGCTTGGCTGTTGCTCAGCCACAAAGTCTGGAATCCTCGGAGGTGTTTGGAGTTATTGGAGATGTTTGGAGTTTGAGTTTGTGAACAGGATGACCAATGATTTCTAAAAACTGAGCTTTCAAAACGTTTGACAACGCATCGCTGCGATCCTTTCCGCATTCTCATTCCCACATTCGACTTTTGAGAAACTATGTGGCAGGGACTTGTTGCAAGGAGTGGTGGGTGGTCGTGCCAAGGTTTGAGCATATTTGTTTATTTACCGACTTTCCAGCGACGTGCTTTCGCTTCGAACCTGGCTTGGGTGTGCAAGGGGAGAATCTTGGCTCAAAAAAATCATACATTTGATCAGTCCTGCTACCAAGTATAGTCCTCACACACCACCCATGTACTGTACTGTACAAACATGCGCAGACAGGAAAGGGAGAAGAATATGAAAAATACAGTAAAATCGCTTTGTCTCCTGTTCTGGGTAGGGGGTGTAATGAGTCTAATGTCGCCCATCTCAGGCGAGACTCCTTCAGAGAGTTCGAACATTTTGCAATCTTCGAACCCTGTACTCAAAGCTACTGGAGTTCCAATATCACTTGGACACAAAAGCCTTTGCGTGGCTGCATCCTTGGTCGCTCGGCTCGTTTCATCTCTACCAGGAGCCAACGTTGAGCTGCTGTTCGTACATCGCATGGGTGTGAGAATTAGTCAGTGGCGTTGGTAGTGGTACGCAGTGCAGTGCTAGCTTTGCAATGTGAAAGTGCTACTTTGAGATCGAAAGCATTCGAAAGCTTTCACACGAGGACTATGACTTCTGGTGTAATGGGCGATATGCTATTGAAACAGCCGGGCGAAAATCTGGCCTTCAAAGGCTCAACACCTTGGCTGACTGGTGCTCCATGTACGAGCCCGGTGAAGGTCGGACTGTCATATAACCTCAGGATTCATGCAGAAGATTTAGATCTTTTGAATTTGAATCAAGTTTTTGATGCTAGGATTGCAATTAAGATTTGCAAGTTCGTCAAGTTTGTGCCATTCTCAAGATGTGATGCGGAAAGCCTTCAAGTCGTACTTTTGATCATTCTACTCGTTTCTCCTGTTTTTTGCCGTACAGATGGTGCTTCTCTTGTGCTGTCGAACAAGACGAGGCGGACTCAGTGAAGCGGTGAGAGTCGCAATGATGTTTTCATACGGTTTCAATTGTTTGCCTTTGCATCGTGTTGCTTTATTAAATTGACTTAAATATTACTTAAATTGCTTATGTCCTGTGGTTCTATGTAAGCAGTTTTGCATTTTTGTATTATTGTATGTACGGATATGATTCTCAAGGTCGGAAATTTCCCATAATCTCTTGGTGATTGGGCAAGTGGCATGACCGTTGATCATTGTGTCATTCGGAGCCTTCTCTGATGGAGGACATTGGAAACAAAGTTTCCTTTGCAGCCTTTGTTGCGCACTTATGGAAACTGGCTGGCCTGCATTGCTGGCTCCATGGCCCGTGTGGCATTCATTGCAGCTTGGGAAAAAAAAAGGGGCCTGAGTCGCAAACCAAGCGATGAATAAAGGTGAATGAGTATATCATACCAATAGAGCCCGGGCAAGCCGGGCGATGGAAGTTTCGAAAGGAGTGGAAGGCTATAAAGAAAAGGGAGAGCCTATAGGAACGACGCCTGACCGCCTGGCTGTCACGGCCGTTGACTGCGTCAGTTCTTGGAACTCCTTCTGCTTGACATTTCTTTTCTCTCGACTCTCGACATTTTGTTTGATGATGCATGATGATGCCACTTTCTCTTGATGCCGTTTGGCCTTACAGCCCTTCCTGTTGCCTGCTGTTTGTCTGGACGTCTTTTCTCCCTGACATTTCTTTCTCTCAACTTCCTTTTCTGATGGTGCCACGTTCTCTCCATCCGGTTTGCGTTGGTCATCTCCTCTGAATCATGACAGCCCTCGCTGTTGACAGCTCTGGAGCCCGAGACCTGACACACTTTTCTCTCCTGACAAACTTCTTTCCCTACACTCTTGGCTTTCCTATCTCTTCATTTCCCCATTATCTTCATTTCCCTAGTCTTTTCACGTCCCTAGTCTTTCAGTTCTCTATTCTTCTCAGCCTTCACTTCCCCATTCTCTGCACTTTCTCTCGGCATCCTTATCTTTGGGCATCTCTTTTTCTTGAGACCTTCTTCTCTTCTCTTCTCTCCACATCTCATTCTCTTGAAGCGATTTTCGCTTGGCACCATTTTTCTTCTTTCCTGTTGCTTCATTGCTTCATACTTTTATTTTGGGACCTCTTTCTGTTAAATTGTTTCACTTGACACCTTCTGTCTTGACATCTCCATTGTCTTGAAGCCATGTTTCATTCTCTCACATCTTTTTCTTTTGACATTTTCGTACCTTGCAAACAAAAATTAATCCGGTAAACTACAAGACTTGCACAAAGTCCTTCCTGTACCACAAAACCTGCCCAAAGTATTTCCCAGTACTACTTCGTACTACAAAGCTTGCACAAAAGATTCCCAAGTACTACTACTTCATACTACAAAGCTTGCACAAAAGATTCCCCAGTACTACTTCGTACTACAAAGCTTGCACAAAAGATTCCCCAGTACTACTTCGTAGTTCAAACAAAGCTTGCACAAAAGATTCCCCAGTACTACTACTTCATACTACAAAGCTTGCACAAAGTACTTCCCAGTACTACATCGTACTACAAAGCTTGCACAAAGTATTTCCCAGTACTACATCGTACTACAAAGCTTGCACAATAGATTCCCCAGTACTACTTCGTACTACAAAGCTTGCACAAAGTGCTTCCCATTACTCCTTCGTACTATAAAAATATTATATAATATTATTACTACTAGCAAGTTACTACTACCACTACTACCACTACTACCACTACTACCAGTACTACTACTTCTACTACTACTACAACTGCTACTGCTACTACTACTACAACAACTACTACTACTACTACGACTACTACTACTACTACTAGTACTACTACTACGACTACTACTACTACTACCACCACCACCACCACCACCAAATCTCTTGACATTTTCACGGTCCGTATCACGGGGTTTAGACTACTAAGCTTCCTTTGACAATGTGTTTTTTTGACATATAGACATATATATATAACGCATTTAAATTACGTGATTACATTAATGTATATATATATATATCTGTGTGTGTGCGTATGGCATTACAGTATTGAGATTAGACTTCACCCCCGTTATCTGAGGTCGAAGAGTCTGGGATTGATGATGCTGTCGTGGAGGACCATTGTAGACAGATTTTGGATCAGAGACTTATCTCAAGCTGCATCGCTGTGCTGGGCTGTTGGTGCGAACCCTCTGAGAAGCCCAGGCACCAAAAATCGCGGCCATGATAAATCATCAACTGACCCATAACTGACCCTAAGGTTTCAGTATCAAACGTAAATTGAAATTTGGCCGGGAGTTTTGCCTTTCAATTCTTGCAACTTAGCCTGACCCAAGAAATATGGGCAGGTAAATAATTAGATTCACCATCACTCACTATGAATTCAGGCAGCTTGCCTTCCCAGAGGAATTGCAGCCAAGGCAGGGGCAACTTCTGTGCATCCAGATTGGCTTGAGCCGCCACCTTCCAAGCGTTCGGGAGATGAATATTTGGCCCATTGAGATCTTAGAGCGTGCTGACATTCAGCCTACATAGGATGACCAAGATCCTCAAGGACATTGAAGGGACAAGATGCAGCTACGACTTTCGCAACGGAACTTCCAGCACTTCCTTTGCCCCGTCCGTTCGCTGGAAGGAACCAAAATACAACAGCCGACAGCCGCCAGCTGGACAACGTCAAGAATTGGTGTGATCCATGCCATGTTGACCCATACTGATACATAGTGATCCATGGTGATCCACATGATATGGAACCATGTGTTGACTTTGGCAAAATTTTCAATTGGAGGACTGTGCAACGAAGCTGGAACAGGATGATGCTGTGACGGTTGATTCGATATGGGGCCTGGCTCAGCCCTGCCGGGCCTCAACAATGCGTTGGTTAAAAATTGCGTCAATGGCATGATATGGGTGTGTTTGAAGAACGGGGATACGCATGGATACGCCAAATTTGCCTTTTTACATGGAACAAATGAACAAATGATGATGAACCATGGGACTTGAAGGTACCCTATGTTCGGACAAACCCATACATTTGCCATCCGTGGGTGTTAGCCTGTTTTATCATATTGCACAGGCTCCCCAACACTTAAAAATTATCATCGTGATCATCGTGCGTTTGGTGGTGGTGCCAGTGCCATGACTGCACATGTCTCCCCACTATAGTTGGATAAACCGTTTGAAAAATCCATCATATTAGTTGTTGCCGGTAGTTGCCGGTAGTTTCAAGTTTGTTTGCCGCATGTTCTTCTCAATACATTCAGAATGCACAAAGAAACTCTTTTGTAAAAAGCGCTTGCAGCCATGGCGACGGGGACGACCTGTGCTCTTATTCTCGTGGTGTCCACCTTTGCATTTGCCGCCGGACTCCATGGTGAGACGCAGGATCTACCTGGGGATGAGTGCAACGAGCCGGGCTGCTCACAGAATGCCATGCAGCTGAGGGTGTTGAAGAGATACACTGAGACTGCAACGAATGACTGCCAAGACTTGCAAGATATTACTGAAGGCGCAGCGGTTGGCCACAGTTTGCCTGTCTGATTTTTCATGTTTTTCTTTTTGTCCTTGTTTCGACACTGATTCTGCTTGAAGATTCCTTGATATACTTTCTGGTCGCGGCCCCACCAGTGAAGGTGTTTGCAAGCAAGAGGTTGCGTGGGCAAGGGAAACTGGAATCCAGCAACATCCTGAATGGTACCCAGGACTTTCAGCCCAGTCTAGATTCATGGCTTGCAGAGGCTGTTTTGCAGACAGGGGTGTGATGTAGCCACATGGTGATGCATCCGCAATTCCACAGCTTTCCAAAACTTGTGTCTCCTCGGTTTAATGCAGCCATGGTAGGCCTGGTAGGCTTTTGATGTTAAATGTGCATATTTTATTGATACAGCTGTATACTCACTATCAGACTTGCAACAGATGTTGATCCTTTCTTGCATTTCAGTGGTGACAGTCTCTCAAGGATCTTTGTGTGTTATTTTTTTTCAGTTCTTGAAATTTGAAAATCTATAGAATGATTGAATAATATTGAATGCATTGGCGTTTTGTTCTTCTCAGTTCTGTCCAATGCTGTGACAATTTCTGAGGTCCGTTAGACTTTCAGTGCAAGGTCTTCCAGGCCAGCCAGTCCAAGTGTCCGAGACCTTGTGGTGTTGCTTGCACTCCGCCAACTCCACCGCCAAAAGCCGCACCAACTTGTGTGGCTTGGCAGGCTGTCGAGTTATCATGTTGTGAGATGTTGAGTTTTTTTGGAGGGGAAGACCAACAAAGAGCAACACATGAATGCACCAGCCCAGTCATGATGCCATGGTGTTCAGAAACACTTTTTTTTTGGCAAAAAGAGTAGGTTTGCTGATTCCAGCAGTGAGTCAACTTGCTGTGATCCAGACTGCAACTTGTAGATCTGTAGATCGACACCCCTCAAGCGTACAACCTGCCGAGGCTGGGGTGGTGTCAGAGAAGTGTTTGTGCGTCTTCGACATCGACCGGACCCTGACCTCCAAGCAGGGGATGCAGGACGTGCTCCTGACCATGTCATATCACATGTCACATGATATGGTGTTTTTAATGTGCAGATATATGCAGTTTTGTAAATCAATTTAAACATATATCAAACAAGATAATGAACAACCACAATTTATATGGCATTTGATTTAACAGACAGATACATACAGCCATATATCACACGACCATCACAACATACACCTGCCATGCCCACCCTGCAGAGGACAAGTGCCCAGGTTCCAAGGATAGCGATGGCATTAAGGATACCGCCTATGGAGGTGGTGTTTGGGGCAAAGTCATGTGGAAAGAAGTGCGATTGTCGTCTGATTTATATATGCATATATATATATGTGTATATATATATATTAGATGGTTTCTGAACATATCTGGTTTACTCTATTCAAGTTCTACACAGTCACATTCCACTGGTCTGATTTTGTACCATATTGTATAATCATGCCACACTGGAAACTGGAAACCATGCTTTAGTATTTTTTGTTTCGCGGTCCGTTTTAAAGGAATTTGATAAGAGGGGATTCGGACTATACTGCATTATAATTTATATCACTGGAAATCCCCATTCAATTCCGTCGATTATCTCCTATTGCGGTTTATATATAAATCCCCACTAATTAAACCCCGCCACCAATCCCATGTTCCATATAAATTTGTAGGATGAAACAATTCGTCGCACGGGCGCAGGTGGTGATTTGGTACTGTCACAGCTGGCAGCCTCTGGAGACTGGATTTGGGGGATGAACATAGGGAGGTAGCTGACATTGACGGTCATCGTCTTGATTACATTTTGATAATCAGTGTTGTTCAAACATTCGATAATCCCATTTGATGATCTCATATATAATATATATATAGATTATATGTAATATCATGATATAGAATGATCCCATCCTCAAAATCATTAATTTGACAATCCGGGCTTCAAAGATGAACCGTTTGGATGTGCGACACATGCTTGGAGTCCACAAAAAAAGTCACAATCGGCCCTGAAGAGAGCCTATGCCAATCAGATTGCCATCAGAATTATCTCGCAAAAGTTGTGAATATTGTAATGTCGACATTATGAAGTGTGTAATAATATACCATGATAATCCATGATAGTGACTACTTCTCATTATTATCTCTATATTTTGTAATGATATATTTGTTTGATATTGGGCCCCACGTCAGGACTTTCCAAAACTTTCTGCTCCAAATGTTACGTGGGCATTGTCTCGCACGGTGATGGTAGCGGTCCACTGTCGACCGAAAGGAAAGAGTTGTTGGAGGTGCCAACCAGTTTTCTGAGGATCCATAAAACGTGATACACATGGGATATGGGACACACAATAAAATATATGTGATATTATTATGGATCTATATGTGATATTATCTATGTGATTTGTTTTAATTATTATTAAGATATTATATATTACTATTGGGACACACAATAAAATATATGTGGTCTACCCCCCTAGTCATGGCCACTAGAATATCATAATGATGATTAATCAATAGACTTAGGATGACTTAGGGCTATTTATCAAGCCAATCCAAGAGAGGGGATGTGATGGCATGAGTCAAAATACCATATTTGGCAGTGTTTGCCATGCAGGCAGGGTCCTAGACTTAGAGTCCTAGAGGTGATAGGATGATCCATGATCATCCACTGGAACTGGGGCCAAGATCTTCCCCGGGACCCCGGGATGATCTTGGCCGCCGACGTGAAGTTTTTCAGGTGGACTAGGTGACCGATGCATGGGATGGACATTCCGCAATGCCCCAATCGACCCCCGGAATGCTCATTTCTGCATGTTGCTTTGTACAAGTGAATCACCCGGGATATCCCGGAATCTATTGTGTATATATATATAATATATATAATATATATAATATATATATAATATATTATATATTATATATATATTAATATATATATTATATATATATTATATAATATATATAATATATATAATATATAATAATATATATATAATATATATAATATATATATATATAAAATATATACATAATATATATATAATATACAATATATAATATATATAATATGTATATATATAATATATACATATTATATATATAATATATATATATATATATATAATATAATATGTATATATATAATATATATATAATATATATAATATATATATAATATATATATAATATATATAATATATATAATATATATATATAATATATATACATTATTGTATAATATTGCATGCAATTTGGATTCATGATCGTTGAAGGCGCTGAAGACAGATGCTATGGAACACCTGGTTTTGAGAGCGTGGAACGCTGCCTGGAGCGATGCTTGGATGCAGAGCAGCCAAGCAACATCCAAGCAACATTAACAGTTCTTGACTTCATGCTGCAGCGAATATTCCAGACTTTATTTTGAAGGGTGATGGTCACGGTGATGGTGGCAACAGGTGCAATTATGGCATGTTTGTCCGTTTGTCCTTGCCTAGCGCATTCAAAAACCCAGGATATGAAGTTGATGTCAGTGCCTCAATGTGTGAACTATGGATGACATCGGCTTTAAAGTTCATTCAGGCCTTTTACATCCTCTCACCGCTCACCGTCTCTCACCTAGTGCAAAAGAATGTGACTAAGGACACCATTTTACGTTGCTTACCCAGATGCTTTGAAGCAAGAGGCTGTTCTGAAAATTTTAGACTGGTGCCTGGCTCAGTTTTCGCCTGTTTTGAGTATGAAATCGTAGCAGCGTAGCAATTCCTCATAAGAGCATGATTCAAGAGTTGCTTCAGCTGTCAGCTGTAGGTATGCATCCCAAGAGGTTTGCATTCAGAAGCTCGTTTGCACATGTGATGAGCATCCAGATCATCCAGCGTTCAAAGTTCGCAATGTTTGACAAATTTTGACAGCCATTTATGTCGGTCTGGGGGTGCCTTCATCCTGCCGCATTTGGCTTTTTCAAGGGTCCGTTGAGTGGCTTGTGTCGAATCTGAGTGACAGGCGAGAAAATACCTATTTCTTTGATGACAAGGATGAGAATATTCTCCCTTTTAGAGGCAGAGATTTTGAGTTTTGGAACAGACTGATCAAAATTCATCCAAATTCAATTGATCAAGACTGCCTGCAGAAAGAACTATAGTGATTTGTGAGGATTTCCTCCTTTCATCTCCTTTCCCATTGACTTTTGCGTGCTTTCCCATAGCTGTGCCACGGGATGACAGGCACCGGCATGAATGCCCAACAGATTTCCTGCCAATCCAGAGATCCAATCCTGGGATGGGGCGACGTTGGAGCCTTGCCTGTCATAGACAGATAGATAGATAGATAGATAGATAGATAGATGGGTACATCATGTGTACGTGTATATATATATATATAGCATATAGCATATAGTTTTGACTCATGACATACAGAAAGGGAGAGATTCTTTCATGTAGTTTCTTTCGCCCTGCTTTGCCACAATTCGCGAAGTTTGGAGGTCTTTGTGGGGCTACGCAGGGGGAGCTTAAAGCCGACAAGGGAGTGAGTGTTTGCAAGGCTTGGGCGACATGTCACTGGGGGTTTGAACTTTGAACTTTCAACGCTCGAGGATTCGAGGATGTTTGCAGCACGTGACCACTGCAACTGATTTAGAGGATCCCACCGTATTTCGTTTGGGTGTGACTGCAGGGCAAGAAAATGGACTAAATAAGCAATTGGAAATTCGCATCAATTACTGTAAAATCTGTAAAGATATGTAAAGATCAGAAAATCCATGAGCGCAGAATTTGCTAAAGGTTTTGCAGCTCTCACTACTTCCTTTTGTGGCAGATCGATTGCGGATGGTCTGAATGGTCAGCTTGGAGTGGCTGCTCAGCAAGCTGCGGAGGAGGGCAGAGGTGCAACCATCGTCGAATATGGATCTGTGGTAAACCCAACGCCATAAACCTCCAATTTTGAAGATTTACAGCAGATTATAGCAGTTTATATATCCCTTATCCCTCCCATTTCTGGTGATTGTCTTTGGCATTGGGTTTACCACATTCAGAGAACTGTCTTTAAGTAATGGGTGATATGGGTGCAAGTGTCCAAAATGGTCTAAAGATTGAACATGATTACCCTCTGGTAAACTAACATAGCTATTGAACATGGCCATTTATAGTGGAATTTCCCATTAAAAATGGTGATTTCCCATAGCTACGTCAGTCATTACCAGAGGGTAATCTTCCGATCAGACAGAACCTGGCCGACACGGTGGCCCCAGATCAGACAGGTCTCGAAATCGCGGAGTCATCATCAAGCCCAGAAACGGTGGAAAGGTGCGCCTTTGATTTGTGCAGCCATTTGAAATTTGGCTCACTTCCTGTGTGAATCTGTGTGAATCTGTGTGATGTAGTCTATGTAGATGTCAGCTTTCTTTTGTGCACTTTCCTATCTTTCCGGCACTGTATGGTAAATGCAGCAGAAGGTCACATTGGCGAATGCACGTATATCTGTTGAAACGTAGATGCATGATTGGAACATATATTGGAACCATCGGGAAAGATCCGTTCAACCTTTTTCTCAGCGCCGTTCAGCTGGCTCTTGGCTGCACCACAGGCATGCGGCAATGGCAATGAGATGGAGGTGGGAAACCATCTTTTAGAGGTGAAGATCGCCATGTTCGATAGGCATTCGGTAGGGCTTTAAGAACCTAATGGAACAATATAGGATATTCAGGTGGCTATTTTTTAACTTCCATGGTTGTTTCAAGTATAGCTTGGTGATATAGCTTTGCCCTGACTAGACTTCCTTGAAGAACTACTGCTTGGAGATGAACATTCGTCAAACTTGTCACACACTTTCTCCTCATCATGGGCCCCAGATTGAAGAGAAGACTCAGAAGACTGCACAGTGCAACCTTTCCAGGGATCAGTTCAATTTAGCTCATCCAAATCACGAGCTCTGGCTGGAGGCATGCAATCCGGAGGCCTGTCCAACCACCACGACTACCACGACTACCACCACCACAACCACAACGACCACAGCATCCACATCCTCAACGGCCTCAACGGCCTCAACGGTTCAGGGGGATCCTGCAGCAGAGGCTGCACAAATGCATGGGGGAGAGAGAGAGAGAGATGGAGACTGGAAGAAATATGAAGACATACTACATTATTAGATTAGATTCTGATTAGATGTGTGTTTGTATATTTGTTTTCCGTATGTATCTTTTGTAACAATTTTACCTTTCGCTCATGAAGCACATGATCAGTCACAATCATTTGTTTTTGAGGCCCCTGAGCTGGAATCTCCTGCGGATGAAATTGCGGATGCCCAACCAGCAGCTAGTCCTTAACATCTGAGACACTCTTGGACTCTTGAAATGTATGTCACATGCCGCTGTTTATTACCATCATGTCCTCCGGTGCAGTATGATGCCAGACAGGGCTTGCGACAATCGCGCTTGTTTCTGTTTTGACTCCCACACAGCAGGGTCATCACAGAGAGATAGAGAGAGAGAGAGGGAGGGAGGGAGGGGGAGGGAGAGATAGACACGAGGGAGGGGGAGAGAGGGAGAGATAGACAGAGAGAGAGAGAGAGAGTTATATATATATATATATGATTTTATGATTATTTAAGTATATATATATGTGTGTGTGTCGTGTGTATATGCATGTGTATACACGAATTACTAATCACTAATCAATTTGTAATGTGTATATATATGTATATATATATATAATATATATATATATATTATGTGTGTGTTTGTTAATGTTTGCTATATACACATATAAAGCCATCAGCGTGAGTCAAATCGTTTAAAATTTTAGCGTGTGCAGCACATGATCAATTGCAATCACCACATTCATTCTTGAGGCCCCCAAGCTGGAATCTCCTCCAGAAGAAGCTGCAGATGCTCAACCAGCAGCTAGTTAGCAATGTCTTAAAACTCTAGAAAGGTACTGAAGCATATGTTAAATATGTGGCTGTTTGTTACCTCCCTGTCCTTTGATTTTCATCATGAGCCGTCTTGCTATTTGGAGCATGCAATGTTTGGATGGGTTTTGAAAATGGGGCATACCCTCAAAATGGCATTTCTCATGAGGGAAATGATGACAGAGGCTCAGCCTGAGCGTACAAACTTGGAGTTTTTCGTGTTCAAAACACATGTTGAACTACAGTTTATAGTGGGTTTGTTTCACGTCATGGATAAAGCACTCGAGTTTGGGTACCCAGAAGCTGGTTGCTTGCACAGCTAGATTCCAGAGCTAGCTCCCCATACATGCTCAACCCCTCAAAGAACCCATTTGTTTGATACGGCGATTATTACTTGCAACAAAACATTCACGTAGGTGCAGGGATTGTGAAAGATGCACTTGATGAACAGATGGTGGTTCAGAGGCAGGATCAATCAAGATTAATCTGGACTAATTAATTGATCCTAAGAACAGAACACCAACATCTTTCAACTGTATAGTCTAAAAATCAATCCAGTTCTGGAAACATGATGGTTTTTCTCCAGTATTCCATGGTCAGAGACTCAATGAAACAAAACAGGGTTGTTGTGAGTACCCATGGTGACCACCCCAAATCAGTGGAAATAAGTGTTGTTGAAAACACATACATGCCATATACATCCATTTACTGCACATCCATATGCACGATGTACATATACAACAGACCAAAACGGGTATTACATGTACGTACCTTATCTTATGTAATACATGTTGGTATGCTCGTAGGCACTTGGAGTGTCCCGGGGTTGACGAGTGATTGCCACCAGAGCGAGGACAATGCGTAAAGCAGCTGCCCGTAAGCTTTCTAATGTCCCCCAGCGGACGGAAAGCAAGCAGCTTTGGTCATGTGATTGCTAGGCCATTGTCATCATAGTCAAAGCGAGGGATGCAAAGGCTGTCCTTTGCTCGCACGACTTTTGCAGTAGGAGCCAGTAGGTCTTCTAGGAAAAAGATTGAGAAAAACAAGTGTTTGCCGCAATATCCGCAACGCCTTGTCGCCGCTTGAACAGTTTAGATCGTTTGAGTACCTCACAACCATCCCAGTCTGTCTTTCTTGGTGCTGCCAGTGGTTCAATCCATTTGCATGTCGGGCTTAAGGGGCCATTGGCAAACCCAAAACGGACCTTTTGGTTGTTCACGCGTCGCGTTTCAAGGGATGGATAATGGTGGAGCTGTGTTCGACATGTTCAATCCCCATATCGGCGAGATTGATTGTAGAGATGACTTGTTTCCATCTGACTTGGTGAATTTGGATGAATTTTGTTTGACTTTGAACAAGAGTATCCTTGAGCAGTCCTTGACATAGTGAATTTGAATGGTTTTGGATGGTTTTGGTGCATCCATGTCTGTAGATCCGAATCATTCGTGGCACATGAGCCGCACGTGGGATACCGGGCAAACATATGTGAGCTCCGATAAACTTAGGGATCTTAGGGACTAGACCCTGCATTTGTTAAAGCGCAATGGACCTGAAAGCGCTGATGCTCAAAGACCCTAAGCAGCAATTCAGTTTTGTGATGTTTTGGTGAAGGCCGTAAAGGCCTGTTGACCTTTCAATGAATCCCTTTCCAGGAGCAAGAGGACTCAAGAGGTAGGTTGACCTCACCGTGGCATGCACCAACTGTTTCTATTTTTCTTTGATTAGGAAAAGAGTTGCAGAGAGGCCCAACATTTTCCCATGGTACAACAGCTGAAAGGTAGGGTTGCGATTTGCAGGCTGGCAGCTGGCTGGTCGATGGCTTTGGCTGCATGTTGCGGCAGCAGCAAGTGTGGTATATGCCTTCTGGGTGTCAGGTATAGATGCCGAATGGATCCGAATGGTGTAATATGTGCCTACGCTACCCTATTGAATCCTATTGGGTTTCAACAATGCAAATCCCAGGAAATCGCATGCTTGGGGCAGGTAGTGAGCTGGCATAGTCTAGCAGGAAATAGTGTTCTTGTCACTAGTTGCGAGAGCAGGTATGATCGAAATGGGTTTCCCCAATATCAGATGATACCAGTAGTACCGCACAAGGCGGTGGCGGAAGTTTCAGAATAGGAAACCTATAGGAGACGTTGGTTGTTGTGAATCACGGATGGCAGAGCGAATCCACTGATTGACCGAAAAGTGGTT
>Ga0126342_10012981_pt1:0-12500 | contig 14804 bp, 15 predicted proteins | sample Cyp1metagenome_FD_92528 | JGI IMG/M metagenome (GOLD analysis project Ga0126342, IMG submission 92528) | Coral microbial communities from Lord Howe Island, Old Settlement Bay, Australia - Cyphastrea 1 metagenome | ecosystem: Host-associated > Invertebrates > Cnidaria > Coral ... | reverse complement strand
CCACAGCGAAACACGTTTTTTACAATCTTAGAGAGTCGAGTCAACTACTGTTCCTAATGCATGTTCTAAAGCTTTCATCATATACGTGTTGAAGTTGTTTAAGCAAAATTGTTTTTCAAGCATGTCAACGCTTCACACCAGCGACAGTTTCAAACGTGTCTTCTTTTTTTGTGCTGCCGGTCAGAGGAGTTCTTCCAGAGCTTCCAGAAAGCTGTGTGCATCACGGGAAGTAACGTGACAAAGTGAAGAGCGTGGCAGCAAAAACGTAGTATCATGAACGTTACTGCCCCACCCCAACCAACCCCAACCCAAACATCCAAAATGAGCACAAAACCGCACGATCGTTTAAAGACCCTGCACCAACTAGACTATGGGCATGTAGTAATACGCATCATATATCAATCATTTTATGGGATGTAGCGGGATACCACCACTAAGAATGGGGATACACTGTAATGAGTAATCGAATATATCGATGACAAGAAGACAATGGAATATAACCAACCATTTTAACGGGATAGCAAATCAGCTACACAGTCCGTAGCATTTACTGTATCCATCTGTATCCATTCTTGGGGTTCATTCGATATTGCAAACAACTGCAGTCTAGGCTACTAGGACGCGTTGAAAGCACCCAACACCAACAGTTGTCCAAGGGCTTCTCAAGGGCACCTGTCGTGACATGTCGTGACTGTCGTACAGGCGCTGCAATCAGCTGTCTCACAAGCGCGGCATTTGATCTTGGAGACCCTGCCGGTCAAGAGCCAGGGGTTCCAGCCATTGTTTTGGTGGATTGGGGATTATAGATGCACTCTGGGATGAGAAATGATGGGAATTGGGGCAGCATATAGTGGCAGCATAGATACAGCTCCTCAGCATTTTCTTGGTGTTTAGTAGATGTCGCGGGGGCGCGTTTTGGACAGGATGATGGAGCGTCAATGCATCGGAATTTAGGAAAAGTTAGAATTCCTTTTACAGATTGCTCGAAAACTCCACAATGGCTACTGTCACATCAAGCCCAAGGTCTCCGAGTCACCGTGCTGGCGGCGGAAGATGATGGGCAGCACATTTGCATTGACCCACATGTGGAGCGGGCGTATCACCAATGCGGCTTTCGCTGGCCAGGGGCATACCAGGATTTTGCCTCTTGAACCCATGAGTATCCTTCACTTTGCACAACTGACGTTTTCTCACTTCTAGATCGTCTACTTCAAAGAGCCTGGTGGAAGAAGATAGAAACAACAGACCCAGCCAATGCTTTCATCGTGTTGAGGTTTCAATTGACCCAAAAGCTTCGTCGGAAGAAGTCGTCCTTGCTACGTCAGAGCCTTGCTTGACGTAAGTGTCAGCAGGATGGATTGGGCAGCAAGGGTGCCAGTCTGAGAGATTAGGCGACTCAGAATTTGATATGTCAGTTGGGTCCAACTCAGCGAATGATTTCCTCTGAGCCGAGCCCTGTAACTCAGTAACTCCATCTCCCTGCAGGCCACCGGAAGAAGAGAGCCGTGCGCTTTCTGGTGCTTCATTCGCCAGGGCTCTCAGGAAAAGCTGACTCTTGGGGTGTAGTGCCTGGCTCTGGCTGAAAATGGACAAAGCATCAAACAAAAACTGCTCCTGGTACGGAAGCAGACCTGGAATTTTTGCCCCCCCCAAGATTTGCAAACCAGCCTGGATGGTGATTTGAACGTAGTGAATTTGTGGGTAGCTAATCCCGTCACCATTTGGATTGCCAGTCATGGTCGGAGAGTGGCAGATTACCATTGAGGCAACGTGGCGACGCGGACCCACCCGCACCACGGAATGAGATAGGCTGCCAGGGCAGAAAACGTCGGACTGAGGGAGAAAGCCTCTTTAAGAATTTTCAGACAGATGCAGTGCGGACAACCCCAGGACTGAGGTCGTTTTCTTGGTCGCCTGGAAAAGATGACATCTTTTTTCAGATGAGATCTTGAGAAACCAGAATGCATCAAATGCATCTCGACTTTTGGACTCTTTGCAGTGCTTTGCAGGCACCAAAGCACAATTGCTTCTGCAAAGCCCTGACCTTACGGTGACCTTAACGACCTCCGACGACCTCTGACGACCTCCGATTCATCCACTCGGGAGTGCTCCAGCATCTCCAGCAGCTCCAGCTGACGCTGCAGGTCAGACCTCTGAAGAAGGCAGAGAGAGCCCAAGTGCCATCCGAGTCCGGGCACCCAGAACGTCAAAGGCAGGTGACCGATTGGTGTTTGGAGAAGCTGTACACCAATTACAGAAAGTTCATGTTTCTAAATTCATCCAGCCTATGAAAATAGATATAGAATGAATTAGAATGATATAGATACTAGAAACCACACAAATCACAAGCAATCATCTGGACAATGAAATGCAATAGATATTCTCTCAAGTTGGTACATGAGAATTAGTGAGAATAGATTGTAGATACAAAATGATACAAATACAATACAATCTAATCTAATCCAATATAAGAAGTCCCAATTTTCAGCGATCCCCATTTTCAGGAAGCGGAACCAGTGGAAGCGGAGGAGCTTACCTTCAGCGCCTGGTGATGCTCAGAAATGCTAAGAATGTCTGGGAGACCACACAAACATCTTCTGAACCAGCACCAGTTTCATCAAGTTTTCATGTCAGTTTTTTGTTTAGGAAGGTAAACAATGGAAACATTGTACAGTTGTTTGGGACCCATTTTTGATGTGTTGTACCGAAATGGACCGGACAATGACAACGAATGAATCTTGGAGATGGGATGTGAATTGCATTGGTCAAAGACCAGATGCCTGTACACAGCTGGGCGATCAATCCGCCCCAATTGCAGCGCTTGTTTGTTTAGCAAGCGATGCGACGCCAAATGAGTTCAATGAGTTCCCCAGGGAAAAGAATTCATTGCGGAGTGCCCCAGGAAGTATAAGAATCAGAATGCAACGGATTTCAAAAATAATATACATAAATGTATAAAATACACAAACAATGTTGACGGAGAGTCAGTTTCAGAAACTTTTTTTTGGATTTGTACATCCATGTTATGAATTGGTAGACGTGTGACATGGGGTCTATCGTAAGTTCTTCGGATGTCAATCTGTTATGCATTCACCGATATATTGCCACTGGATGCACAGAATTGTTGGGGAACCCTGTGCAGAGGTTGCTGTCTCAGTCCATCAAAGGGATGATATATAACTCCTTCAAAACGCAGAATCTATACAGATAATTCTAGACCTGGTTTTTCCGTATTTGAGCATGACCGCCCGCTGTTGGACCGGTACAAAGTATCATGGCGAAAATAAGACGTGGCATAATCAGAAGCAGCAATATTGCAAGGGATACTGTCGGGGGAGTTCTGAATCAATTCAATAATTTATTGACTTAGTCAGACAAGCAAAAGCAATTCCAATGGTTGGTAATTATTCAAGCGAAGCATTGAGAACTGTGGCAGACGAGATATTTCATCATACATAGAATTATATATTATATATTATATATAATTATTGTTTTCAGAGAATACAAGTTGGCGCAACGGCTGCGAATGATCCGCCAAACATTCACATTTCACAATTGGAAAGGCTGCAAAAGGCATGGTTGCAAAGAACACCTTTTACGTGCAAACCTGAAGCCATGAAACATTGGAGTGAGACCGCGTGAGATCCTGCAAATCGGAACGCAAACGTGCACACTAAATCCTTGGATTTGTTTTCCAGGCATTCAGACTCGTTGTATGAAACACATGGTGGACATTAGCAATGAATGTGATTGGGCGTTCACTCACCAACACGTTGAAGCAAACAAAGCAACGATTCTTAAGGTCGAAAGCAAGGCCGGGGCCTTGCATCAAAGGCTAAGTGCAGTCGGTACTCCAGAACCGCGTTTTGATCGTTTTGTTGCACCGTCAACGCGTCGCCCTGTCGGCCAAATTGCTGAGCGGCCTTTCGCAACACGAAGCGCATGCCCAAATTCTGCTAGATCAACACATTGTCCAGTCAGAGAGACACGCCAACATCACCATCCAAACCATCCAACGTTGCTTCGGACGCGCCAAAGCGCAATGTACGGCTGTTGCATCAAACCTGGGGAGAGGTTCGTGCCAATGTGGGACCTCTGGTAATCGATGTCTCCAGGGTGTGGAGGCCAAACAACACGGAAACCGCACCAGAACAGGTGAGCTGCACTCTCAAGGCAATAAAACCTGTGCCTTTTGCATACCTTGCTGCTTGCGTCCGGCGGCTGCCATACGAGTTCTTTTTCCAGTGGCGTGGGGGGTGATATAGCTTGGGGGTTGGATTGCCAATGGCAGAATCCTTTGGGTCACGGCCTCGCGTGCGCACGCGCATTGGCATGCTGGTCCTCCCCACGCACATGCCGCACGGGTTTGGCTACGCACACTTGATGTTTATTTTTGTGCACCCCTCAAGGAAAATGATGAACCGGCGTCTACCTGACGTCACTTTCCGGGAGGTCAAGTTGGGTCTCGTATGTGCACGCTTTTGGCTTTCATGTCTTAGTGGTGGAATATCAGCCCTTCAATTTGGCCCATGCATTCTTCACTCTTGGCTTCTGGGAATGCAGGGTGGGTATGGTGCAGGTTCGGGCTGGTTCCGGAAGGTTTCATCTTGCATTAAGTGCCGCAACAGACAGACAGACAGACAGACAGACAGACAGACAGACAGGCAGGCAGGCAGACAGGCAGGCAGGCAGGCAGGCAGGCAGCAGGCAGACAGGCAGAGAGGCAGACAGACATACATGCACATGCACATGCACATGCACACGCGCACGCACACCAACATGACATACATACATACCTACCTACCTACCTACCTACCCACCCACATACATAGCTACATAGCTACATAGCTAATCATAGCTACATAGCTACATAGCATAACATAGCATAACATAGCACAACATAGCACAACATAGCATAACATAGCATAACATAGCATAACATAGCATAACATAGCATAACATAGCATAACATACATACAGACATACCGACAAACTGACATACAGACACACACACACCCATACATACATACATAAGCATACATACATGCATGCATGCATGCAGACAGACAGGCATGCATGCATGCATGCATGCATGCAGACAGACAGACAGACAGCCATGCATGCATGCATGCATGCATGTCACGTACGCATACACGTACATATACACGTACACGTACACGTACGCATACACATACACGTACACGTCACGCACACGTACACGCACACGCACACGTACACGTACACGCACACGTACACGTGCACATAACCTACAGGCACACATACACACACACACATATATATATATATGTATATGTATATATATATATATATCTACATTTATATCCATACCTGCATGCATGCATGCATACATGCGTATACAATGTTATATATATATATTATATTCTTGTTTGGTGTCGAATTTGTGTTACATGAAAACATGTTCATTAAACACGAAACTGTCGCAACCGTTCTCCGAAATCACCAGCGCTAGCTTCTGCTAGCTGAAGTCTCCCTTGCTTTAGCAAGTATATGGGGGTTTGGAATCCCCAGTCGTTGGAAACTTCTCAATTAAGTACCTCTCCCTTGGTTGGCTTACAGACTGTTTTGCTGTGGGCTAACCTCCGCCGGGGACACCGTTGGCAACAGTGGGAGCATCGGCATCCTTTGCATGATTTGCATCCTCAAAAGCCAATGCCTTATTTTTCTTCAATTCATTGATGCAGCGGTGCTCGTGATTGGCATGTTCATTCATAGGTAGCCTTCATCCTGGCCTAGTTTCATTTTAATGTTGTGCACGCACATTTACCTCTCATCCTCAACTTAGGTCTTGCACTGCCTTACTTCTTCCCCCGCCCAAAGGCCTACTCCGATGCCGTAGGTGGACCTTTGAATTTTGCCTAATCAGTGGTTGGCAATGCTGAATTTCTTCATCCTCTTCGTGCAACAGTGCATAGTAATCATATGGTCTCATTCTCGTCCCTCCAACACACACAGCTCCAATACGTAGGTCTGAATGTTCACCTTGCCAACATGCCCCAGCTTCAGACCCGTTCGTCCACGTGAGCAAAAAACAAAACATTGGTTGGTGGGCTGTCGGAACGGCCACCAAACCACGTAGGTATGGTCAGGGCGAGGCGAAGTCAACCACGAAATTCGGCCAGGGGCAGGAATTGGTCCGATTCGCATCTTGCCGGTGACATATCGATAGCCCAGGGCGAAAGCAAGGGCGACATTAACAAACCCATTTATGTGCGGACAAGGTTCGTGCCCGAAAACATTTTCGTGTAATCATGCCATGAGACGTGTTTTTTTTCAAGAACTGGTCGGTGTATACCAAATTTGGGTCGTGGAATTGGAGTATTGTCACCCTTTGCTGACGAAGACAACGCGGAGATAGAAACAATCCTGAAGTTGCGTTTTTGCTAGCATGTCGGCGTTTTTTCTCTCAATGCGGTTGGTGCAGGCTTCGGATTAGAGCAGTTAACTTGAACTCAATTAAGGTCATGCATTTGATTTCTGTAAAAACGCGATCGCTGTCACAATGAATGGTCACATACAATTATCCACCATCATTTGTCGTGAACAGATCGCCGATGACATTGATAGCTTTAACGGCCAATGCACCGTATAATTTGAACGAGAAGTGGTTACAGAAAGGGCTATCAAACTCTGACGCGGAATAGTTGAGTCGTGGGCTACAGCGCTCGCCGCAGAAGTAAAGAAAATGTTGTTGGCAGAACATTTCCATGGCAGGGGATTTTCATTCATAACATATTTTCAACAAGCGCCACAACACTACCATGAAAAAATTAGCCTACTCAATAATTTTTTGTCCGCGCATTTGTTTCTCGTTTGCGTCAGGCCCGGTAGAGCTAATTTGGTCGAATCGATTTTTTGAATCGAACTGCCATTACTATATATATATATATTTATGCCCGATTTATGACACATGCCCAACCCAGGTTTCGAAATTATCCAGTACGAATGGTGTTGGGGGAGAACGAGAACAAGCGAAAGCAGGCATCAGACAAGGACACCCTTTGTGGGTAGGAGGCCCCTTCGAAACACGAAAAACCGCCGCATTTTGAAACACGATAAGGGGATCAATTCCGAACACGAAAAGCAGCTCAATTTCGAACACGCATGCCAAGTGCTATCGGCGGATAGGATTGAAAACTTGATTTGATTCCACCCTACGCAGTGCAAAGGCGTTTTTGCTATGCGCTAACACGTCCATTGACGGCGAAACATATGGTGGATGCAAACGCTGGAGACGATGGAAAGGATGGAAGGATGGAAAACATGGAAATTGTACGAAACAATGGAAGCCGCAGGGGCCCAAAAATAAAAAACCGTGCAAAAATGAGTTTGTTTATGCGTTTCAAAAGGAGTAGGTTTCCGTGTTCTAAAATCAAGTGGTTTTTGCCTTTATGTATTTACTTGCGTGTCTTGCTTCCAGGACGTGAGATGAAAAGACGTGAAATGGTTGAGGCAACATGACCCGAGATGAGATGAGATGATATGAAATTAGCTTGGACGAGATGGAATGTGAGAAGCGACGTGAACTGTGAGATGACATGGGAAGAGGTCCTGAAATGATCACAGAAATTGGCTGTGATGCTCAGAAGGGTTGCCGCATTCTATAAGCCCACTTTCGGCTCAACTCTATAGGTTATAAGTTATAAGCGTTCCAATTTTGAAACTTCGGCCCCCGGCTTGCCCGGGCACTCCTTGACCTATTTAATTCCTCAATTTTGATTCACCTGACCGACTCTGCATTATCAGTGGGAACAATTCATCAGATAAACAAGGATATCGAAGAAGCGTGGTCGGCCGAGACAGAAGCGGGCCCTTCAGATATTTAAAGATGTTTGCTAGCTTGTTCGTGGCAAGTGATGACCAAATTAATACCTTGTATTTGAATGCTGTACGACGCAGCCACGTTTCCGGACGCATTTTCGTTTCTAAGTCCTTTTCATTTCGTATTCCCAAGCGTCAGAGAGGTTTGGTTGATTTATTTGCTATACCAGCTTGAACCTCGATTCATTCTTTCCGTCCTTGCGTGTCGACAAGACAAACAATGTGTGTCACCAACAGAACAGAACAGGACAGGATATGCTAGTGGGTTTCGTTTCTGGAATTTGGTTGCGCTACCTTTCCCTTTTGATTCTTTCGAACCACCATCCACCAGGCGCCTTTGTAAAATTTGAACCCATTCAGAAAAAAGGACATATGGGGTTCCAATCCAAAATCCCAAAAGAAAACATAGCCGTCCGTTGACCGAGGTTTGAACAGTGCCGGTTTCTGTTTGTTCCAAATGTGATACTTGTTTCAAAATTGAATGTCCATTTCTTGATGTTACCACTCATGAGTCCAAACCTGCTCTCGTTGTGGAAGTTTGAAATGGAATCGACCTGATACCTGATTGTCACATTAATGATTTGTCACGTGTGGCATTTTTAACTCAGGAGTTTGAAATTGACTCACCTTAAATAAGGGCCTGACATGGTTCAACCCCCAAAGGCAGCGTCTAATATAAGATAATATACGTAAAGTCGAAAATCAAGATCTGAATTGACTATTTCGTGTTATTTTTATCGTAAACTGCTTGACAACGAACCCATGTTGACAGTGCCCACGCCAGCGGGCGAATGGTGTCTCAGGGCAGTCTCAACTAGTGAGGCCGGACGATGGCTCAGCAAATTCTTGTCGTCAGCAGATGGAGCCCTTTCACACCCTACTAGCGACACTTTGAAAGGAACCCCTCTGTCTTGGTGCGCGAAATTGGGCTTGGACGGAGGTACCAGATGGATTCTGGATCTGCCGAATGTTATGTTCGGGACAATCTAGCCAAACTCCTTCGAAAATTTGAGTTAGTCCTACAGAAAATACGCGCTGGGACGTATATAAATATAAACCCGTCAGGTATGTTAAAAATTTTGCGAGTACATCATGGACTGATCGGGTCACTTTTTGGCAACATACCATGGGTACAACTTCATGTGTAGCATGTACACGTAGAGATGACATGTCATGTAAGACACGTGATGTCCGCAACCCCTTTTGAAAGCACACTCCGTGCCTTCAAGGAAAAAAATGTCACATTTGTGCTGCACTAGGTTTGTAACTAAAACTGAACCCAATACGTCTGACCACTGCTACTGCGGGTTTGCATCGTAGCGGAACTGTGAGGGTAGACCCTCCGCTCCAGGTCTCTGAGCGGACAGACCCGCATACCAGAACCGCATCTCAATAGCGGGTATAGCCCCGCGTGGCCAAGGCCGCGTAGGACTTTCTCGCCAACACGGCGGATCCCAACCACAGCGGGGAATCTACCTGGAATAGATCCTGGAATAGATCCTGAGAAAGCCGGGCTTGGACACAGGACTACTCTCAGTGGTCCGACCGTGATGGTCCAACCGGAACTGGTCGAACCAAGACTGGTCAGGCAAACCGACCAGCAGACAACAGCAGCACCACCTGATGACCTCCGTGACGCTCATCGCGTGTGGTGGGAAGCCTGGGGTGACAGAGTTTCTGGAAGGCCCAGTCGGCAAGCCGGCCGAGACTAACAGAGCCGAAACAGGAGAGGCTACAGGTCAGTGGCCCGAACCCTGGCCAGAGCCAACAGGGGGCAAGACCGTAGACAGGCAGCAACTTGGGAACAACAGCAGCAAAACCAAGCGCAGCCAGCCCAACCTGAGCAAGCGCAACCAACGCAACCAGTGCAGCCTGAACCAACTCAACCAGAGCCTGCACAACAAGAGCCTGTGCCACCTGAGCCGACGCAACCAGAGCCAGCACAGCCAGCACCCGTGCAGACAACTGCACAACAAGAGCCAGTGCAGCCGGAGCCAAAGACAGAGCCCGTGCAGCCTGAGCCAGCAGCTAAAGCAGACACCCAAGTCACTCAGCCAGAAACCAGAGCTGAACCGGAAACTTCTACCAAAGAGGAGCTTGAACGGGTTGCAGCGGAGGTCCCGCGCACCGAACCCAGCGGCGGCTCAAGGACCATTACTGGAATGAGGAGCGAGTGGGAAGAACCGCCTGAAGGCAAACCAGCCTTAGAAGCGGTCGAAGAGACAACGGTCATCCTTGTGCCAAAGGCTGAAAGAGCAAGGAGGGCCTACGTCGAAAAAGGCATCGCTGAGGCCAAGCAGATCCTCAACGAGCCAGGTCCTCAGGTCCCGCAGGAACTGTTGGACGAGGTAAATTTCGGAGGCGACATCAGTCGCGACGAAAGCTTCGAGATCCTAGAGTTTCCTCACGGTCCCATAAAGCAATATTGGGCGGAGAAGAAAGCCAGAGAGGAGAACAAAGGCAAGGCCACGCCTGCCAGCAGCTCAACAGGGTTAGCCGCGCCACCGCTGTACGCAGCGGGAATCCCGCGTGTTCAACTCTCTTACCAGCGTAGGTGAACGGCTGGAGGTAGCGGTGGATCTGCGTGACAAGATCCCAGGGGCTGTGAGCCAACAACAAAAAACGCGCCTTGTAGGGGCAAGCACCAGTTCAGACCAACCGATCCTACAAGATGGATCAGCAAGCGGCAAGCCAGCTGCAACTGCAGCAATTGCAGATTGACGCTCTAGCGAGTCACGCGCAAGCGCTAATTACCGCGCAGCAGAGTCAAATGCAAGTAAACGCGCGGCTGCAGCAAAAAAAAGTTTTCGAGCAACGCCTCAACGGCATAACGACATTATTGCAGGCATCTGTCACAGGCACCGGTCAAAGTCAGCATCCCTAGCAAAGCGCGGGGAGCTCCTCCGCCGGCAGGCCAGTTAGTCACATGGATGTGCTGAAATCCGTCAAGCAGCCCCAATCCTTGAAGGATCGGGACCAATGGGTGGAAACGTACCTGGCGCTGCTGAGTGACGAGTTTCCCGACGAACTTGACATGGCACGAAAAGGCACAACGTTTGTTCACCCCGTGGATATGACAGATGTCCGCAGGTCTCGAGGGAGACAGCTGTTTGCAATGCTGAATTCATGGACGCAAGCGCTGACTGTTGCGACAAAGATCGCCAGAGGCACAAAAGAGCAGAATGGCTGGGAATTCTGGCGTTGCTTTGGCGCGAACTCACCCCAGACAACCGCTCCAAGAGTTTGGCTTGGAGACGCGCCTTACTCAGCCCCAAATTTCCCACCAAAGAGGCAGACTTCTCAACTGCGTTGCAAGAATGGGACACTGACCTCGACAAGTATGAGGCCGAATATGGCCAAACCAAAGCCATCAGCGACGAGGATTCCTTCTTGCCATTTCCCTGGGCAAGTTTGCGACTTCAAATTTTTGCCGTTGCTTGGCAACCTTTCCCTCTCCTTTCTTGTTTGACATTGACTTCGTCTATCACCACAGCCACCTCCTTCTCATTTTGTTTCCGTGATCATTGGGGCCAGCTTGTTAGTCCTTCGCTTGCATGCCATGGCATCTTCCGCAGAAAAGCATGTAATTTTCGCCCGCGATGTTTATCACAGGGCACTGCAACTATAGTAGTCGTGACACCGCTGTGACACGCCCACGCCCACAACAGCATGCCAATGCCCTCATGCTGCGAATGATTTTCTTGCAGTTTCCACCTGTCTGTTCTTTACCAGGGTTTCATACACCACAAGCAACACGCACATGTGACAAAACACGACGCAATGAACTGATACATTCGCTGTTGGCATGGCAGCCCAGCTTCCGCCGCAGCTCGCGCCTGTGACTTCCGGAAGGTCTGTTTGCCCGCACTGCACTTTGCCTCTGGTTCAGGCCAAGCCTGGCGGTCGGGGGCCCATCCAAGCCCAGATCGTTGCTGAGCTGGAATGCTTTTCTGCCTGTCATTTGTCTCGAACCTGCCCCCGTCAATGCCAGCGCAAGATCTTCTGGCGCGGCTAACTGACAATTTTTGAGCCGGGCGCCGGCCGCAGAGGTCGGAAACTCAAGCTTGTGGATTTATCCGATGCCACCTACTTCTTTTTGGCCCCTGGAACTGGTGTCGCTCGGTCTTGGTTGCGTCGATGGCGCTACAGATTGTTCCTCCACAGAGCCAGTTTTCACGCTTGCTCGACCCTCAAACGCGGGTTCGCCTTCGGGAGCAACTCCGGCAACTCTTGGCCCGCGAAATTCTGTGCCGTCGGGCGGTGGAAACTGGAGTGAATGCAGAATTCGACAAGTGTGCTTGGAACGGCTCCTTAAAACAACTCATTGCCAGAGCGTCGGGTTGGTACGAGCCTTTGATGGTTCCCCAGGCCTGACCCACAGGAATTTGGAAGTTTGCATTCTGACGCTGGTTTTAAGGGTTAAGGTTGCAAGCTTGCGCCATCCACCATGCAATTGTATTAAGAGGCGCCGTGGACATCTCATATGTAAACTAACACCAGACACAGTCGCAAGAGAATCACAAACATCCCGGCGGAAGGGAAACCGCGCGAGCGTTTTGATTGGTTGCTTCCAGGAGAGTCACAATCACCTGTAATTTACAATATAAAATGCTCTTCCGATCAGTTTGGATAACTGAATT
>Ga0126342_10012980_pt1 | contig 14805 bp, 14 predicted proteins | sample Cyp1metagenome_FD_92528 | JGI IMG/M metagenome (GOLD analysis project Ga0126342, IMG submission 92528) | Coral microbial communities from Lord Howe Island, Old Settlement Bay, Australia - Cyphastrea 1 metagenome | ecosystem: Host-associated > Invertebrates > Cnidaria > Coral ... | reverse complement strand
TGACCCTAAAACTGGTGGGTGCTGGGTTGTGTGATGGAATATGTGTACATTATTATTATTATTTATATAGACTACACTGTATTAATTTGTTTACATAATCATGATGATTTTGCGAGCGCCAAGCTGCCTTGACATCCCATCTACCTGCTAGCTGCTTTGATTTTGAAACTCTAAGACGGGACAATTAACCATCGTCGTGCGTGCTTCATGATTGTCGCGATTGTGTCATGTGATATCTCAATCAACATTGCACTACTGCACCCGGAAGTTTGGTTCAACATATTTTAGGCATTTTAGCCATGGCGGGCCCCCGAAAAGCATCATGGATGAAATCACCCTTGGCACTCACCACGAGAGCAGCGGCAACGATTTGTGCACTTGGTGGACCAATCCTACTGTAGCTCGGTTATATTGTGTTGTCAGCACTGGTGCCTCGTTTGCTTCTACTCAACTTCAAACTTGACAATCACATCACGCATCCCATGTGCCAAAGCCCTGCCCCCTGTCTGACCCAGGCTCCACATCTGTGATTATGTTGCACAGATAACAGATCCGAGCTCCCCGAATGCCAAGAGAGTCGGCTCCTCAGTGCGCCAGATCAGCAGCCAAGATGTCACCACACCGAAAAAATGTATTTCAAACCCATGTCAATCATATGACTTGATCTTCAGCTGATAGTGGATATATCATGTTCGCTATAGCAACCCATCGATCTCAGATATAATATATATCATGATTTATATGGTATATTAATGTATATTATATTATAGACTTGAGACCTGACATGACCTCATGTCCATAATGTAGCCTACTAAGGACATTGCAGCCATCGATATTTTCAGTGGACAAGCATCGGTATCGCATGCCTATCGTCAGGAAACCGAGTTTACCCAAGCGATTGGAATCAGTTATGTAGGCATTTTTCTTTGCAAGTTTCATCTCGGGCACATTGGTCATGCATGCATGTCGGTGTCTGCAGCGTTCGGCGTTCGTCTCCCAGGTGACAAGGATTTCAAGGCGTCGTTTCCTCAGGTCAACAACGTGATGTGGCAGCTTTCACAACTGCCACTAAGATTAAGAGAATGAACACCAGGAGAGCAACACCAATTGAAACCTATTTTTTAATATAGCATCGTTGACAAATGGTTTATTATTTGTTGATATAAATCATGATGTTATATCAAAGTTTTTATTCTGGAAAATGTCCAACCAAACGAATGGAGGATTATGATCCATGTTAAAAATTCACTTGATTTTGGTGGTTTTGGGTAATGAAGAAGTTCCGGTACTGGCTTTTAATTCTCATCTCATTGTTTCACCCTTGGGTCAGATCATTGGAATGTCAGTGGATCACTTGGGGTTTCAACAAGTGACACAATATTATCAGACATGTGTATATATTGATGACTGGCCTCTCGGCTAAGCCTGAACTATGACATCGAGCAGCGACCCATGTTGGATGACATTCTGACACTGCCGGGTTCCCAGACCTAGGGTGTTTGACTTATTTATATATACTGATCAATAAATCTGACGGGTATCCCATCCGGAATCCATAGCATCTTATCTGAAAATGCTTTGACTTTATAATTTTTGATGTTGACTTCAAGAATTGCATAACATTTATTTTACATAACATCCATAATATGACATGTCTTTAATTGTCAAATCTTCGATTAGTTCGTGACCTTGTCCATTTTGCTGGTCGGTCAGGATTCCTTGGGGTGCACTTGTGTGTTAGCCATTTTCTGAAAGTTTGTTTTGAAATAAACCATGTCAACTTGAGAGATGACGCTATCCAAACTTATGGACCATGAAAAAAACAGGGAACTAGTCAAACCAATTCTGGCGTCAAAAGCCTTTGAAAATCAGATTCGGCAATTTATGGTTCAGTTTGTGAAAACAAAAATTACACATTGAATATGTGATTGAGCTTTTGCGATTGTCCAAGGCAAGGGTTTTTGCGCTTGGTGCAAATGGCACTTCGGGTGGTGGAGGACGGGGTGGCCCACGGAGGGCCACCGTGCTCGTCTTTCATTTGGTTGAACCGTGGGACGAGCAAACGATCGGCAGCACGTCCCATGGGAGACCAACTGGAGCCCACAGTCGCTCATGGCAACCAGAACCATGAATAAATCAGAATTATATTTTTCATGCAACATCATCCTAACTCAAATTGCAAAGTAATCTCATTATTGTTGTTTTTGTGGCCCAGCCCCATCAACATTGCTACCTTGAATCTGGAAACTAAGGATCATGGCTCGTTGGGCCTTGATTTGCATTCTTTGTATTGCAAGGTGTGTCTTCACGATTTCTGAGCAACCACGATCATCGATCATGAAGGCTGTAAAGTATTTCAAGCACCTGTCCCGGGTTCTACGCCAAATCATTCCGTGGTATGTTGTCAACTAGCCTGGTGCTTAAATCTGAAGATGGGCACATTATCGTGAAGATTGATCTATATCGATACTTTGTTAACCATTAATTGCTATGTGATGTGGCTTTATTGCATTGCGAATCAACAACTGCGTTTTATTCCAAACTTGCCCTAGCTGAGCTGAGTTGGATGGGCACATGGGGCCATTCGAGACCCAAACCGTCCACAAACTTTGGTACTGCGTTGGGGCCTTGTGCGTGAGAGTGATCATGATGGTTGATTTTGTGTACTGAATTTTATTTGTAAGTTTGGCTGCGGAGCAGTTCCACCAAACATATCATATGATGTTTTCACCCGGCTCCTAGGCCATTTCTTCCCGGACTGTACAAAAAGATGACCAAGAAGAAGCAAGCCCAATTGCGCAAATTGGCATCTGGAAAAATGGTGATTCGCTACCGTGATAGTAAGGGACGAAGCCGAGTGTCCCAGCCCAAGTCACTGTAGGAGGTGAATTTTCACAAAGCCACCAGCATCAGTACAGTACTGACCGTTGATCGCCAACTGTTCCCGGGGTAACACCAGCAAGATCCTGCTCAGGAAAGGTGGACCGAAACTGAAGCAGTCACAGGTATATCCTCGAGGATATGGCCGTCGCATCCAAAAGTTACACAGCGAATGGCTGGATACTTGTTTTAAAAATCACTGACACCAGCATATGCATGCATATTTAATTGCCATGGAGTCAATGATCACGCACAAACCATTGAAACGCCTAGCTAGGGCATAAAGATTTTTAACCCTTATATTATTATAGCGAAGGCTAGTCTGTTTTGACATCTCAGGTTTCCCATGCTGGCGATCTTCGACGTAACCTTTATGGAGATGATCTGGCCACGTTTGATCTTGTCCACGGGGCTCTAGACAAGGTCAGTTTTTTTAATTTAGGAACAGTTCAAGTTGACATCTGAATGTGAATGGTCCATGATAGTTCACTTCGAAGCCAAACTTTCAATATCACATGAAATGGCAAAGTGATCAAAGCTTTTGGACATGCCATGACACAAAGGTTGAAACTTCCTATAGATTCTATCTTCTACGAAATTCTCACATCATTTTTCCCACTTCAAGCCTGCCTGACGTGACCCCAGTTTGCATCAGAAGCTTGACAGACTGCGCGACCTGCAGGCCAAGTCACTGCAGTGGTGGTCAGCAGCAAAGCTGGGAGATGTACAAAGCTTCCTCAGGTCCGAGAGAGACGCTGGACGTTATCGGCCGGTGCTGACCATGGGACTTGACTAAGTTGAACCATGGATGCCCCAAAAAGTATCCATGAATGAGCTTTTGACAAATTAGATGGATCCACACAGTTTGGGTGGGTTTAAACATGTTTGGACCACCAAAATGATCAAAGGATGTTACCTACAAGCTGTTTCTTCCCATCGGGTTTGACACGTGGCTCACCCATCTGTGTGATACACATACTTTGCAAAATGTATCAAAATTTCCTGCAATGAATGATTCATGGTATGTCCAAGATCATCAGACAAATCAGCGCTGAAAAAAACAATTTTGATCCAATTTGGATCATACCGGGTGCGTGGTTTTGGCGTGGTAATCCTAAACTTTGCCGTGGAAATCCCAAACTTTGCCGTGGAAAACCCAAACTTTGCCGTGGTCTCAAAACCCCCAGTTTTCGGGTGATTTTGGTTTAGTTGTGAAAAGGGAATAAAAAACAGGAATTGATCTGGAAAATTGTGGAATGAAATCAAATTGTATTCCAACAAACCATTGCTTCAGGGATTGGTTTGCTTTTGTGGGAGCTTTATGTGTTTTGTGGGGATTGAACGCAGTGGCTCCAGTAATGTTCATGTTGCATCTGATTAGATCACAAGGTATGATGGGAAACATGACGAAAGCACGCGATGGATAACACAGCTAGTCAACACACTTCTCTTCGCACATCCTCTCATTATATTTTCTCCAATCCCAGGATAATCTCAGAACTGTGCAATATTTTTTATCATGAAAGAAAGTTTGGGTACTTCCGGATTTCGACCCATTTTGGGGGTGTTTCTGCTTTGCCCTCCATGGACGAAGCAAAGAAGCTCTTAGATGCTGCCAGAGAGCGGGACCAGCGCGTCAAGGCGAAGCTGGCATCACAACATCCTCAGCCGGAAGGCAGGACCGGTCGACCATTTTCCTGTCACACATGTAAAAAATGCCCGTGGCATGTAGGTTATATATTATCATGCAAAACAACAAAATTCTATAATATTACTAACATTACTAGCGCATCAGGTATGTGCGATAGCCTTTTGCCATGTCGATGGTGTTTTCTCAAGTTCCTGATTGAATGAGAACGGTATTGTTTTGGAAACCCATCATCAGTGATAACCATGCATGCATTCATAATGTGACAATGACCCTTCTCTTCAGTTTCTGACAAATCAACCACCTCACAGGCCCACAGAAGAAACGTCAGACCGCAGCAAAAGCACCTGCAGCAGCAGAGAGTCCAACCAGTGAGGCTTCAACTGTTCCAGGAACAGATGAACAAGCCAGAGCCATGGCAATCCAGAAGTACCAGCAAGCACAAAGAGAAGAATCTGCAAGGCAGCTCCAAGAGCAACAGCAAAAAGAAGCACAGCCGAAAAGGTTGCCAGCCACACCCTGCCTGCGTCGAGTGATGTCAATGTCAATTTTGCAGCAGCCTGCATCAGGGACACAATCACCAAACGAACCCATGGACACCAGAACAAATGACAACAACAACTCGCAGGCAGCACAGGCAAAGAGTGCAAGCACCACCAAGCAACAGAAGAAGATCCAGAAGAAAAACAAACAACAGAAGAAGAAGAAGAAGAAGAATGCTTGCAAGAAAGGAAACGGAAACACACCACAACAGCAGCTGACAGTGCAAGCACCACCAGCAAACACGCCCGAACAACAGGCCAACAAATCTCTTGACCCACATGACCAAGGACAAAAACAAGTTCAGCCTGAGCAGACTGTTAAACAGCAAGAACCTACCACAGTCGCACCAGACCCTCCACTAGCACCACCCTCCCCTGCACAGAGTGAGCAAGCCAAAGCACACTCTCAGGCACAAGCAACTGCAGTCAAGGCCATGCTGAACAGAGCCCAGACCGCCGACCTGGGTCATTCAGCCCCGCCTGCACCCTCAGCTCCAGCCCTGCCTGCCCCAGCGACGCCGAGCAGCACGGCCACACCCATGCCCACCAGTGATCTAGCCAAAGATCCGTTGATGAAGAAGAAGAAGGGGACAGTTGTCCGTAACAAAGATGCCCACAATCGACGGATGAGATTTTACCGATCGTTGGAGAGTGTCTCGACTGTAATATATGTAGGGTATAGCTCATGAATATGAATTAATTAGCTAATGGCCATTGGTATCAAAACACGTGAGCAGTGGACCACCTTGATTTTAACATGATATATCCACATGCGGACTCAATGCAATGCTTGACAATAATGACAGACTCATGGGCAATCCATATCGATAATCTTGAATTCAACATATGACGTATGTCACATGATTTGTAGACATACGTGCCAAGAACTATTTTTTATCATATGACATGTCACACAGGAATCGTGTATATAGTAAAGTACAGAATATATCCTGCATGCATGGTTACTAATATGACACCCAATGCATCTCACTGCGCACATTGCAAGCCCAGGCTCATCAAGCCCTGATGAAATCCAGGACATGGCCGAGAATGCCCGCACAGGACAGTGCCGCAGTCAGTGTGCCTGAGGGCAGGGAATCATTGAGCCCGCTGCATTTCATATCTTTATTATGGCTAGACCTGAATCCAGCTTCATGAGGTGTGTGTGTGTGGTATCATCAATAGGAACATGACCTTTTGGTTCCTGCATCACGTTGATGCAACACAGACTTGAGAAACATAATCTTTTGAACCTCGCTGAACCTAAGCTCAGTAGTTTCATCGAACCAGTCACCCATAACAAAATCATGGTGTTTATCTCCACTTAGAATAATCTGATATCAAAACCCTGTGTGTTGTGGTATCTTTATAGTAGTGCTGAGACTTTTGAAAATCAACTGGCTGGCAGTGTTTTTGATTGTTCCTTATGGTTCCGAGAAATTGGGAGACACCTAACCAGCAGTGCCTGCTACAGAAGTTGTACGCTCTCTCCAGTTTGGTCTCATGTTGGACAGGTCATATATTTAACTCAGGCCTCTTACGTATGCCAACTTTGGAAGTACTATATAATATAACTAACTATTAGCTTTTGAATTTCTATATACACTTTAAAGCTTTATGTTCACGTATGTGGTTCTTGTTTTGAAACTATATTATATTGCAACTCCATACAAACTTAACAGCTAGCAATCACACCTGATCAGGAGGAAATAAGAGGCAAAAATTGGCAGTGCTTTTTGAGGAGTGGGTAAATTGTAGCGAGGACTGGCAACAAAGCAGCTTCGTCATTCGCATGAAGCAGCGGACGACGGAGCGGCAGAAGGGTGGACGCAGATGGATGACAAAAGCTGACATAGTCAGTAAGTATGCGCCTGGACGGACTGAGTCAGAAGCTAAGTCCATAGCAGAGGAAATCGTTGCACATAAAGAGCAAACACCGGATGCAAAGCGTCCACATCCAGACGCGCCTCTCAACAGTGAGATGACCTTGTACCTAGTCTGGGATGAACAGTTCGAGTCGACGGAGCATGACTCAGTTGTGGAACAGTTGTTCCGCCAGAAGGATTCGTCTGCCAAAAAGGCTTCGAAAGGCAAAGGATCGAAAGAGTCAAAGAAAAGAAAGGCATCATCATCGCCAGAAAACTCAGAGGATTCAAGTGAAGACAGTGACCGGGATGATAGCAGCTCAAGCTCGAGCAGCACAAAGCGAAACAAGAAACAGCATGACAAGAAGAAGAAAAGAAAGAACACCAAGAATAAGAAAACAAAGAAAGGAAAGACAGCAAAGAAGGACAAGGGTAAGAGGAACAAGTCAGAAAGCGTCAGTGACGTGTCAGATTCAGAAGACAAAGACCCGGAGGCGGAAGAAAAGGAGAGAGAGAAGGCAGCTGAAAAGGAGAGAAAACGAGCAGAAGCAGAAGCCAAGAAAGAGGCAAAGCGAATTGAGACTGAACAGAAGAAAGCGGCAAACAAAGAGCAGAATCGAAAGAAAGGTTTGGTCAAGAAGGTTGGGTATGGGGTCACTTATCACTAGCCATGCATAATATTCCAAAAATCAATATTAACATTGTATTATATGATATGATATTCTAAAAATGAAAATTGATCCTGGCTGTCTTTTCATGGTAATTATATCTTCTTTTTCAGGATGTTTTCGTTTTCAACATATCACGGGTACATTGACATCTCACAAGCTGTCTTCTGACAGGAGGTGGCAGCTTTGGATGCTGCTATTGGGGATTCTTCACGCCGGGAGGCAAACGCATCGACATTGTTCCTTGTCCAAATCAAACCAGCTAAAGCCAATCTAACCAAGTAATCACAAAAACCATATCATGCGCTAATAGATTTGTCAGTAAAAAAGCATCTTAATTTAGATTCTATAAACCATTCTTGGTTACACGAATTCAAATCGTGGTGGTGCATGTGCCCTTTAAGATGTTCATCTAATGTAGCTCCCAGTCATATCAGATCTTCACTTGGATCACGTGGATCATGGTGATGGGAATAAAAATATATGGAAGACCCGGGACATGCTTTAGAACTCTTAAGCTAGCCACTAAGACTTGTTTTATCTGATCATGATGTCCAAATATCTCTGCACTAGCTAGGTTGCCGTTTGTTTGTCACCTGCCCTCCAAGGTCTGTGAATCTCCGAGATGCAGTCATTCAAGATCTGCAGGCACATCGGAACAAGTTGATGACCAAGCGTGGAGAGCTTCAGGCTGCCTTGGATTTTGGCAAGGCTGGGTCAGGAATGGGGGTTTCCTGCAAAATAGTGATCCCTGTTCTGTTATATTATTTTGTATTATATTATATATTATATTATATAATATTATATTATATTGTATTATATTATTATATTATATTACATTATATATATTTTATATTATATAATATAATAATATTATATAATATTTTATTATCTTATCTTATATTATATTATATTATATTATATATATTATCTCATATTTTATTATATTATATATTATGTCATATTATATTACATTATATATTATGTCATATTATATTATATTATATTGTATTTTATTACTATTTTTGTATAGTACCACATGAACGGATTTTGCAGACACTTGCGGGGTAAAAATCAAGTCCAACCGAACTTGTTTGGGTTGGACTTGATTTATGAGCCAATTTTTGGGCTGTGGTTGGGCCATCTGGAGCCACAATTTGGCCGATGTTAGGGGCAAGTAGGGATCACATGAACGGATTTTGAAGACACTTGATACTATATTATACTGTACTATACTATTTCTATTCATATTATTTATATTATAAAATATATTATATTTCATATTATTTTTATACTAGGTGATAAACTTCCGAAGTTTCAGAAAACACTTGATTTTGTGGGAACTTATCTGTTGTATCATTTACCAAATCATGTGATGATCGTATCATGAAGTCTCCCAAAGTTTTTGGGTATCAGTTCACATGGTTGATGCTGTTGGTAGAACAAATCTTGTAATCATGCCCCAGAGCAATGCATGAAACCCATTGCACATGTTTTAATATTGCGTCAAGTGTCCATCAACTGACGCAAGAATTGCCCATCAAACAGAACTCCGCTCCTCAAATCCAATCTCCCTGACTGGTTTTTCGGGCCGTCGTGTTTACCCAATCCTCAGTGTGTTTGTTTGATCAAAGGTCCACTGGAAGGCACCGTTAACCCACAAATATTATATAGTTCTAAAACGAAACTTTGCCTGCTACCATGGTTGTTGACGGATCGCTGGATCGCTTTCAACAACGTGATTTTCCCTGATGCCTGTCAGAACTATGGAATGTAGTTTGGGATTGGTAGTTTGCAATGGGATTGAAAATCATAGGAAAACCAAAAAAACATTGGCTTATTTCAGCTAGATGTTTTAAACGGTTTGTTTCGTTAGCATTGATTTGATCCCAAATCCCACGATCTCAAGGTTTTCAAAGTGCGGTACCACCAGCATTGCAGCCGCAGAATCTTGCATCCATGGCCCATCATGTGCTTCATCAGGTCAGCGACATGGAGGACCTGGCTGCTCAGGCTAAGGCTTTGGTGACTGACTACAACCGCGCAAAGAAGGCTACGTCGTAGCTTCAAAGTTTGGAAACAGTCTTATCGTGTTCGATGATGGAGCCATCTTTTTGCTGACATTCGATGTCTGATGTTCCAGGGAAACTCTGAAAAAAGACACCGGTCTGTAGATAGAATCATTTTTATCCATTGAATTTTAATAAAACCATCAAATAAGATTTGGAAAGATGTTTCGCTGTTGCTGAGTTCGGCGTTCGTATCAAAATGTGTTTCCCATAATCCATTTCCTGCAAAATCTGCAGGGATTCGTGAGCTGGCTTTGATCCATAGACTGTGCTTTCAAGGGCAAAAACACCCACCTATGTCTGGATCATGGATAGGACTGTTCAGTATGCATGCATCATGTACTTCGCTGTTTGTTGAATGCTGGATATTGATATAATTAAACATTATTAATAATATGAAAAATACTTCATGATGACAAATGAGGTTTTCTTCGTTCACACGGTCCATCAGTGTTGGTCCCAATCTAGTTCATAGGATGGGTGATGGGGAAGTGAAGGCACTGCAGGTGAAGAGCAATTGCTCTGAGTGGACCGGTTGAACATGCGTGACTTCACGCGTGAACCATGGTGGTATGCACGGGCGAAAACCAAGCTGAAACGTTGCAGTTTCTCTTGTGATTGATGTAATATGTTTCTGTTGTTTCAAAATATTTTTCGGTTTATCATGGGATCAACCCAGTGAATTAAATTATGATAAAACACATGACAATCAATCGCCCAACTTAACCTGAATCAACACTCGAAATCTGTGTTGTTCCTGCTGGGTTTGCCATCAAATATTTTCTAAATTTCAAATTTTATGTATCAGGAATTCTGAACGAATCCGAACATGCACACTCAATCCAACTTGTTCACACCTTCCCCCGTCCCCCCGCAGGTGACGGTTTGGCCTTCGTTGCTCAATCTGCAATCGATGACGTCGCAGCTGGAGATCCTTGGCAAGCAATGGATGCAAGTGGCTGGACACCTTGGAACACCAGAGGACCAGCATGAAAAATAAATCTGCCATCAAGTACAGTACGCACCAGAAAAGAATTTAGTAAACATCAGTCGGTGTCATGAAGGGATAAACATAGCAAATACATGCAGGATATGAACACAGCTTAGCATTCGGGCAACATTTTTTGTGCCCTTATTTTGAAGCTATACATATTTCATTACAGTAGCTAATTGAATTTGGGGTTCTTACATTTGCCCATGCAAACATGATCCAAGGTTTCCAGTGTCAAGAGGGCCGTGAAGGGCGTGGATGCTCATGTGAAAGTATCTTGGCCTATGCATGCTCACATAACTGTTTTGTTAGAAAAAGGTCACCCAATGGAAAGACTGATGATGCATATCTTGATGGGCATATTGCCACCTTCACTCTGTCATCGTTAGGAGAGTGGAAGGAAATCTTCTCACCCTTGGACCCGTCGGCTGGGCTCATATTCTGGAAAGAATCCATCCCGAGACTTCTGGCGATTCTGTAGCATTCCGGTGGCTTCTCGGCCAGGAACACTGACTTAGCATGAAGATTGATTTTATTTTGAACTTTTGAACATGTTTGAACATAAGACACAATCAAGTACATCAAAGTCAGGAGAACCAATGAGGTCATCACTGTTGAATACTTGTTCTGATGATATCACAAATCTGGTTTCTCTTCAACAATTCATTTTGACTAAGCATGAATTTGTTCATGTCCCTGGGAAACAAGGAAAGTCAGAGACTCACAGTGCAGTTGAAGTCCAAAAAAAAACCGAAGGGGTTTGAGCTTCGAGAACTGGATGTATTAGACCCTCTTTCGGTATTGGACTACCTGTTCAACAAGATCAAGATATCCATCCCTGATGCATTGGTTCAACAGTACTGGTCTCATTACAGGTCTCCCGAGATTCAATCTCCGTGGGCCATGGACCACCCTGCTAGTGATCATCACATCCCCCTTGGATTGTATGGGGATGCGTGTCGCATCCGACCAGGGGAAAAAATGATTGGGATATTCTTAAGTTTGCCACTTTGGCGCCCACGATCCATCAGAAGCAGTCGATTTTTGCTGGCAGCTGTCAGGTAAGAACACATGTATCGCCGCAATACCCTTGATAGTATCTTCAGATACCTGGTTTGGAGGTTGAATTTGGCGTTTCAAGCCAAGTATCCATCTTGTAGCATCGACGGCGGTCCATTGCCACCTGGTCAAGCAGCCCGAGCAGGGCAAAACGTGGTTGAGGGAGGCAGAAAGTTTGCCATCACAGAGGTCCGTGGGGATTGGTGCTGGTTCAAAGACATTTTCTCATTCAAGTCGAGCTGGAAAGGAGGTTCTCAGTATCCCGTATGTTTCAAGTGTGAGGCACGGGTTCAGGAACCATTTCTTTACTATGATGTCAAGCCTGGCTCACCTTGCTGGCAATCCGAGTATGATTTGAGTGATTTTCTGCTGAATCAAATGCCCGAACAACCAAGTTGCTAAGCATGACTAGAGATGTTAAGTTTTTCAATTACCCCAAAGAAAAACCGTTTTTGTTGAATTTCTTCGGTTCTAGAATCAAAAATAATTATATACCTGTACTAATAAAGAATTACTCTACTACTTGCAAGTTATTTTGTTTTGGTGGGATAGGTTTTGAACCAGGCCCTTTGGCCCCAATTCTGAGGTCCATTGGTCGCACTGATCGGCTTCCATCCTGGACTTCTGCGTTGGTGCACTATGCACGTGCTAAACCTTGGCCTCCTTTACAGCACTAATGCCAGTGCGCTGATACTTGGCAACACGTGGATGTAACGTACCATGCCACACGCGACAGCAAATATATCTTGCGCTAGTTACAGAATTGTTTTGTTCATCTTTGTCATCGGTGATCTGATCATCAGCTTACTTAGTAACATTAGAAACCACGTGAAACACAAATGTCATGTCAGCATGTCGTGCATGCACTCATACTGCATATCTAGCTGAGGGTGATGCTCTGTGACGACAACTTTTGGCCCGGAAATACATTTGCGGAACAGCTTTCAAATGCCTATGATGACTTCCAAGCCTTCACGCAAACTCACAAAATAGCGCACTCACAAAAGTGCTTTACCCCTCGCTTGGTTGCTTGCATGCACGCACTGAGTACACAAGCTTAATAATGGGCTAGTACCTTATGTCTGTGGTTGAAAGGGTAGACATGGGTCTCAACCCCTAGTGATTGGTTGTCACGTAAGGTTGTGAAGAAAGATGGTTCACTGATGATGACTGCGAAAGCTTACAATGGCCGCTGTATCTTGGAGTGGCTCCATGATGCGATGAGGAGGGCCATTGCCAACCGATCTTTTTCTGATGAGAGAACGCCGCTGGCATACTTGTGCCTGACCCGTTGTTGCACTTACGACAATGCATGCATGGGTATTCAAAGTAGATTTGCGCATGCATTTCAAACTTACCACTGCTGTACTCTGCAATTTCAACCACTTTTGACATTGATTGTGTACCCGCATTTGTAAAGTCATCGGGTCAGATCCCCTGAGAGTCCCAGGGGTTTCCTTAGCACGTGATTTGATAGAAAGACTAGCCTGCGCTACAACATTCAACTAAAGTATCATGTCTGTTCGCGCTGGATAAGTGATATTTACAAGTTAATAAACTTCTAAGGCAGGTCCATCCTTTTGATGCTGAATTGAATTCTAGCCATTGTAAGTAAGTGCTGCAAGCCGTTTGAATCTCAATCAATGAGTTAAAACAATTGAACCAAGGAATGCAATGGCGAGAGTTTTTGGGATCATGGAAAGGGGTAAACGATTCCTGCCGGTGGCCTAATTTTGTTCCTCGCAAAGCAGTGATAACATTTTTACACACCCATTTCAAAAGCAAGAACGCGTCATGTTTGTTGATTTTCAGGTCACCTCAGCAAGCTCAAGATTTCCATGCTGCAGCGCAGACTTACATTGATGCACACATTGAGCTCACGCGGCTCTCTTGCTTGTGCCTTTGCACGCGCTGGTCTGGGCGTGAATAGAATACTTTTTCTGGTGCTTAAAAGCTGACGCGCATACTTAAAACAAACGACTTTCATTACATGTGCACCTACAGCGGGGTATGTAATACTTGTGTGCTTATGGTATATCACAATGTCATATCATGTATTTTACCATGCAAATGTGTTAGGGCGTCAGAGTTCATACCGCCAAAAATGACCTCTCCCCGCTGCTAAGGATTGGAGGGAAACCTCACTGGATCATCCGTCCCAAGATCCACGTGCCTTGGCCACTGCAAAGCTTGGGGCACCAAAGCAGTCAGGATAAAGGGCCCATGGCTGAGCTCATGAATTTCGAAATGAAGGGGCCATTGCTTCTGAGGCTCTTGGCCACGTGGCCAAACTGGCAAGACTTGAAAGTGCTTTGGCAAGATACAATTTTGACAAAAACATACAATTGGTTCATAGATGTCCCAAAATCAAATAACCACTTGCCCTGCTCTTACATGGTCTGAGCTTTAGTTGTATCAACCTTTCTCACAGCCACTGGCTTTAAGGAGAAAACCCGCGCTATGTGCACTGTTTCCATGATGAGGATGGAATGATGTGGCTAAAGCGTGCCTTGAACATCATCAGTTATCATTGAACATAACATGTTGAGTGCAGTGTGTCTTAAAAATGCATGGATGTGTTTGTTGTAGCTTAGGCATTTCTCTCAATGCCCACCAAAATCCACAAAAACAGCGGCGATATTGCATCAAATTGTCCAAGCTCAGGACTGAATTGTCTTGATGGCCATGTCATCAAAGTGCTTTATATGTTGTTTTTTGTTGCACGCTTGACATGTATGTGTGTGTGTGCCCATGCTTGGAGCGCTTAAATGCTTCTCTTCTCTAGGATGTTATCCATGAAATGGCGTGTGGCACAGCTCCTCTACAGCATTCTCGCATAAATCTGACAAAAGACGCAACTTTGACTTCAATGTGAGTTCATGAAACACTCTTGGTGTGAGCGCTGAGCATCCAAGGTTAAATGTCACGTCAGCACAGCGTGCGCTTTAGCAGTGGTCAAAAAGAGTGTGCCCAGTTGATGGATACTGTGTGCTCAGCGTGGTTAGCGTGGTTACGAATGTTGTGGCAAAGGCTAGTCTTTCTATCAAATCACGTGCAAAGGATACCCCTGGGACTCTCAGGGT
>Ga0126342_10012979_pt1 | contig 14805 bp, 10 predicted proteins | sample Cyp1metagenome_FD_92528 | JGI IMG/M metagenome (GOLD analysis project Ga0126342, IMG submission 92528) | Coral microbial communities from Lord Howe Island, Old Settlement Bay, Australia - Cyphastrea 1 metagenome | ecosystem: Host-associated > Invertebrates > Cnidaria > Coral ... | reverse complement strand
AATTCCTCTTTTGGAAACTGTCGGAGGATGTCCGAACACGGTGTTGTCAAAGGATTTGAACAACCCTTCACAATCAAAAACCAAAATACGCAATTGAACAAAAAAAACGTCCGTTACGGGTAACACCCATAATGGACAAAAAAAAATGTTCATACGGTTTTCCAGGTATATATACAGACAAACACCATGGAAATTGACATCAGAAAACATCCAAAGGCTGTCTTTGAGCACGGTGCAAACTCTGCGACAGATGTTCGAATTGTTCGGTGGGAAATGTCTGTTGCACCTGTTGCACCGTCCGTTGCACCCCATGAAGTCTGATATCTCCCATGAAAAAAATCATGGTTGTTGGAGTTGTGTTTACCAACTTAATGATTTCAGGAAAAACAACAACAACAACAACAACAAAACAACAATCGCGGATGAATGTGAACTATATTTAAACAAAAAAAAACTTAACTTGTGTTTTCCAAGAAAACTGAAATCACCACTTTCCAGGCGGATCCGATTGGTCACCACCACCTTGCTGGAGGCGACGCTCTGAAGGGAACCTGAAATGGGCGCTTTTGACCAACAAAAAACGGTGTCTTCAAACAACAACAGCCTGGATTTTAGGGTGTGAAGACTAAAATTATGATAAAACGATGATAAGATAAATCATGTGACATTTTTCAAGAATTATTCAAACAACATGTGATTTGACATGATTTAATCAAGAAAACAACGGATTAAACCAAAATCCGCTGTCTTCACCAAAAGGATGATCAAACAGCATGGATCTTCTTGGATTTTTTCAACATACTTGGTTGTCACCCTGATGTTCACACCCCAAAAGTTGGCATAGGTACTTTTGTATTATTGTCCCTCGTATCGGGATATCCAGTAGATGAATCGATGACATACAAGGCCACTAGTAATTGGAAGGACTAGTGGGTACGTCAGTCTATATCCTACCCGCGGCTAATTTAACATAGCTATGGAAAATGGCCCCATTTATAGATTATCTACCTATTTTTCACATGGTGGATTTTCCATAGCTATGTTAAATTACCAAAGGGTATTCCCTGATACCCTCTGGTAAACTAACATAGCTATTGAAAATGGCAATCTATAGTGAGTTTTCCCATTAAAAATGGTGATTTTCCATAGTTATGTAAACGTTTACCAGAGGGTAATCACTGTAGGCCCGAAAAAAACCGTCACAGTGGATAGATCATGTCATTGGATTGTGGAGAACCAGAGAACCGATTCTCCCGCGCCTCAGAAGCCTCATATTTTCTACGCTCAGGTCACCCATTCTTGCAGAAGTGTTATTAAGATTTATTAAGTATCAATCACCACCTGTAGTTTACTATATTCACTATATAATTATAATATGCAAATGACTATTCTTAATGATACTCATCAATTCTCCATGTCAACCTGATCAGTGAATAGCCAGGACTCCCCATTTCGCAAGGGTAGAAAAAAAAAAACGTCAGTTGAGGAAAAACTCACCCATAGTCATCTAAACACATCAGATTTGTCAGCACATCCGCTGGTCAAGCTATCAACTTCCCACCTTTGGCAACGCAAATTGGATGTTCACGGCACCAAAGTCCCAGGTTATTCGCATAAAATCAAGCCGCCATTTTTGGTTACCCTCTGGTAAACGTTTACAAAATACTATGGTTAAAATCACCATTTTTAATGAGAAAATCCACTATATATGTCTATGGCCATTTTCAATAGCAAACTGTTACTTTACCAGAGGGTATCTCCCCAATTTTGCGCAAATCCAAATGTCTCATAATACCATTTCCTGATGTTTGCTGATTGAACGTCCCTATTTGTCGGAGTTCATCCCCATTTTTCTAGTAGTTTGGGGGTTCCATGTCACTATCCCCAGCTCCTGTTCGTGAAGTCCATCTATAATATGGTCCATTTGGCTGGTGATACCCCATGAAAATTTGTCTGAATCACCAGTTTTGGTGGGCTCAAATCACTCTGTTAATGGCTTAGATAAGCTTCAAAGGGATGAACAAAACGCCGCCATCGTCATCTGGCTGCCTCTGGGCGTTGCCGGCGTTGGCGTTTGCGGCTGAGTTACCATGCCGCCTGCGAGCATGAAGGTTAGACGACCATCCAACCTTGGTCATCAACAGTATAGTTGTACAACTTACTGGTGCTAAACGTAGGGAATTTTCGGGAATGATCCACTGGCTAACTATCAATCATATTCAATAAAAATCCCAGCAACCCCCAGTCCCATCCATTCCCTGCGTTTAGCACCAGTAAGACAAGTTGGATGATTTTTAATTAAATTCCAGTGACAGCTGTTGTTAAAGTTGGATACTTATCTGGTTGGTGGTATACCTACCCCTCTGAAAAATATGAGTCAGTTGGGATGATTATTCCCAATATATGGAAAAATAAAAAATGTTCCAAACCACCAACCAGTTATTATTACAGTATCTGGTTGGTGGTTTCAACCAACCCCTCTGAAAAATGATGGAGTGAAAGTCAGTTGGGATGATGACATTCACAATATGATGGGAAAATCATAAAAGTCCATGGTTCCAAACCACCAACCAGTAGTATTAATTACAGATGTTATTAAACTGCTACAGCAATAATACCACCTTTAGTTGCTTCATGGGAGATCACCAAGAAGAGTGATCTCCAATTGAAAATTGGACGACTCAAATGCGCATGCTCTATGGGATATTTCGTGTGATGTATCACCAATCTATACCCTCAACGTAAACGTTAACCAAAAAACGATGGTTAAAATCACCATGCGATTTTCATGGGTAAATCCACGAACTGTCTATGGCCATGTTCAAGTTTGCAAACTGCTAGTTTACCAGAGGGTATGTATATATATATATACTGCCTCCAGTAAACTAAGAGAGATATGGAAATCAAGAGGTTTCCCGGAATGAAATGATCCACACATGGTGGATTTTCCATGTCTGGATGGTGGTATACCTACCCCTCTGAAAAATATGAAAGTCAGTTGGGATGATGAAAAACCTGATGAAAATCCTAATATGATGGAAAAATAAAAAAATGTCCCAAACCACCAACCAGATATTAGTTTACTGGAGCACTGGAGGGAAACCCAAACTTTGAAGCCTGTTGGAAAATCTGTAATACACTGTAAAATGTCTTCTAATATTGGAGCCTCATCTTTGTTTCGTTGGTTACGTATCAACTGTTGGTTAGTCAATCCCATTCACAATAATCTTACTGCATTGGATTTTAAAATTCATTGTCTTGCAAGTATTACCACCATTGAATTGTTTGATATGCATATCCCGTGTATCCAATCTAGCAAAAAAATAGATAAATATCCTAAAGACATGTGTGAATGGATCAATATGTTCAACCATGTTTCTTGGTTAAATCCCATTAAATCATGATTGTTGAAACCACCATTTTCAGCGTTTACATCTGTCCAAAATGGATGTTGTTCACCCCGCCTGCCGCTGCTGCCGAGACCGAAGCGACGGAAGCTCGATGTGGACAAATCCCTCAGCAACAACAAATGGTGGCCTTAATGGGATGAAGATGATGTTTATAGTTAACTATGGTTGAAGATGTTGATGGGCACTGTATTTGGGCAATCCATTAGCCGGTGGCTCATCCCACGAATCGTAAGTGGGTAAAAAAAAAAAACAAGTTATTATATATAAGTGGATTGAGTCTACAAAAATCCCATTTACCCTCTGGTTATGACTAAAAGTTTGCCATGGTATAGATGGCCCTAATCGAAATAGATGGTTTACCTAGCTATTAAAAATGGTGGATCTTTCCATGGCTATGTTAAATAACCAGAGGGTAACTATGGTTAAAGATGTTGATAACTTTGGTATCAAGTTGATAATTATGGTTCTCTACGGTTTAACTGCCTCCAGGTTTCAAGTTGTTGAACTATGGTTTAAAAATGTTGATAAATATTACTGCATTACTGTTTCTGGCTCAACGCAGGATGATTTGGTCATGTGCAGTTGTTGCTTCGAAAGGCAGTAGAAAGGGCTACAAGGAGATATGTATATACAGAAGCATGCATATATATATATGTATATAATATGTATATATAAATGCGTATATACACACATGAAAACCAGCTAAGACACAAGAATTTCTTTCGCAGGCTATCAAAGATTGGCGTGCATGGGCATGGTCCTATATGGTCCTCAGAGGAAATCGACTCAAGGTATGCCGCCCCGGGCGGTTTACCAATCTTGGTTCCGTTTTGGAAGTCCACAGAATGACATGGAGGTGGAGTAAAACCTATACATATACACATATAATATATACTGCATATATATATATATGTATTTGTTTATTTATGTACTGTAATTTCCATTGTGATCTGGAGGGATATCCAAGACTAGTAGCTTGTTTGGTGTGAAAATCAAGGTACTGATCGGGTTTCTTCAACCAGCCATATATTTCTGCCATTCGAGAAAGTGAGCTGCAAGGGCTTGTGGAAGACCCATGCTTGTACACACACATCAATGTGTTTGTCTCCCCACGATGACATGTAAAGAAAGAGTCAAACAAATAAATATCTACCATTACTAAATAAGCATGTGTTATCCCCATAACTCTGCTTTTCCCATGAGAAAAAGCATGGTTGAAAAAACAAATCCCAAAACATAGACGGACACTGGGCGCGGTAATTTTCCATCCTCCAATAGCCTACGGAGACGATCAATGTGTTGATATGTTCATACATTTCCTAGGATTGAGGGAACTACATGGAAAAAACAATGGTGATATGTATATTGGTGATCTTATAGGTCTAACATACCATGGTGGAAATTCTTCAATCTTTTTATGTAACGCTTGAAGCACTATGATACTGTCCTTTTTGCTTCCTCGCCAAGCATGTGTAGTTTTGGTCCATGTTTTCGCACTTTAACAGAATGGTTTCTCAGGCAATCCACATTTCTGCGCGTTGACATGATAGATTCCAACGTGTGAAAAAGGTTAATCCCCAGTTTTCATGGGTAATACCATGTTAGACCCACTTTGTTGACTTCTGGTTAGTTGTATAACATTGATCAAACCACTAATTTATTAAGAACCAGAAATTTTGATAATTATCAACAAAGTAACATATATATAAATTATAAATATACATAATGTATAGGTTACCCACTAATATGTTTTTTGATGTATGGTGCTATAGGAGTATCAAATTATCAAAAATAGGAGTAGTATTGCTATATGTATTAGTGGTTACATAATGTTTTAATATAGGTCACCCACTTATCAACAAATTCCTAGTGCTACTCCCTTTCTTTGACATTGATGCATGGTGAACCCTTTGATTCCAATTAATTGGTTAACATACATTAGCCATAGATGTTAAGTATAAACACCGTATTGATAATCAAATATCACTACATTGAGATTAACCTATTGGTACTGGTTAACCATTCATAATTAATCAATTACCATACATTTACCTTACATTAACCATACATTAACCATACATTTACCATACATTTACCATACATTAACCATACATTAACCATACATTTTGTATTTGATTCCTCCATGAGTTGCTTCGAAAATCCCATCCCAAGATCTTCGCTCTTCCCAAGCCGATGTCGCGCCGAGCCGCGAAGGCGAATCCGGGCATTGGAAGGGAGCAACTCGTAGCTGTCGACCCTTGGGCAACGGCTGGTGGAAGACATCGGGACGGGGGACGTGGACCACCAACGGTGATTTCATGGTGATTTAATGGTGATGTAACCAACCAAAATGGTGGTGAAGTGGGATTTAACCAACAAATGATGTGGAAATCCAAGGTAAAAAATTCCCTTCCGAAGAGGATCTATACGTAAGCTAAAGCCAGATCTATGTATGTTTACAGGAGGTTAATCACCCGAAAAGTGCATGTTGAACCTTGCAGGTAAGATAACCGGAGGTAGGATTCCCAACAGCACATGGGGATTTCAGCTGCAACGGAGATGGAATCAACCAAAGTGTGATCAAAAATGAAGGCTTAAGAAACTAAGAAACTATCTGGTTGGTGGTATACTGGTATACCTACCCCTCTTGAAAATGATGGAGCTCGTCAATGGGGTTGGGATGACATCCCATATGAAATGGAAGTCATAATCCAGCCATGTTTTCAACCACCAACCAGCTAAGAAATGCAAAAAATGTGGCATCTCCGTGGTTTTCCTCATGACCACCATGTTTTGCTGGTGAAAAATCCCCTGGCGTTCGGAACTGAGGCGCTGATGCACTGAGGTCTCCGAGGCATCCAAATCCACCCGGCCGATGTACAAAACGTCCGGAGTCTGGAAGAACGCCAAGGATTCACCAAAGTTTGGTGGGATTTTTGTTCGGGTTTTTCAAGGATTTTCCAGCATTTTCAGATACCCTCTGGTAAACTAACGTAGCTATAGAAAATCACCACTATTAATGGGTAAATCAACTATAAATGGCAATTTTCAATAGCTATGTTAGTTTACCAGAGGGTACGTTCTAGAATTTTCCATGGGATTTTCTTGGTGTTTTCTTGGGTGTTTTTTGAACTTGTCCAAGATGTTCTCGGGTTAAAAGCTGGTTTTCCATGTTTTGAGTCACTTTTTCTTGCTGACCAACAGCATCTGTTACAGATATTCTGTGATGCGTCCAGAACTTCATTGAACAAAGAATACCCGGTGATTTGCCCAGCTCCCAAACTCCATTTACCAAAAAGATGCATCGGATTGTCCATTGGAAGTACCATATGTAGATGCCCACAACTCCCATAAACCCAGTATACGTAGATATCTCTAAGCCAATATATATATATACATATATATATATACATATATATATATACATATATATATATTCCTCATCAAATGTGGATCAGATGCCCATGTTTGTTTGTTTTCCTCGCCTTTTGCACCACTTCCACCGCCAGTTTGGTGCCGGTCGCTTTCGGAAGCACCACCTGATTCCTGGTGCTTTTCTCAAACACTTCACCTTGAAAGGACGAGAAGTTCCATGGGTTCCCTTTTGAAATGTCCATTTCAGAGTAATGGGATTGATATGTATTAGTAATTTCCATTCATATGTCCATGTTCATGGTTATAATATGTTATAATATCTTATACCATCTGGTTATGACTAACATAGCCATGGAAAATCACCATGCTATTAATAGGTAAACCATGGTAAACAATCTATTTCGATTAGGGCCATCTATACCATGGCAAAATGTTAGTCATAACCAGAGGGTAATTCTCCAAGAAGTTTCCATTAGTTCATCCCACTAGTTCCATAATCTACCCTCTGGTAAACATACAAAAAGCTATTGAAAATGGCCATTTATAGTGAGTTTTCCCATTAAAAATTGTGATTTTCCATAGTTATGTTAGTTTACCAGAGGGTAATGGAAATGCTGATGGGATGTGAAAACCCTCCATAAGTTGGGGCCCATGGGGGCCCTGTAACTATGGTGAATTAAAACGCCACTTATATCGTTCACGTTCGGAGCAACCCTCAAGATCCGAACAAACAGTTCACTCTGACCGTTTCAGTGTAACTTTCTGACATTTCACATTCGTTGATCATCTTTTCTTGATAGTGTTCCTATATGTTCCTATCATATTCGATCATATTGCTTACCCAGAATTATTGATACTTATCCACCATAATATGATAGTTTTGCACCATAACATGATAGTTATCCACCATATAATAACTCATAACTATCGCAACCGTGAAATTGCTGGTGAACTCTCCCCGTCCTCACCCGGCACTCGGAGCGGTTGTGTTTGGGCGCCGAGGTCAAGCGAACCACCGAGGCCATGAGGCTCAGCCAATAGCTCTGCACCTGGCGTTTGGAGGGACGGTGAAGGGGGGTTGAACTTTCACGTTGAAGCATCAATTTCTATTGGGGATATGATGGTATATCTATATAGTCTAGATACTTATATATATATATAACTTATATCATGGTTATACCATGTTAGTAAATGGGCTATTCAAGAAGTTTCAAGAACAAACCAGCATTTAAAATGATCAAGCTTTTTTAGTTGAGGACCAAGGCATTCAAAGGATCATGTTGGTTGAAAATATCCTCAAGGAAACTGGTGATGACTTCAGAGTCTGCTGATAAAGCTTGGTCAGCTTGGTCACTGGGGAAGCTCTTGAGCCGAAAATGGAGAAATGTTTCCATGGCTTTTTTGTTACCATCAACTTCATGAAGAGTTTAGAAACGATGTTTCCAGTTGCCAAATGAGTAAAATGGACGTATCTTGGTTTGCAATGTATACCTGGGTCATATCTCGGTTTGCAACATATACCCCAATTCATGGCAAATGTCACGGTGATGCTGCTTGGCTGGAAACCTCAAACCAGCGGGGTGAGAAGACAGACAAGTGGCAAAACATGTTTCCATTTTTGGACACGTTTGGCTGATATGCTCCATTGTTTTTGAATAGATACGGAATGGGTTCGTCGGCAATCATTGGGTTTTAATGCTACCCGCATTTTTGCAGAGACATCCTGATGCAATTACCAACTGGGATGTCACTTGTTGTCCTCGACCAAGCTTCAGTATTGAATCTATGCATACCTTGCTTAATAGATCACCATTCCATCATATTCCATCCCGCGCTGTGGTTGTTTAAAACTTTCTGGTTGGTGGTTTTAACCATCTCGAAAAATATGAAAGTCAATGGGAAGGATTATCCCATATATTATGGAAAGGAGAAAATGTTTGAAACCACCAAGCAGCTTTCATGTTTGTCCATATAATCTACCTAATGTCAACCCTGGATTAATTAACCCCTAGATTGTTTAATTAGGAGGGTACCATTTAAATATATATCATATGAAATGACTATTGGAGGCGTACCCCCCTAATAAACCATGGTTTATTAATCCAGGGTTGACATTACCAAGAGGTACCCATGATATAAGGCCCGCCTCATAGGTCACCTCTCCGTTGTTCGAAGTGGCTTCGAGGCCGAAGATGCTGTCCACTTGCAGCCAGTAGCTCAGCGCCTGGTGGGAGTTGTTGCCACGAAGATAGAAACTTACTTTTCAAAGTAATTGATCTAAACTGGTTGGTGGTATGCCTACCCCTCTGAAAAATATGAAAGTCAGTTGGGATGATTATTCCCAATATATGGAAAAATGAAGAATGCTTAAAACCACCAACCAGTATATATATATATATATATACATCATAATATCTACAAATTTACGAAATAAAATCTCTATACTTGATTAATTGGTTATATCATGTTATATCCCCCATTCATACAAGGTGAGGCCCCACAGAAATATGTTGGTTTATAAAACCCCTACTGTACTATACATACAATCCCCAAAAACCAGAGTTAACTTAACTAAGTCATAAGTCAACTTAGCTATGATAAATCAGCGATAAATCCCATTCAATCTTAATTTCTTGTTGGTAAACTCTCCATTTTCCTATGGTTTTTTCCAGCTGCCTCACTCTAATCAGTTCATCCCTTGTTCCACCTGCTTCGGCGGCACTTTCACCTGCGCAAGGTGAAGGGTCACTGCAAAAATGAGGGACGTTCAACCCAGTTTGAAAGGGAAGTTATAAGAAGACTATAAGACTGATGCCCTGGTTGGTGGTTTCAACCCCTCTGAAAAATATGAGTTCGTCAATGGGAGGATTATCCCACATATTGTGGAAAATAAAAATGTTTGAAACCACCAACCAGTATAAGACTGATGCCTATGTTGTCTAGGGTCTGGTATAGTTCTCGCAATACTGCTAGCTCTGAAACGAAGACAAATACTCATACTAGGATCTGATCTGGGATGTGTTTATGCCATCAAAAACGGATTAACGTGATGAGTTCAACCAACAAAAGTTTGGAGTTTAACTGTTTCGAATCAACGGTCCGGTCTTTTAAGTGTGGAGCACGACCAAGAAGAATTGGGGCGAACAAAACCATGCCAGTTGCAGGAATCACCAATCTATGGGTGACTGATGAAGAAATCACTGGGATAATTTAAGAATCACCAATAGAATCAGTTAAATTGTTGGGTTTATTTCAGAGCATATGAACATTCCAGGCAAATAAATTCACCCCACGCAGTTGAAAGATATGAAACCCTCAGCCTTTTTGCAGTTCAGCAAGGCGACAGTGACCAGGTGTCACTGGACAACTCGCCGTGCCAAAACTGCGGGACTTTGAAAGTGCCATGTAGGGCTTCGGCTGGAGGATCCCACAATATACCCTCTGCTTATGTCAAAATAGCTATTGAAAATGGCCATTTTATAGTTGATTCCTCTATGAAAAATGCTGGATGTTCTATAGTTTTTTGGATGTTTACCAGAGGGTAAATGGAGGTTTCACAGAAAAAAAAGGTCACGAAAGATGGAGAACTTCACCCTATTTCTCTTGCGGGGACCAGCTGTCCCAAAATGCCATGGTCGATTATAGTGTCCCAATGAAATTGCCATTAGTATATGAGGGTATACCTCCATTTCTAGACAAACCCAGATGATTCACATAGTGCCTCAGTATTTCAGCAACAACAAAACTTATGTACTACCAGTTTAGTAGGATTCTACTGTTCTACCTTTTCTGGTGGTTTCTATATTCTTTATTGGTTCAAATCGGTTCCAACCAAGCTCTCAACGGCCTGTTCCGCTGTTGGCGCTGCTGTTGGTACTTCTTTTGCTGCTGCTTTTGGCGGCTCAGCCCTGCAAAAACCACGGGGTATCTGGGGTTCCTACTTGGATGTGCATCCCCCTTGGCAAGTGGTTATGAAATGTTATGAACCCATTAACCCAACTAGGGGATATCGGATATCACATGCATATTGGATGCAATTGCATTGTAAGATGGTACCCACTTCAAACTCCTAGGATGCACCCGGATTCAAAAATTTGGCAGGCTGCAATACGGACAGTTCAAATAGACCCATGTTACCATGTTCGAAGCTTATTTCCCCCGTCATTTATTCTATCTACCCCCCAACACCTGTAGTTTCTTCACTTCTCAAGAATAACGAATGAGCTCACCAGGTCGACAGACATCCAAATAATCCATCCACTTCCCCACTCCAATATGTTGTCTAGAATCTAGTCTAGCGTCTCATGGTTTAATTATAATGATTTAAAATGCACTCTTACAAATGCACTATTATGCAAGCGAGTGATATGTGTTTAAAAAGAGTTACTGCTTGTTGTTCTTTCACTTTCAGAAAATGAGCCTGGCGTTTACTTGCTAAATGGGGACGCCCATTCCCTTGCTTCTGCTTGGCTTGCATCTGGGGCTAAGAGCAAGTGAGGCCACTACAAGATCTACAAGCCAGGTGTTTCCACCCAGCATGTTGAGCACTGGAAGCTGAAACTTTCGGAAAAGCTTGGTTTACGCTCCCAGTAATATCATGACTATCGTGAGATGCCTCTCAATGTTGTAAATATAACTTCCAGTATCCAATTCTAGTTACTTTTATTTCCATTAATTAGTCTACAAAACCAACTATCAAAAAAAACGTAGTTCGCTATTTTAGAGCCCCATTGATGGCTCGACACAACTCGCGGACTGTCTCGCGAACTAGTCGTCATCCAATGGTGTTCCCCAGATTTTTACTACTTCAATCCAGCTAAATCTCCCCGATGGTTTTCGATGGTTTTCCCAATGAATTCGATGGAAATCAAGGCTTTCCACGGTGGAGAACATCTGGAATCTCCCCTGGATCCCAAACCTCATCTCCGCTGGAACAGCTGGAACGGATCCTGTGGCTGTACAATTTTTCGGATCTGGACCTTGGAAATCCTGGCAACCAAAAATCCATGGAATGTGACCAAATATACCTAAATCATATGCTCCATGTATGGTGAAAATAGATTCAGAACGTGAAATTCATCACGTTTACAGTAATTACTCCAAAAGATGATTTAAATGTGGGTAAAGCAGTGGTATCTATGGGGCATCTGAGCAACAACGACTGAAAAGTGTTCTTGTTTTTCAGGTTCCCAATATCAAGAATCCAAAAAGACAAGCATCTTAGAGAGCTTAAGTGAGGTGTTTCACCGAAAGCCCTTCACAAGTCTAGGCCTGCAGAAACTAATCTGGATAGGGCCCTCAAGTTATAAGTTGATTTATAACCCCATCCAAATATAGTTATAAAATGTTATAAGTATCGTCATACACTATGGTTACTATAGTTATAAACCAACTTAGCTAGCTAAGTTAAGCCCCATCCTCTACTGGTTCATGAACCAACAAAGTAGGCTCATCCGTTGTGCTTGGTGTTCAAAAGGTCCGTGCCATCCAAGTACCCTGTCCAAGATCTACCGTATACGGCAAACTTAAACCATTTGGAGATTGGATGATTTCCATTGATTTCCGCTAGCGTCTCATGATCCAGCACTGATCCCGTCCTTTTTGATGATAAATTTGGGCCCCATATGAGCCATGCCCATATCCATCTCTTCAATATGAAAGATTTTTCACCCTCAGGTGGCTGGAAAATCCGAAAATCCCAATTTATAGATGATGGCCATCTATAACCCAGTAAATTAACATGACGACCCTGCCAATTTCTGGTTGAAAGATGAGTTTCCACTCAATTTCTTGGTGATTTTCAGGGTCCAACTGTTAATTTACCAAGGGGTAAATGCCAATGTATAGAGGATTTCACCACCATGTTGGATGCCGGAGGGTACTCACAGTATCGATCCAAGCCTGTAGAGGCTCGCGAGGCATTGCGGTTTGCTCCCTGAGGGCGAGATGGTACGGTCAGCACCCTAAGAAAACAAACTTGTTTTGCTAACATTATTGGAATTATACATATAATGTAATTATATATATATATACACATACAATAATCATTCCCGTAAATTTATAAAACATAAAAAACATAATAGTTCACTAGCCTGAAAGGTTCCGTCATTCTTGGGGAAAGTTACCCCTATTAGCCATCATTTTATAGTGACATCGCAGGCTTCGGGCTGTAGAGCGTGGCTGGAGGTCTAGCTTAACCCGGTAACTTCATTATGGACTGGGATACTTGATGAAAAAATATGAAAAGCTAGAGTAGATCCGAATGGATCAAGTTCAAACTCATCACTAGATCACGTTGGACCAAGTTAGATCAGATAGAGGGATGAATAGATGATTTCTTGGATATATGTATGTATGTATATATATAATTATATATAGAAAATACGCCTAGTAGTCTAGGCATAGGTCAAAATTCACGAACTCTTTCGACCCACAACTTGGCTGGTCATTTTTTAGCGCTCAACCATCTACCTTTGGTGGTGATGCGTCATTCCCTAAGTTTAGCTGAATGATCCTTTACTGACATATGCAAATGGATCGTGTTTATATACCAAGATGGAAGTGCACCCTTTTAAAAAACGGACAGAAAAGCGGTGAGCATTTCTTCAGAGAAAAATAGCAGTCTAGAATCCGGCAAATCCAAACATATGGATCAAGAAGTTCTACCTCTACCCAACCAAAATGAAAATTATTATACAACATGGGGACAAACCAATAATTATGCACATGTATGATATTTTGTACATACAACGTATACTATGTTTAATTGTGTACATATAAACACATATATGTACTATGTTTAAAAGTAATATATGTGTTTATCAGTTGATTGAATCTATACTATAGAATGCTATAGATATATAGATTTTTCTAGAGATAGATCTATCAATACCCAAGTTGGCCCCATCTGCACATTATCTCTCCCTGCGGCCGCCGAACACCCGGCGAGCCCGCCTGTTTTTGGACTTCGTTGCGGGCTGTCTGTACTGCGGATCCTGCACCGCATCATAAGTGGTGAAAGTAACCGTGGTATAACCCATGTGGGGATCGGTCAAAATCTAAGCCCTATGGGACCACAGATTGAAATGTATGTGTCTAGTATTATCATCATTATTGGGGTACCCAAATTTGACCTATACTCATGTGTTTCATTGTATCAATGGGAATTTACCCAACCCCCCAACCAATGCAACCATCAAACATGTGGATTGAAGGGGGTCCAACCATGAAAATAGGGATTCAACGAATGAAAACCAGCCAACCGCCCTGATGTCATCCCCATTTTGCTGCGATCCCATTCTTTGCTACAGAAAATTCCATCTTGGTGGGTTAAATCTCCATGTTTGCTGTTTAACATCCACATTGTGAAATCACCATGTTTCATGGCTAAAACATAATGCCTGATGGTTAAAGTCACCATTTTGCTGGTTAAATATGGTAAGCCCGAAAAAGATAGAAATGTTACACAATTTTCATCAAAATAGTAAATGTATGGAAATGTGTTTTCTCTTTGGGGTTTCACCTTCTTTTGTTGGTGGTTTCAACCCCTCTGGAAAATATGAGTTCGTCAGTTGGGGTTACTATTCCCAATATGATGGGAAAGTCATGGCCACAAATCATGTTCCAAACCACCCTCAGCAGTTATATTCATAATTCACAATTCACATGGCTAGGACCATTTGGATCCACGGCTGGGCTGATTCCCCTGTAGATCCACCTGGATCCACCTGGTTCAGCTCAGCCCAATAGTCCAACGAGTCCACACTTGGCGATCGGCTCCTCCGGCGAAGGGTGGTGGTTTTTTGCCACCCCGAAAAATGGCTGGTTAGTATGGTCTAATATGGTTGAAAAATCCCATGAATTACCATACTTCGTTACTTAACTATGGTTAATATACTGTTACCAGTAGTACCGCACAAGGCGGTGGCGGAAGTTTCAAAAATAGGAAACCTATAGGAGAGGTTGGTTGTTGTGAATCAGGGATGGCAGAGCGAATCCACTGATGGACCGAAAGGTGCTT
>Ga0126342_10012978_pt1 | contig 14806 bp, 21 predicted proteins | sample Cyp1metagenome_FD_92528 | JGI IMG/M metagenome (GOLD analysis project Ga0126342, IMG submission 92528) | Coral microbial communities from Lord Howe Island, Old Settlement Bay, Australia - Cyphastrea 1 metagenome | ecosystem: Host-associated > Invertebrates > Cnidaria > Coral ... | reverse complement strand
TGCAAGTGGCATCGATTGCCAGCTGTTGACCATGGAAGGCTTGGAGGCCATTGGCCACGACTTCGATGCGGCGTCCATCGGCCAACGCATTGTCCACATTCATGTCCGCCACTGCGACATTGCGAGCAACGCAGGCCCCTGCCTCACGGCAGACTCCTTTTGCGCGGTTGCAGCAATCGTCCGCATGGACCTGATACGCTCTGCCAAAAGCACGTGGCCGCCCGCGACCTTTTGTTTTCGGGGGTGGCAGCCAGCTTGCACCATCAAGCAGGATGTCGCACTTTGCTCGGCAGGCGGGCAAGAACATTGGCGGCACACCCAACCTTTCACATCTGCGAGCCATAAGGCCAGCTTGTTGGCCAAGGTTATTGGAACTTTCCCTCAGGCCCGCCATGCGTGTGCCTGCAGAACTTCGCACTCCACATGTGCACGTGGTGTTGTCGAACACATTAGCACACAAAGCCTTTCACATCTGCGAGCCATGAAGGCTAGCTTGTTGGCAAAGAAATGTTTCCTCTCCCTGAAAGTTTCTGTTTTATCACAAGCTTTTGTTCTTGCCATCATCATGGCCAGCTTGTTGGCCAAACGGTTGCTTCGCTTCAACTTTCGCATGTTGACCAACGCATGCTTTTTGCTTCTGCTCCCTGACCTTTTCTGACAACAAAACTTTGTTCTTTGCATCCTGGCCAGCCTTTGGCCAAATGGCAACAGTGCTTTCACTTTTAGTAGATATGAAAAGAGTGATGTGACTGGCCAGCAACAATCTTCCACGCATAGTTGACGCTCTTACTGCAGCATTTTTGTTTCCTCAAATGGGCACTTCGTTGCTGCAGAATGATTGTTACAAGCTCACATGCGCACACCAGCTCGCAGCTCCCAAGCGCGTCCCAGAAACATTGTGCAAAGAATAGGTGCGATGCACAAGTGCCATTCTTGTCTCTCGTCTGCCCTGGCTCGCCGCCCATCCCTGCAGCTCTGCCGCATCTCACTTCGGCGAGGTCCGTGTGTCCTCACTGCCGGTCACCCTTGCTTCAATCGAAACCCTCGGAACGTGGGGCCATCCGCGTTCCCTCGCATGGCACCTTTCCCGCAGATGCCCAGGGGCTGCCGCCGTGCCACTTAGTGGTGCAGGTACATGGCTTTCTTCCGGCCAGATCTTGGCAAGAGGGGCCACAAGGAAAAACAAATCGATCTGCCGAACCCTTCCTACCTCTTTCATGGTCTTGCTGCTGGCATAGCTCGCTCCTGGCCGCGCCGGTGGCGTTACAGACTCTTCCTGCACCGAGCCAGTTTTCAGGCTGAGACCATTCTTTTGCGGCTGTTGCACGCCCACGTCCGTGTCCGACTCCGAGAGCAGCTTCGTCAACTATGGGCTCGAGAGATCCTTTGCCGTCGTGCAGCTGAAGCTGGTGTTTCGGAAGGCTTCCACAAACGTGCTCTCATTGGCCCGCTGGAACCTCTCATTGTCCCAGCTTGGACCTGGTATGAGCCTTTGATGTTTTCCAGGTTCCTTGGCTCCAAGCGGCGAAAGCTTCTTGCAGGTAATCCTTTAGTGGTGCGCTGAACTATACCCACACATTCGTTTGTAAACGAAGGGTCTTCAATTTTTGGGACAAAGATCATAGGTAAATTTGTTGCACTTTCCACAACTTAGACTCTAGGATCGTGCTGTTAAATGCGGCCAGTTTGTTGGCCTTTTCGCTTGCAAGTCTCAACTTTTGGGACGGCAACGTCTTGCGAACTTGTTACAATGCGGGAACTTGTTACAATGCGGGTATAGAATTTGAATGCAGCAACTTCCATGGATCACGTTTTTAAAATTTGGGCAATGCTTTGGGACCTTGTTGAAGTTCCGATAATTTAAATACAAGGGTCATGCTGTTACTCACGGCCAACTGGTTGTTTCTCACCACCCAAAAGCAGCATGTCGCACATGATGTTTGAAAAATTTTTCCATGCAATCGCACGTCGCTCTGTGGTACAAAAGTGGGGGGAAGTTCTGAAAATTATGAGAGTCCAAACCAAGTTGCTGCTTCATGTATATGGTTTCAACGCAGAGCCGCTCTTAGCCCACGATAGCAGGTTCAAGGGGGCCAGCAGGGATTGCAGTTGTAGTTCCGAACCATTTCGCACTCATTATTGACAATCGCACATGCCACAGGCAATGAATATGCAGCTGGTGGAAATCCAATTCATTAGTATCCCAAGTACGGGGTAAAATCTGCTCCATCAAATTCAACGATTCAACGCACCACTACTCGCCTACCTGCAAGAAACGCTTCCACTTTTGCCCGTTCCTGCCACCCAGCCGCCTGCAGCAGTTCGAAGCCTCTGCAGATCGCAAAGTCATCTTGGCAGTGGACGGGTGTGCCAAGTTGCATCGGCGTAGCTGCGGTATACCTTTTGCAGAGGTTGTCCCCAGTCCGCATTTGAAGAAACTCCCACTGCCTGGATGCAGGTGCCGCCCGCATGGCAAGGACACCCTGTGCAAGAAACACGCCGCTGCGCGGGACAAGCGGCTTCATCCACCAGAGCCATGTTCCCAGGTATCTATCTCTTGGCTGTTCCTGAGTCTGGGCTGATCTTCGACACTCTAGAAATCATCGGTGCGGAAAACTTGTCTCAACGATACCACTTCACCGCACAAATTGCTCACCAGTTGCCATCTCTCCAGGCCGTAGTTCATGATGACGCTTGTCATCTTAAGGCTATGTGTCAGAAGGAGCAGGGGACATCACCTTTGGCTTCCAGGCTGGCCCGACATGGATATCATCATCGACTATTTTCACAGCGGGGGCCACTGCGGAGAATGGTGCAGGACGACCTGCTTGCCCGGCTTGCAGTCTCCCAACTGAAATTGCCGAGTCCGTGAGTGCGGAATTCAGCCCCTTGGGCCATTGCTTCCACCACTACAGCCCTTGGTTGTCGCAGCTTGTCATGCAAGAATGTGCTGACGTGCAAAACCTGACCAGGCTACAAGAGCTTGGCGACAAGAGGCGGGTGGCTGACAAGAAACGCAGGAAGCAGTAGGTCGATGGAGTTGGCATTAGCGGACGCTTCTTGACACTTCTTATATCGGTGCTTCAGAACAAAAGAACTACATGGCCAGTTTGCTGGCAATGCGCCTTCTTTTCTGCAACGGCCAGCTTGTTGGCCACCTTCTTTTGCGAGCCTTTCGTAATGTGTATGGTATCAGCCAGCTCCCTGGCTTCCTTACAGCAGTCGTCGGCAGAGTCGATTGTCTCACGGTAACAAGTTCTACACCCCTATCAGCCATCCAGAAGCATCCCAATCTTGCAGATTTTGTTCTTCCTACAGCTGCAGCAACAGTGGCCAGCTTGTTGGCCATGTTCCACCATAACCATGTCATTCTTGCCTCCTATTTGCACGCTTTGGCCAACAATAGCCAGCACGTTGGTCTTCTGTCTTGTTCCACAGTGTCCGCATGCACTTTTTTTGGCCATAGTAAGCTAAATTGTTGCCATGCCGCCATGCCCATGCTGAGGCAATACATTCCACACAACGCAATCCAGCCGAAAAACACAGCAACTTTCAACTTGTTTTGATTGTCCGTCCTGCCGCCACACAATGACGATGGCCGCCCTGAGAAGAACATCGGCGCGCTTTTCCGTGCAGCTGTGGATGTTGTCCTGGACAATTTTCACGCGGCTGACCACCTGCCCAAAGCAGTCTACGACTTCCTGCTCCCAATTTCCACTTCCACCTGCCAAGGGCTATGCCACGACCATGCCCTTCCTAGGGTCAATGCCCGCTTTGAGCCATGGAGCTAGCATCAGACTGTGGTCGCAGAAACCATCTCCTTTAGGTTTGATGGTCCTCCTCATGGCTCCTACACAGCGGGGAAAATCGCGCCCCCACCAAGCTGTTAAATTGTTGTTCGAAACTGTAGATGATTTCGTGGAAAAATTGGCCAAGGAAGAAGCTGACAAGGTTGCTCAAAGGTTGGCCCCAGAAGGAGTGGATCAACTTTCCCCCGAGGTACCCGTGCAAACCAAAAGCATGTGCCTGCAAAGTTTCACAATGACCGAAGTCTTTTACAGGTGCAGCGTTGATTTTCCACAGGTTGAGATCCACAGCGGGGGCAGCAAGAAGGACAAGACTGCCCTACGCCTTTGCTTTGGCCAAGCTTTCAACTTGGATGAGGCCTATGAGTTCTTAGAGAACCTATCTTTGCTGGGCTCCAGAAGTGACAAAGGTAAGGATTCTTCAGCCAACGCCCACACAAGCACACTCAATACCTTGCTTGCCCGCGGCAAGACCAAAAGAGCCATGAGGACGCCCACATCGTATGAGGCTTCCAGAACACAGCACATAAGCCTCTCTCTTCTCGGCAACGGGCATCCATCCAAGCTCATATCGATGGAGCGCAACTTGGAGGGCCAGCATGCAGCAGCCACAAAGGAGTGTTTCTTGCTTTGTGTGGATGTGAGCGTGCCGCGGCATGAAACTTTGTATCCTGACATGCTTGCAGCAGATGGTTCTTGGCCGGCCTGGGCTGGCTGCCTCTGACACCACTGCAAGCTACCATCTTCGGCTGGTCTGAGTTCCTCAACAACCCTGGCCACTTTCAGGGACGGTGTTCTTGAACGTGAAGAACAAGATGAGGAAGGATTTTGCCCGACGGGGTTAGCTCTCGCGTGAGGTATGTGTATGACTCCAACTTAACCGGCCTCTTAGCCGCATTAGGATAATGTTGAGTTCAAAATCCATTGCAAAATCCACAGCAGCACCATGGATCGCCATACCCTTTGTTGACAGGGCCAGCTTGTTGGCCACACCCTTTCCCGTGCTTTGGCATCTGCAGTGGCCAATGCTCCATGACGTGGCAGATGGCGAGTTCGAGATCAAACAGAACACGTCCAAGCCGGTGCCCGGAGGGTCTGCAAGTACTTCGCCAAGCGGCCGCACAACGTCCTGGATTTGACCGATCAAGCGCAGAAGCTCTTGCTCGGTGCCTCGCATTGACATGGATCCGCACGCGTCTCAACAATATCCGTGATATGTTTCTTTTTCAAAAATCACGTTAATTCAAGTTTACACCATGTGTCGAGTCAAGCTCCATGCTGTGCTATGTTCATACAGCTTCATTAGTACACCATCCGTCCAATCAACCCTCATGCTGTGCCACGCTTCCACCCAGCTGCTGCAGGCAACCAAGTGGCGCATTTATCCGGGCTACTGGCAAGGATGGCCAATCTTCCATGGGAGCCTTACATGCCAATGCCGCCCATCAGCAGGGCATCCTGAGCGCAGCAGTCGCCATTTTGGAAATGGCTGCCGGAAGCGGCTCCTTTGACGAACAGGGGCAATTGCAAGTCACAGAGGATCACGTGCAGGCGGCAGTGGCGGTGACCAGCTTGCTTGAACTTGCGGCCCCTTGTGAATCCCCATTGCCATGTCACACAGGACTTGGAAGGCCAGTTGGCCAATCAGTGGACCAAAGGCCAGCTTGTTGGCCAGTTCAAATGTCATTCCTCAGTAACCATTGCCATGCTCTGCTGTCTGTTCTTTTTTGCGCAGGTTGCGGCAAGGATGGTCGAGCTAAGCTTGGAGATTCGGGAGGTGTTGCGCGGCCCTGTGGATGCCGCCATTGCCCCAACTTCCGATTCTGAAGGTGAACAGTTCAAGCCTGTGCAAGTTCCAGCTCCGCAGAAGCGCTTTGCGCCTCCTGTAGCAACTCAAGAACAGGATGCCTCGCAGCCCACCAAGGGAGAGAGACTTGAAGATGAAGACCACGTTCCTGTTTCAGTTCCTGAATGTTGCTCCCAGCACGTTCAACAGCAAGGGCCAGCGAAAACGGAGCCCCAAAACCCTTTGCATTTCCTTGATCTTGAGCCGGCAGATGCCTTCTTTTCCAGGGGCTTAGGGGAAAATGGTGTCATGATTTTGCCAGGCGACATGCAGGACAGATCCCTCATGCGCAAGTTGCTTCTGCTTGGACGCAGTGAGCTGACACTTGCAAAGGCGGTGGACATCTACCACGTGACCGAAATCAAAAATGGAAAGCGTCGGAAGTTGCGACCTCCCCAAGCCAAAGTCTTGCAAGTCTTTCAGACGGTTTTCTCTCTATACCCTCGGTTTGGGCAAGTCAATCTTTCCACACGCCGTGGCTCTGAGATGCTGTACCACAATGAGGCAATGAGATGCTGTCGGGTGTCCATCCGCGAGATCTCGAAAAGGCGGGCTTTGTGGCATGACCGCGACGCTGGAAGAGACGATCTAGGGGACGATGCCCCTCAAGGAGTTGAAGGGGAGGAACCTGAAGCGGAGGAAGTTGCAGTGGTAACTCCGCAGCCTGCCACACCACCCTGCGGCCGACGCTGAGGCCCGAAGCTATGAGAAAAAAATTGCAACTTTCGCGACTTGACATTGCTTTTGTTTTCATGTTTTCGCTTGCATATGTCGCTTGCCTACTGTATGCAAGGTCGCCCCTTTTCCTTCAACAATTTTGACTCATCCCTTTGCCTGCTGCGTTGCCTCACTTCCGACCGTCCCGGCCAACTTCTCGGACATGGCCAGCTTGTTGGCCAAGGCCAGCTTGTTGGCCGAGGCAAGCGTGTTGGCCAAGGCCAGCGGCCAGCTTGTTGGCCATGGCCTGCATGCCCCTTTCAAGAGACAGGAAGGAATTCCACCGGCCCATCGGCCACCAGCCACGTGGCACAAACCATCCCGCCAGCGGCCACCGGCCGCCGACCACCAAAGCGCCACCCGGCCACCGGCCTCGCAAAGAAAGACTATACCCTTTTCATGGGTTCTCTTCATTTTTTCCATGAGGTTTCTTCGTTTTCTATGAATTTTCATATTTTTTTTGCACGGGTTTCCTTCGTTTTTCCATTGTTTTTCCTGACTTTTACTTCCTGCATCTTCATTTCTTAATGTGTTTTTTTCTTCCTCCCAAATTAACAATCGATCCAAGCAATCGAGAACAACAGCACCTTGGTGTAAGTTGCATGGAACGCATCCGCCATCACCCCGCGCCCCCCACTCGTTTTTTTTTCCCGGCCCTCCCTCGCTGGAAAGTCAACAACAACAACGACGACAACAACAACAACAACAACAACAGTAACAAATAACATTTTCAAAACTCGATCAAAACAATCACAAACAAAAACAACAACAAGTCCAAAATCGTGCGAAAAACTATCAAAAATTCGATCCAAACATAAAAACAACACCAGGGTGCAAGTACAACAAGGACAAGAAGAAAAACATGAACAAAAACAGAAGCAACAACAACACCAAGTCCAAAATCGCTCAAAACAACGAACATCAACGAGTACGACCGAAGGATCGATGAACAACGCTAGAAAAAACATTGACAAGTATAGAAAAACCGATGCAACGCCGAGGAAAATGAAGAAGGACCATCAAAAAACTGACGGAAAGCGCTAGAAACTCATTAAAAACAACGGAAAATGGAGGAAACACGTTGGAAAACTATCGAAGATAATGGAAAATGGATGAAAACCGCTGGAAAAACAATGAAAAAAAAAGGAGGCCAAGAACCCCCCCCCAAAAAAACAATCTTAATTCCGCGCCCATTTGAAATGAGGGATGATTTGGATTTTCGAGGCTTCAAACGAGGATGCATATTTAATCTGGTTGAACACCCTTGTAAAATTCAAATTTGCACTTTGCAGAGGAACAAACCATTCAAGGGATTTCGATCACAGGTTCTCGAAAATCAGAGTGGCGTCCGCTACGGTCCAGGTTGGTCTTAAACCCAAATTGTTTTTCGATTGTAGTGTTGGTTCACCATGGATGTCAATCTTTGTGCAATATTTGTGCAATATTTGTGCGTTTTCCAGACAGCAAGGGGTTGCCGATGTTGACCCCCAAACAAATCCAAGTAGTGCCTTTCCATCTTTGTTCAGAGTGACTTGATCGCAACATATTGTGGAACATGTTCAGCAAATAATCGTCCATGTCTTCGTTCCTGGGGATGAAATACGTTGCATCTAATACCATTCCCGTCGCACAGTTCCGTCGCCCTTGCTTCACGTCTTGCAACTCAGCCACAATGAACGGTTCCACATCTCCATTTCCTCGCTTCATCTACCCTCAGCGAGCTGAAAGCCTTCTCCGAAGCAGATATGTTACTAAGATCTACTAAGTAATGGCGCAAACTCACCCAACATTGGTTTCTTTTGCATACATCATGCGGTCCCGGCATGTTGTGACAATCACGTAGGCGACTCATCGAAACATATTCTTCAACGCAGATTGAATTGCCAAAATTGTTCAGGACATTTTCGACGGAACACTTTCAAAGACGTTTGGACACTTCTCCCTGGTGAACCAGTGATTTTGTGGACTTTCTTTACACAATTAAAGTGTTGGACGTCTACATCTTGAAACAGTTGATTCTGTTCGCATGGTGGTTGTTTCGACACTTGTGTGACAAAATGTGTGCACAATTTCTCCAGGTTTGGTTTTGTTGCGGAGGTGTTCACAATCCCTGGCCAACAGTTCTGGTATTGACTTGCTATCCTATTTTCATCACACATCGATTCCCAAGCACGTTTCACATGTTAGTTTCCACCTTCCTGCCAATACTGGCGTGACCATTGCCTCACCTGCTGACTTGAATGGTTTTTGTCAAGTAAAACCGCCTTGTGGGAGAAACAAATCAAACCCTGCAAGCGAAAAATCACTTCCAGACCCGCAGCAGACCCACTCCAAGTGGAAATATGCACCCCAACGATGAAACAATGGATGGTTGCCTGAGAGATAGTGTTGTGGTCGGATGGAAGGATCCATGATTCCCTCGCAATGCGAAGTGGAGGCTTGCTTGCAGATATCTGGACGCTGTGGAGAAAAAAATGCCAGTGAACTGCAACAACACAGCAACAAAAAATCTTTTTTTCCGTGACCAGAGCCGGACGTGCCACTGCCAAACCATCTCAACGCCGCATGCCCATAGCAATGCAGCATTTCTCATGAACAATATGCATTCCAATCATATTTTGAAAGAGTTCGATCCAATCGTACAGGTGCACGCTACTGTACGTACTAAAATGTTTTCGCGTTTGTTGCGAAATGGTGTGTCCTGCCAAACTGGTCATAATCAGACAGCGTGACTTGAGGGCCTTGACTTGTAATTGCGCAACTTCGTGCATCATATGATGGCGGTGCGAATGCGGGTTCTTTCTTGTGCTCCCCACATGCATGTCAGGGTTCTCAGCTCTGTTTGGCACGGATCAGGATTCAGGATGATTCAGGTTTATCACCATGCTTTAAATTTAAATTTTAAAGCGTACTTGATTCTGCACGGTTTTTGGCTCAACGCTTCAAGCAAAATGTGCAACGCCAAACGTTGGCGTTGAGGCTGGTTGATTTGACACAGTCTCTTCCTTACCCATTCCACTGAAGTGTAAGCAATGTATGCAGCCAGCCGTGTGCCGCAGGATGCAAAGCAAGATCAGCGGCGGGCGGAAACGGATGACATGGCCTTAAACAAGAGTTGCGATTGACATGTGTACAACATCCAATATCGGCCCGCATGTGAGGGATGATTCTTTGTATGGGTTTCCTTGTTTTTTTAAAGGAACGCTACGGGCGAACCTATGCAGGCCAAATTGAAAGCTTCCAGCTAACCAATCCTGAATGGCGTGTCACTGCTGGTATGGATGTGACCCAAAGAAATGTGTACACTGCTTTTCACATGGTCGACGAAACTGCGTCGTTGTATCGCTGGCAGTTGCACCGCTTGGTCTTTGCCAGGTTGGCCTTGTTCCTGGCGAGCCGCTAAGTCCCGTGTCCGAGCGGACAACGGTCAAGAAACAGGACCCATCAAGACATGTGATTGGTGGTCGATTGATCCTATTTATATCCATTTGCAAGGGGCAGCATACTTCAGGACCTCTATATAGTACATAGGATGAATATTTCGACGATCTTGACCATGACAGGTGCTTCGCATTCATCGGGTGGTCATTTTACAATTGCAAACAAATGCTGGTGCAGGATGAAGTTCCCACCACTCCTAACGTGGAGTGCACGCGTGGCAAACTTGGTTGAAAGCCACTGTCGTGCTGTGAGCACTTCCGAACACTCTCAGGTGCGAATCCTGCCACACCTGGGGTCTCAACGCCTGAAGAGACGTTCGAAGCTGAGTGGTAGAGTTAAATGCGATTTTTACAAATTTAATTCATCATGAATCTGCGTAGAATTGTGTAGCAAACACTTTGACATTCGCAGCGAATCAGGTTGGCGCCTAAACCATGCCGTGCATTTCTCGGCTCACCAGGAGGTGGGTGAGGGGCAATACGACTGGAATTCTCGTGACTTGGACCTGGGGTTTGATTTTGGTAGGGGTTGGATGGGGTTGGTAGGGCGAGTGAATGTGACAGCCTACCCACTACAGTATGCGCTGACCCAAAAGTGCAAACATGCAAACCTCAAATACGTTTGCAAAGACAAAGCAGCAGGCGATTGATTTCGATGGTTTTGGATTACAGCATGATGTGGCAAACATTCAAAATTATCGAGCATTTTTTGCAAATGCAACATCAAAGTGGTCAGACAGTGCAGCAAAGAATCTTCATATTTGGCAGGCGCTAGCCTTGCAGATTCGAATGCGGCGGCTGACGAACCGGAGCAGGTGGATGATTGCGTTACGAGTCAAATATAGCTAAATCAAGCTTTTACCCAAGGTTGAACCACATTCTATTATATACCAAAAATGGACGTTTGCCAATTGAGCAAGGTAAAAGCTTGCAAAAAACACTGATTTGCTCGACTTTTCTGACCAGGAATTGAGGAAACTATTCCATGGCCGACACGAGGAGGCCACGCTCTGGCTACGGAGATTTTCGCAGTTTCAGATGTTTCAGATGTTCCTGTGCCCAGCTATGCCATCCTGTGCCCAGCTACTAGGCCCATCGCATGTTCGATAAGGACAGGCAGTGCAGCCCCTGGATTTGACATCGAAATTTCTTCGCCTGGTGGCATCTTCTGACATGGCCCAGGCACGCACGAGCTGGTCATGGGCCCAGAGAGAGCGATTCAGAGGTGTTCCGTGGGCATGAAGTCATCCAGACGCAACACGCATGTAGACGACAGGTAGGACAACGATTCATCAGTACCAACATTTTCCAGTAGATCTAGTAGCATCAGTTGCCAAAATTATTACTTGTTGGGCCCATCATTTTTGGAATATAGGTTGGTTGAAAAATGGGGCACACCCCCAAGAAATTGTAATTTCAAAAAGGACAGCTCATTCAAAAGGCTTCGGCAGAGCCAAATATGCCAGTACAATTCAAATTCTTCATCTCATCCTTTCAACTGAGGTGATGTCGTCCACTCGGAACAGAATCGCCCACTGAGCTCCATCAGCACCAGTCAGACACCCGGTGATGACACTGAGATCTTGTGCTGTCGGGCCGGGGCTGGTGGGTGTGTCCAAACTTGGGGAGTAACTACTCCAAAGTGGGCCATTCTCATGGGTAAATATGGTAGAATGATGATGACAGATGATGACAGATGATGACAGATGGGATATCATTGGATACAGGCGTATGATCGGGTGCCCAGTTTTTTTTCCCAACGAACCTTGGAAAGTCCGAAACTCCATGGAGATCATGGAGGTGAACCGACAATAAGATCTTTCAACGTCTCAACTCAGGTGCTGGGCCGACTCCAAGTCCCGGACCCAAGTGCTGCTACCGCTCTATTTTTGCAGGAAACCTCCAGAGTGTGAAGGGGCAACATGGGCCTAGCATGTGCCAAAAGGAAGGCCATATGTGATACTTTTCGGCCACGGCTACACTTTCCAAATGGACCTACAATGAGCAGAGCAAACCCAAGCACCTAAGTTTATTCGCCGCCGTCTCAGGTTTTGTTTGATGGGGCACAGTTGATAGGAATGACAGCATTTTTTCCCATATGGGAATCCTGCCAAGTGCGACTAGGCAGTAAAAGGGGCAATATACCAGGACGTTGGTGGTTTCATTCTATACACACTTTTCAACAATATATATATATATATATTGATTGGAAAATTGAGAACATGATTTGAAGCTAACGGGTGCAGGGAAAGTTTCAGGAACCCTACATTTTGACGGTAAACGCTATAGTTTCCCGCAGATTTCCCTTAAATCTATCCATTTCATACATATTCGTATAAATTAGATATTCAATTTTTATGCAAGTTCTCCCCATTGTATCTATATATATCTTAAATCTATCCATTTCATACACATTCGTATAAATTAGATATTCAATTTTTATGCAAGTTCTCCCCATTGTATCTATATATATAGTTGAATATAAATAAATAAATAATTCAATATACATATACATATAAATATAAATATAAATAAATAAATAAATATATATATATGATACATCTCATATATCCCCATTCAATCCCCATGAAATCACCATTTTGTCACCGTTGTGTCACAGTTTTTCATGGCCCAAACACCACCAGGTCCCGATGGCCGAACGAGTCCTGGCTTCACCCCATCCTCTGCTGGTCCAGGGCGGCGCGGAAACTACGTGAGAAGACTCAATGGTGACTGCTGTTGTTGATGTAGGAATGTAATGCGTGTATGTATGTATATATATATTACACACACACACATATATATATATATATATGTAGTAGACATATATGGACTTCTATAGTACTATCTATATATGAGTATGGATATATATATATAATGCAGTAGTATATTATACATATCTGTATGCTACTTATCTATCTGTATATATACTACTGAACAGGTGAAATGTAGCAATGGGATGCAATCGGCCAGTCTGCCACATTGTGACAGCAACACCTTGACCAAGGCTGGCAAGTTGAGAGCTCTCCAAAGTGATGCGGGGCGAGACGTTTCCAAGGCATCATTTCGATGGGACATTCTCGGATGGATTTCCAGTGACATCAGTGTGACATCATTGACCAAACAGTATTTTCTTGCTTGGTGATGCTTGCCTGAAGTGCTATGCCACTGGTGGGTGCGCAGGCTCTTCCCGCACAGGTTCGGAAGGTCTTTGTTGGTGGAATTCCTCAGGACGTGAAATCGGGATGGCTTAACAACATACACTTCTTACTGTAGGGCTGTGGGCATCAAGATTCCAGAGAACACATAGGCCTTGAAGCTACTACGTACGGGCAGATGCTAGTGCCTATAGGGCGTACCGTTTGGTCTTTAGTACTCAGCATCTCATTCTTTTTGAACCGTTTTACCGCGTTCTACCTTTTTCTGGTGTGCTGGTAGTCGAAATAAAGTTAAAGGATGACAATTCTGGTCGGATACAGTGAAATTATATCTACTGCATATAACTAGCTATCGTCAATACATGTTGATGTTATCTAACCAATCTCATTCGGATACTAAGTAACTAAGCAGATGATAAACCACTTATTGCATCATATCGTGCATCGTTTATGTTGTACTTTACTATAGTAAAAAATGTAGGTCAACCAAATGGTAAGAATGGTAACCAGACGTATCCAACAGTTCTCTCGGTTCAACCAAGTCATGGGCTCCTGCAGGATATGCAGCAGGAGGGCCTCACACAGCTCTTCAGCGAGTGGGCTCGATGCCTTCAGAGATCCACCGACAGTGACGACAGCTATCTTAGGGCTATCTTTTGTTTATCATACCTCTATCTATCCATCTAATCTACCTACGGATATCTACGAAATCTGCATGTGTCTACAAAATCCACAGCAAGGATGCGCAATTGAGTCGGCCATTCTCAACTTTGGTAGCCACTTGGTGAGCTCAGTGGACTTGAGGCCCCAGTCAAAAAGGCTTGGGTGCAGCTTGAAGCTCAGTTGGTGGCAGTGCTCCGAGCCATAGCCGCCATAGCCACTTGCTGCTCAGGCGCTTCAAAGATGTCGCCAAGTCGAAGGTGACCCAAACTACCCACAACCACCGTGGTGCGGGCGCCAACTGCGGGGCATGGTGGATCATGGGCTCCAAGTCTGGGATAGTTTGGGCACCAAGTGACTCTCAGGTTTTGGCTTCGTGATTTTCCATGACACCAGCGCTGTTGACCAGATCCTGGGCAACGCAGACTCAAAGTTCATTAAGACAAAAGATGGGCACCACCAGCTTGAAGTGAAGCGTGCCATCAGCAGCTCGGTCCCCAGTGTCAGCAACGTCTCAGCTCGGTGATGCCGTGGCGGCTTCACCAACAATTTCCAACCGCAGGCTCTGAGATGCCTGATGGCGCGAGGCTGCGCGACCAAATGCCAACAAACTCGACTGACAAAACGCGAGTGGATGTGCCAATGCCTGCCAGGCAAGCCCCTGATGACTCTAATCCTTCAAAAGGACTTTGTGGAGTGCTGTTGCGGCCATTCCCTTGTTGCTACAGTGGCTTGCTTCCGAAATCGGCTTAGGAAAGTTCCTGCAATGTTTCATGCTATTCTATACTTTTTCTTGTCCAAATCTGGGCACAAAACCTTGTCAGGACGTGGTTTTCAGCAAAAGTCACCGCCCGTGGTCTCTGAGCCTGTCTTGCGCTGAAGACAGAGGAAATCATAGAAACATGTGCAGCCAAGATTCGGAAGTTCCCTTGGTTGGCTGCACCACTGACAGACTGAGGCGGGCCATGCGCCTCAAGTCCAGCGCATGGATCAAGGCAGTGACAGTTTGTGCTTTCCATCCAGAGGGGTTGTACACCTTATATACCAAGTATGGGTTATTTAAGGGCTGCCGCCCCTGCCGCCGACCCCGGAAGAATTGGCAAGCCGTCAGAACGTATATATGGTACAGGCCTGCACCCCCCCCCAAAAAAAAATGGGGAAAGGATGTTCCTGGGACAG
>Ga0126342_10012977_pt1 | contig 14807 bp, 10 predicted proteins | sample Cyp1metagenome_FD_92528 | JGI IMG/M metagenome (GOLD analysis project Ga0126342, IMG submission 92528) | Coral microbial communities from Lord Howe Island, Old Settlement Bay, Australia - Cyphastrea 1 metagenome | ecosystem: Host-associated > Invertebrates > Cnidaria > Coral ... | reverse complement strand
GCAAATTACCTAGTGGTACATAATCCAGCAAAATGCTCCGTTTTCTGGCGCTCAACACAGGGGCACGGCGAGATTTCGTTCCCTTTCGGCAACCACCCCCCCCCACACCCCCTATTCTCACTTTGTTCGCAAACAGCAACTAGCCAGCTAGCTGGCTTTCGTAATAAACCATAAGAGCAGCCATAATTTTTGGTGACTTGGGGATGATGGATCCTGATGAGCACCTCCCCGGAAGGCGGACGCACTGGCGATCTTGGAGGTGGCCTTGAGCAGGAACGTTGGGGAATGTCCGTTGGAGGGATCCAGGAGGTGGTGTGCCACTATTTTTTGGGGGTTTATACAACTTATATGCATAGGATATCATATGATATAAGATAATTATGATATGTGAATAATTATCCCTAAAAGAATGGAATGATAAATGTAAATCTAATTATCCCCAAAAGGATGGAAAAGGTAAATCCCTACTGATTTGGACATGATTCGCGTTTTCCATATTTTTGGGGATGAGACTTCGTCATTGCAACTTCCATTAGATGCGCTGAGCTTCCAACCAACGTGTCCAGCATGGGTTGAAGATTCGCTGGGCTCACGTCCTGACCCAGTGCTGAGCCCATCCCAGATTTGGCCCCGCATTGAAAGCTTTGGGCTAAACAAGAGCTGAAGGAATTAATGTTTAATATTGGGTTAATAATGGGTTAATAATGGTGAATGGGACAATTAATGACATACCCTCCAGTAATCAAACCTGGCAATGGGAAATCTTCTATAAATGCAGGTAACCAGCGTAACAGCTGCGAAAATCATCTGTAACTGGTGGACTTTCCGGCACACCCATGTTTGATTACCAGATGGCATATAACCCATTTTCATTGAATTTTTAGTTGGGGCACATGTTGTGTATTTTAAATTACCACCGTCATGTTAGTTTCAGGGCAGACTCCACGGTGATATTGATGCGGAAAAGTCAAGCAGAGACGTACGTTACAATCACTATGGGAATCTAAATGACGCATGATGGCAAATCCCCTCTAAATGGATATTCTGTACTTGTTGGTTTTTTCATCAACAAGCATCAGTGCTTGGTTCGGCTTCGGCAAGTCTAAGGACATGATTGGAATAGAGGTTTCCCCCAAATCATCCAGGTCAACGACCATGATTTAGTATAACAACCGTGGTGACGACTGGGGCCTTCAGAACCCCCCAGGCCTTAGATTATTCTCCTTACAGTACCATCATTAGTCGTGCCCTAGCGAGGACGCTTTCACTTTTCCAGATCTCGATCGCGCACTTGAAGCCTTGGCGGTGCCCCCCCGCAGATCTTTGGCGGCGGGCCCCGGCCGTAACTTTGGGCTCCAGCGAAATGAAGGCCGTGGATGCCACGGTCATCTCCAAAAACCCTGGTCATCTCCTCTAGATAGTGAGGATTCCGCATTATGTGGAAACATGAACTGTTGACATGATACAAATTAGGAGATTCAATCGCACCTGTTTTGAGTCTCGCTCACCAATTGAGCAAACAAAAAAGAATCTGCTAACTCGACGGGTGCTTGCAGCACTTGCCGATTTCAGTGATTTGGGTATGGCCAAAGTTGGCGACCCCCAAGAGCGTTCACACTCGTTCCGTGTGCCATTAGTAATTGGTAGCTTGCCCCAATTCAACATCTTACATAAACATGCATTGCATCCAAGTTTGTGGTTTCAACCCATGTTTTTAATATTTTTCACCATGATATCTCGAGATTTTGGGGTTTTCAGAGACCAACTGGTCGCTCAGTCCACGGCTTTAGCGAGGATTGCGACCGCACTATGGGAAAAGATGCCTCCATTACCATACCTTGGAAGTCGACCCACTGCGGGACTTGGGGATCCGGGATCCCCAAGTTGAGCATATAATATCCCAGATCATATTCCCAGTCATGACCATCTAATGGGGAGGATGAAGATGATGATGATGATGACGATGATGACGATGATGACGACGATGATGACGATGATGATGACGATGATGATGATGATGACGATGATGACGATGATGACGACGATGATGACGAAGATGACGTCGATGATCACGATGATGATGACGATGATGACGATGATGACGATGATGACGACGATGATGACGACGATGGTGACGTCGATGATGACGATGATGACGACGATGGTGACGTCGATGATGACGATGATGATGACGATGATGACGTCGATGATGACGATGATGACAATGATGACGACGATGATGACGATGATGATGGCGCTGATGATGACGATGATGACAATGGTGACGTGGATGATGACAATGATGACGACGATGATGACGATGATGACGTCGATGATGACGTTGATGACGACGATGATGACGACGATGATGGCGATGATGACGACGATGGTGACGACGATATTGACGATGATGACGGCGATGATGACGACGATGATGACAATGATGACGACGATTGTGACGATGATGACGACGATGATGATGACGATGATGACGACGATGATGATGACGATGATGACGATGATGACGACGATGATGACGACGATGATGACGATGATGATGGCGATGATGATGACGACGATGACGATGATGACGACGATGATGACGACGATGATGACGACGATCATAACGACGATCATAATGACGATGATGACGATGATTATGACGACGATGATGACAACGATGATGACGATGATGACGATGATTATGACGATGATGGCGATGATGATGGTGATGATGGTGATGAAGGTGCAGACGGCGCTGACGGCGATGACGGCGACGAAGGCGACGGCGACGGCGAACGCGACGGTGACGGCGACGGTGACGGCGACGACGTCGACGTCGGCGATGATGAATAATCTTATGTAATGGTATTCTATTGTCAGACAAATCCATGTGCCATCAAATTATCTGTTTTGGTTTGAGACATCTCTTGAACAAGCCAAACCATGCCGTCTGACAGACATGCCTCCTGTTAGCTTATTGCATCGCAAAGAGACATCTTCATCAACCAACCTATGGATTTTCAGGAGTTGGAGGATCATCCCACTTAGTACGTGGTTCATCAGCCTAGTTAGTAAGTCCCCATTCAGTGGGATTGTCCTATATACAACTGGATTATACCCCCAGTTACCAACCACTTTAGCTCCCAATAGCTGCACCCTGCCGTCCGAGTCACACTAAGCCACGTCGCACGGATGGCACTTGGCGGCTTCCGGCAGTGCCCCGGATCTGCTCACCTCAACGGCTTTAGAGGGACTCAACAAGGTTAATTCAAACATATTCAAACGGTTTGCCCTCTGGTAATTCAAAAGTAGCTGACGTAGCTATAGAAAATTCCCTTAATTCCATGATTTACCTGCTCTGCTAACAAAGACTATTTTCCATAGCTATGTTCAATTACCGGAGGGTAACCTCAATGAAAATCAAGGCTTAGGGAAACCAAAACCATTGGGAGACCAGCTATAAAACCAATTGACTTAAATCTGATCCCTATGTGGATATGACTATGCCCCTGTCAGATGAGGAGCTACGAGGAGCTCAAGATGTTTTTTTCTGTCCAACATTTCGGGACCTAAAATGACCAGCTATGCTTCGCTGTGGTGAAGATAACAACAGCCCTTCCCTGAAAATCCACACTATGTATCCCTATGACATATGATAGTTGGTTGTATAGCCACGCTTTGTTAATTGAGCTCTTTAGCACACCAATTTGTTGGGACATAAAATTCATGATTTCCCCAATCGTGACTTTGGCCATCGCTGAACCCCGAGAGCTACGATCCAGTGACAGGCTTCGATGATGTTGTACATCGCCGGCACCTCACAGGGGAGATGGGATGGTGATGTGAAGATCAAAGTCTCCTCTCTCCTTTTTGTCCTTATATTCTTATCCTTCTACTCCTTCTATTTCTTCTCCACCACCACCACCACCATCATCATCATCATCACCACCATCACCATCACCATCACTGGATTGGTAACAAGAGTACAGCAAATCCCATAGTCTTTCTTGTCCACCCTTTCAGCACACCCAACCTCCCAGGGTGCGCCAAATGCTAGTAGACCGCCATGCGTGTTGATGGGGAAGTCCTTCGGTTCGTATGGCTTCCTGAACTCTGAGATGAGGTCACCCTCTACTATTGCAAAGGTCGACCCCCAGGGCATGCCTGTTCGAATATTCCACAAATCGATAGTGTCACCATCACTCAAATGTATATGTATATATATATATGTGTATATAATTCTCAAATAGTTTCAAATAGTGCCTGACAAATGAATCTCTGATATATTGCTCCAGCTGCAGCATTCGAAACTCTTCAATCAGAGGAGTTCAAAAGCAGTGCTGGTACTTGGAGGTGTTCAAGCCCCTTTCCAACAGTTTTGAGATGTCCGAAACCCAGTTTTTGATGCAAATGAACCATCATCATCTCCAATAATTCACCATCATCATCCCAAATAAATTGCTCCCACAAAAAAAAGACTCTGAGCCAGGGTTTATTCACTGCTAGTTGCTGGATTTTGTCCCCATTTAAATGGGGCTGGTTCAACTTTGTGGGTCTCCTGACAGGTCCCCCATGGCCCCATTCATCCCAGGGGCGATGTGCAGCGGAACATCTCTTCTACCCAGGTGCCGCACTGACCTTTGCCAGTCACGCCACAAGCTTCCAGGGCACGAATGAAGCACACTGGATAACAGTCCTGGGCAGCAGTCCTTTTAAAGGTGCAACTTGGGTGCCCCAAAGATGGATTGCCTGTGTACTTGACGCGAAATCTCATATGACATATCTTGAAATGGCCAAACTCGGTGGGTTCAGAAACTGTTCATGCTGACAGACTTTGGATACACAGGATGTAGTCAGAACAGTCAACACGGATTTCCAACCTATGTCGCGAATGAATGCTCCTTGGACATTATGTTCATCGAATAGAATCGATGGGACACATGGTTGTGAAATGTTGTGAATATGTACTGTGCCTGGCCTTTATATTCATATAGAATGACAAATACGAAGAACAAAAAACATCGTCAAACAAAAAAATCTACATCTTTCCCTCAGTTCAACTGACAGCAATAAAAACTGACAGGATTTGGTGGATCGCATTCGAGCATATCAACCACCACGCCCGCACCAAGCGACGTAAAGCCCGAACCATTGGATGTCTTCAGGCACCAGCTGAGCCTCTGAAAAGGCAGACCTCGACGCAGCCTCAATCTGGACACCAGAATTCAATGGTGTCCAAACCATCCCAAAAAACCTATGGCAACAGTTATAACATCTATGGTGTTTTACCTATCAGACCTATCATAAAACCATATAAAACATCTGGTAAAACCCCACCTCGCAGCTGAACATGCTCTCATCAATGGTCGCTGGAGGATACAAGGGACCACTCGCCTCGCCACCCCCCAAGATGACGATGCCGCCCGTGGCCGCCACAGGGCCCAGCTTTGGGTTGGCGTCGCCATCCTGGTGAAGCACCAAGGCCATGACGAGCCCGAAATAAAAGGGGATGGGGTTGTTTCATGTTTTTTTACATTAGGTGATATAATGTGTAATATATGTTTATGCCATCTATTCAACCTATTTCTGATGGAATTGGGGAAGTATTTTTGGGTTTTACCACATTACTCTTGATTATTTTGAGTCGACCATCCACACTGAAAATATCCTAAAATCAAATGATCTTTCCAGAATCCGTTGAGGGATGTCAACTATCCTTTCATCTCTTCACGTTCCGCATTTTTGGACCACCAGCACGTGCTGCACCTGGCTGCTCACAGAATCATGACCAATGTAGTCATCCATGAAACTGCTGCTGGCCACGATGATGGCTGCTCCACCATCAGCTCTCCGGGCGCATTCCAAGAGGTTGGTGGCGGGCGCGATGCGCCGGGACTTCAACACCTGGCACAACGATTTCGCTGGTCCCAGGTTGGTCACCTCAACGTATGCCCTGATAAGAGCAACCTTAGATTCTGACCAAATCCTGCAAAAACGCCATGTATAGATTATGAACCCCATGAAATCACCATGAAATCATCTTTTCCCATCCAAAAAATATGTCCCCAGGACTGTAAAACCATGAAAATCCCACAATCACCATTAAAACCCCAGTAAAACCCTATGAAAATCCCACCAAATCACCAACACTCCGGCACCTCGTCCAAGGAATGCGCCCTGCGCGTCAAGGCGTTGGGATGCCGTGCCGCCTGGCGCGACATCAGCACCGACACCATGGCCAGCTGCTCGCGTGAGATGCCGCCCTGCTTCAACAGCCACTGGGCTACCTGATGAATCCATCTGGAATGTGAGTGATGGATTATCATTATGGGTTTAATATTACCCTAATGGGAAAATCCACTATAAATGGCCATTTTCAATAGCTATGTTAAATTACCAGAGGGTAATAATTATGCCAGATGAATTATATGGATTATATGGATTAATCCAGATGGATTATCATTATCTGGCAGATGAATTATCATTTTCATAATCATTATGGGTTTAATAATTGACGGATATTATATGTTGTGTAATAGATGAATATGATATTCATCCCATAATGAATGATGGATTAATAATGGATTGTATCAATTCTTATATATATATATAATATTAATTTATAATAATGCTTAATTAGCTAATGATGTATAATAATAATAATGGATTTAATATGGATTGTTAATTGTGGATTATTAATCCAACAACCAATACATTTATCATGATAGATTAGGGCACCTGTATCTATTCCTTGTCATATAAATAATCCTATGGACCTATGTACTAATGGATTATAGGTGGTAAATCCATCATGAATCATGAATGGAATGAATAGAAACGATGTACCATCTATTTAGATGGAATAATAGATTAATAGATGGATGATGATTCAATTCATGGTGTATACATATATATATAGCCATCTAAAAATAATAGAAAGGATTTATTATCTTTAATTTCTATCATCCATGCATTTCATTTCTGGATTCAGATGCTTATTATAGATGGAAATTTGCCTGAAATTATAGATGGTGAAGTCTGGCTGAATTTGACAATGAATGGATGAACCATCTATAATTGAGGGATTTACAATCATCAAAACTGGAAGAAACTGGATGGTGATTGAGCAGCAATTGTGGTTTTCACATCGTTTAACCCTCTATGATTGAAAATTTTGCCGAGGTTAAGCATGAAAAATCAGGATCTGACGGTCCAAAATGGTGCATGTGATTTGGTATTCACCATCAATAATCAACAAGAATAGTGAATATAACATGATATAACCAGAAGCGAATGGTGATGCAACTGGAAAAACTTTGGTGTGTCCAAGAAATTGGTGATTTACTATCAATCTCGTGGGGATGCAACCATCAAAGTAATGAACAATGATCTAATGAATCAATGGATTGATGTACAAGTATGGGGAAGTTCAAAACCGGAAACCCTGGTTTTCAATCATATCATGCTTGGGAATTTGAGGATTTTGCTGATACCAGTAGGGATGATTTTGAGTGATTAAAAATTGGAAGAAAGGAAAATGTATATATCACCCGACCCCCCTCCTGAGATCTTGATGGAACTCTATCAGCACAAGAATCATCCACAAAGGTTGTGGTGAGGTTGAAGCAAGTTGAATAGCTCATCAAGTAGTCTGTTTTGTTTACCCAGAAGGATTGTGCCCCACCAAGAACTGCCTGATCATAGCCATGCGGAATGCAGGGAGAAGGGAGCGAGTTCCCTGGGTCCTGCCAGGGATGTCGTGTCACACGAAGCATCTTTGTAGATTTGGGACCACAGTTCAAATGGCTCAAAGTCAGTGAGAACTCTATGTTTGGTCACCAAGAACTATACTGACCACCAACATAGTTACAAGCCTGCAGGATGGTTCAGGTCAACAAAAGAGAACCGAGATCCGCCTGTGCTCCCTGTTGCTGTATCATTCCAGTGGTTTAGATTGTTTGAGAAAACATCAGGAAAAACATTGTTTTCCCTGTGAAAATCTACATCTTTGGAGCGAAATCCTCCATTTTGATGCAACCCCAAGCTGCCCCAAGCCCATCCTGACACCCTTGATCCGCACGTCGCAGAAACTCTGGGGTTTCCAAGGAGGACACAGCATCCCCTGCCACCACCGCGACAGCGTGGCATCGCTCCTCCTCCAAAACCAATGGCTGGGATGTGGGTTTCACACCATGGCCCAAAAAAAATGGAGAAAACAAATGGAATGTCACTTCGTGGCCAAAAATCATTTAAAATCCATCAAATGTCAAATGATTCAAAGCCTCTTTGGAAAAGGTCAAATTGTCTGGTCCACTTTTGACCCGTACCAGGCCTTGGATGGAGACGTTTTTTTTCAGGGGTCCAAACAACTCAGAAAATCTGCCAAATCCTGGCCCATTCATCCACTTCATTCAATGATTCTCAATGTAACCCATTGGAATCAACTGAATCAACCCTGAAGTTCTCAAGTGCTGATTTTTTATATGCCACTTGAGCCATGAATAACTCCCCTATCCCATCCCATATGATTTCTGGTTGGCCAAAACTTGCATTTTTCCTTGGAAAAAAAGAAACAAAAAAGAAACAACAAGAAGCAATGCTTACGAAACAGAAACAAAAGACGAATCGCAATTTGCTTATTTCTGTTTTTTTCATGTTGTATTTTTTGTGGTGTGTTTTTTCGTTCTTGTGTTGTTTTCGTGTTCTCTTAATTATGTGTTTGTTTCCAGTCAAACGCAGCATGTCGCGTCATAATTTGAATCATCCACAATTTTTACCAGCTATGAAACCAGCTTTTGTTCCACTCTCCACCATTTCCCGCCCCATGCCTTGACCATTCGCACTGCCTCCAACAGGCCACTCACCGGTCCAGCTCCTCCGGTGTCGATGGTGCGCACGCGCACCGGAAGGCGACGAGGCAGCAAGCCGACCTCAACTTGACCAAGTTGAAGATTTAGTCCCCAACTTTACCAAAGGAACCCAAAGTCCTGAAATCTGTGCTTAAATGGCTTAAATGTCTAGATGTTAAAATATGTTAAACCTTCGGAGCCACACCTGTGTAGCCAAGTAGTGCGCCTCCATGAAGTGTGGGTGTGACAAAGACGGCACTGCCACCAGACCATCCAAGTCCTGTGGAGAACTGGGAGAACTGGGAGAACTGGGCCACCAAGCTTAACAAACCCCCTGTAAAAAAAAAAACAACAATCATGGGTTAATCATGGGTTAATTGGGATTGTAACAATCATGGATTAATTTCGGGTTAATCATGATTAATCATGTACATACCTCCACTTATAACTTGTTTCACGTGGCATGTTCGCATCTGGTGTGTCTTTTTTGTCGCCCTGCCTTCATCTGCAGCCCCGCAGATTGCAGAGATTTTGTCAAGGCTTCCTGCATCAACTGAGTCGCGCTGCGGTTCAGCTTGCCCAGTGCTGTCCTGGGTATGGCCATTTGGATTAGGGATTCCAAACTTCTGCGTGGGCCGATCCAAGCCTGGCGTCTCTGATAGCAGCAAAGCCAATTCAAAGGAAAAAAAAACGTCAAGCATCACGGTCAAACTGCAGTGTTGCAGGATTAGCACGAGTTTGCACTTCGTCGAAACTGGTAAGTGGTGTGGTGAAAGGTGCGATCAAGGCGCATGCCATATCCCACAATCCGCACTGTGCTTACAGGTTTCGGCATGGCGGCAGTGATGTGTCCAACAAGCTCAAGCTAAATGAGGCTTGTCAAGGCAGACTTGGGTCGGCACTTGCTTGTTGGTTGTTATATTGTTGGTTGTTATGTCATGAAACTTCCTTTGGTTTGATGATTAAAGGATCATGTTTGTTGGTTAATGGGCTTCAGAAACTTCTGGTGTGTGTGTGTGTGTTTTTTCTGAACATAGGATACCCCCACCCATTTCACCACATGCTGCATTCCTCCAGGACCTACACCATAGTTCACTGATTCACCCTTTCAGGTCACCAGGTCCCAGGTATACCAGCCAGTAGTTTCATCATGCCAGCGGTAAGGGGTCTTTCGTTGTTTGTTTCATGTAGTCTATGTATACTTAGTGTACATATCTTGGCTAGTGGATATGATTGTGTCCCTTTCGGGGATGTCTGGATGTCTGAAAACGGCTCTCATAATCCCTAGGAAGCGATGTGCACCCCCTTTTGTAGATTTGTCACCATTGACATCATAACTTAATCATGCATGTTGTCGGAACAAGCTGTTACCATGTACACACCAACAAAAGGTCACTTGCCCCACAAAATATGTATGGGCTTGTCTGAAAATGGAGCACCCTGAATAAATTGTCATTTAATGAAAAAAAATGTTGCTCAAAAAATATTAACTTTAGGGATTCTATGGTACCCCTTGATCAATATGTTCAGACAAACCCATATGTTTCCGTCTGAAAATGGGGCATACAAATGGCCAAAGGTTCCGAGAACGATAATCAACCATTGAGATTTTGAGGGTTTCCATGGTCTTTTAGACAAATATATGTTGGGGTTTCCATAAATGGTGGTAATTACTCCAACAGGCTGGATGGTTTATGGAAAATCCCAACAAAAAATGGATAACTAGGGGAAGCCCTATTTCAGGAAACCACCATATAGTCACCAGATGTCCAGGGCTGGTGCCGGCCTCGTCTGCAGCTAGCCTCACAGCCCTTTGCAACACCTCAGCCAAGTTATTGACCCCAGAACAGCACGGGTGTGTCTGAAAAAGGGTGTTTGCCAACAAAAGTTATGGGGAACCAGGAGGTTATAATAATATGATCTGTCTATGTATATATATATCAATGTTGGTGAGAAAATATTGGAAAATCATGATTATACAACCAGTGATGCAAAGGTGAAAAGTGAATGATTCGGGACATTTTAGGGACCCTATTTTTGGACAAAACCGAACACTAAAATGGACATTCACTGCCAAGAATCTGCTTGGTGGCTTTCAGTTGATGGTTCCGTCACAGTCGAGTTCCCTGAAGGCCCTTTTAAATGGGCCTCATTCCGCAAGTGCTTACTCTGTGATTGTATGAAATCGCAGACAGTTGTATGCTTGTTTGACCTTTCCAACATTTATGCTGCAAGACCAAGCCAGCAAACATCAACCATATCGTGACCTGGGTCCTCCCAACCGCCTCAGTGAGCAACGAACCTCAGCAACAAGGGAGTCTGGTGGAATGAATCCCCAACGAGAACCGTTGATCACCCAACCGACTCAACACCAAACTAGGGTCTCCAGGGTTTCTTGCGGAGGTGATTCTTATTTAGAGTTACTATATATATAAGTATAAGTGAATTCAATGGGCACAAGCCGCCAACCGATACGACTTTGTTGCACCCCAGGGGCCCCCGCAACGTTGCCAGAAATCCGAACCACCTTGTTCTCCAATGGTGAGAACCTACCGTAGTGACGAGTGAAGACACAACTCCTCCTACTGATGAGGTTATCATCATCCCTCAAAATACACAGTATCCACCATGGTAGCGCTCAAATTGATACGAAAGTCTAAAAAAGAAACATGGCAAGCATGGGATTAGCGGGAAAGCGGGAAACCATGTGGGTTTGAAAATTGGGCAACCCGAAATGTCGTTGAGAAATTCCTTGTCCCCAGGAAAATCGCTGTTTTTTTTGGTATCCCGGTATCCACCGCTTGGCTCTTCTGCATCACCTCTCGGATCATGTCGGCATCATGCGATCCCATATATGCCATACCTGAAACCCGGCCTTGGCCACGACGCTTTCATGTGCTTCGGCCATTCGGCTGGCCAGAGCAGCCTCAGGCTTTTCATCACAGCATATCACAGCTGCCTGCAAGGTGGTCGTTGGACCTCAGCCCTACGTTTTTGGGGGTTGAGCCCCCACAACAGGCACATCAGGCGTTCTATGTGGGCTTCAACGCAACCAATTCACTGGAGGCACTTATTCGGACTCCCGGCCACCACGGGTGCTTCAAGGCTCTTGAGTAGCTCCTACAGGTCGTTGTCGAACCACAACAGCTGTTCACCAGGATACCCAGAGTTGTTGACCCATCTTGAAGACAGGACCTCTAGTGCCCTTCGATCATTTCTCTTCGATAGCGTGGAAAGATGTGGAAAGTCTAGAGTTCTACATATTTGGCGGTCCTCACTGGTTGACGAACCTGGATGGCCGATCCAGCTCACTGGACTACACTGGGATGCTCATCAGGTCAATCCATGTTGGGATCGGGCCATTGAACGTACCCGCATAGGCTAGCCATAGCGCCATAGGGTTATATCTAAATTGAATTATTAGGTTTGGCCAATGCATTTGTTTGACCCTCGTCTGCCCAAGCTCGTCCAATTCAGTGAGGATCCTATTCTCGATTTTGAACCACGAATATTTGTCATGATTTATCGTAGAGATGCAAACTGTAAGAACCAACAGAACTCTCGGGGCGCCTGACCATGCCTGACCTTTACTTTTTATTGGATCTGTCCATTGGATCCAGCTTTCGGGAACTGTACTTTTTCTGGATCTGGGATTCCAGCTATCTGCCAGTGCATGCTTGGACGCCAGAAGAAGCTCCAGCGCCTGGCACTTCTCAGATAGTATCATATGGAATTCATATGGTATGATACTGGTATGGTGAACTGAAGCAGCTCCCCCAGGTCATGGAAATTGGACTTACCATGACATACCCTACCAGCCTGGTACAGCCGGATGACAGAAAAGGCCTGTGGCCGCGACAGCTGGCAAAGGCTGCGGGACAGTCGCATCATTGTGCAGTGGTCAATTTTTACTTGGAGAGCATGAAGCATCAGCAAGCTATAGAATGTCACATCTTCAAGGTTTAATGTCAACCGCAGCAGATCAATAAACTCCGGTTGATGAATTCGATGCATTCCTCCAAAGAGCGATATAATTTGCTACTTCAATCAGACCCCTCAATGATTAAGCCCAGGGGTTGGCAAAAATCCCGAGGTGATCACCAACTGCTTCGAACATCTTCGAACGATCCAACGGTCAACGCCTTGTACTCAGCTTCAGCACGGATTCTTAGGAGGCCGATGCTCACCAACCTCGATTGGAAACTCCTTGAGACTTAATTTGAGGGGTAACCCAAGACTGTCGAGACCTAAAGACCAACCTCAACAAGAGCAGTTCTTTCCAACCTACTGAACAATCATCTGGTTCCAAAGTTCCCAGTCCTAAAGCTGGGAAGCAGTTTTGTCGTTTTCTCAGTCCAGAACTCAGGATACCTTGATAGCCTTGGGAAGGCCGATCTCCCTGGACAAAACGCTGAAATTCCCAGGGGCCAACATGACATGCCTGTTCCATCATTAGATGCCGGGCTACTTTTGTTTGGAGTTCCAGTTTTTTTTTAAACCTGTTGAATCCAGCACCTCAGACGGGTCTAAGTCTCGAATGTAGGTGTGACTCATTTTTTTACCATCAACTTTCAACAATTTTGAAGCACTTGTTATGGGTATGTCCAAAAGATGCAGGATAATACACTCAAACGTCCATGGAGTTTTCATTGAAACCCAAGGTCGGAGCCCCACAGGCGTCAGCGTCTTCAAGGCCCACAGTAGCACCACCAAATCCTGGGAGGCCATGTTGCAAGCCACTGGATCACACACCGGGGGATGAAAGGACAAAATCTGCCAACTTCGTGGGTTCAAATGGGGTTGCTAGAGGGAAACCAATGATTTTTGGCAGCGCCGATTCTGGAAAATCAAATTCTTAATCTGCCAAAACACGCGTTGATTTTGGGTGCAAGCTTACCCCATATTTGGTTGATTTGGCTGCAACGATGACATGTTTTTGGTCCAAATATAGTGCCTCTGGCTCCGAAACGACTATCTTCGGCGGAAGCCAATCCCGGTGATGGCCCCTCCCTTAAAGGCACAGCTGGTGCGCCTCGGCCGAAAGGGCACCACCCACCACAGCTCCATGCTGTTGTGCCCAGCCTGAGCTTCGGTTGTAGGAAGCTCGTGAGATGCGATGGGAGACCCAAATGTCCACACCTGCGCTGCTCCTCTATTCTCGATTCCCAAGGGGTTGGTGAACGAAGGGGAGGGGTGGGAAGAAGACGTGGCAAGTCATGGGAGCTAGCAATGCAAAGTGAGATCCAAAGGGCAACATGGAGGAAGCAGGGGAGAGGTGGAGTGATTTGGGCGGAGTGACTCGGATAGAGAGCTGGGTGGAGTGACTTGGATAGAGAGCTGGGTGGAGTGACTTGGATAGAGAGGTGAATAGCCGGCCACCGCGAGCTTTCGTGATTGTACTCCCCATGGTAGTTCCATTGTTGTTGGTAGGAAATGTCGATTTTCAGGCCAGGCATCTGATTTTGGGGATACCACTGACCCTTTACACAGACCATTTTTCCGCCCAGCGGCTAGAAGCTCCAAGCAAGAAGTTATCGATCCTGGCGCTGCACCACGGGATTTCTTAATCTCAATACACAGTCTGCATCTGGATCTGTATCTCGTGTTGCTCTGATCACAATCAAAGATAAGTCTTATTTGTATGTATGTGTATGTGTATGTGTATGTGTATGTGTATGTGTATGTGTATGTGTATGTGTATATGTATGTGTATATGTATGTATGTATGTATGTATGTATGTATGTGTATGTATGTGTATGTATGTGTATGTATGTGTATGTATGTGTATGTATGTATGTATGTATGTATGTATGTATGTATATGTATGTATGTATGTATGTCTATGTATGTCTATGTATGTATGTCTATGTATGTATGTCTATGTATGTATGTCTATGTATGTATGTCTATGTATGTATGTCTATGTATGTATGTCTATGTATGTATGTCTATGT